>ERZ773359.1641-NODE-1641-length-30348-cov-20.775922_pt1 | contig 30348 bp, 31 predicted proteins | sample MGYA00374955_ERZ773359 | MGnify/ENA primary metagenome ERZ773359 (study PRJEB29098, sample SAMN04486028) | biogas fermenter metagenome | study: EMG produced TPA metagenomics assembly of the Biogas fermentation microbial communities from Germany - Plant 4 DNA1...
TCTTAATAAAAAAGGTGACAGATAACTTGGTGGTTAGTGTGACAAGGGGACGGCATGTGACAAGGGGACGGGGTTAGTGTCACAGACTGTGACAAGGGGACGGGGGTCGCGTCATTGGTGGTTGGTGGTTGGTAGTTGGTAGTTAGTGGTTAGTAGTTGGAAATGTTCAGTCAGGACATGGGTAACAAAAGCTGAAAGAACATAATCGGTTTAATGTCTGGTTTAATGAATTGCAATCTTATGCGTTTTACACTGTTCAGGAAAGGATATAGTGTTACCTATGTCCTGAACCAAATGTGTTACCTATGTCTTGAACCTGTACCTGGGCGATAACCCTGATGCTGACAATGGCCATTCTGCAAAAATAGATGCCGGAGGTCAGTAAAAAGATGACCTCCGGCCACCTTAAAGCAATTAAGCAAAATTAGCACTGTTACACTAAATTTTGGCCTGCGGCAAATGCTTTTAGATTTACCTCTCTGTAAGCCGGCTTGACTGATTCCGCCACAACTGACTGCCAGTCCACAAGTTCGTTTAAACCGGCCAGTTTAACCATTGCACCCAGCAGTACCACATTCATCACTCTCAGGTTCCCCAATTTCTCTGCTTCACGATCAGCATCAATTTTATAAAGAGAGATAGGGTAGCCAGATAACCGTTCCTCAATATCAGCAGGGTATTCTGCTGCACCGATCAGAACAGGAAGTGAAGGGATTTCCCTTTCATTCATCAACAGGGTGCCGTTCTTTTTCAGGAAGTGCACATAGCGCAGTGCCTCCAACTTCTCCAGTGTTATGAGGAGATCAACCGCTCCCGCCCCTGAGATGGGGGAGTACACTTTTTTCCCATAAGAGAGTTGGGTGACAACACTTCCACCCCGCTGTGCCATCCCATGCACCTCAGAGCTTTTTACATCAAAACCCGCTTTGAGCAAACCGCTGCTGAGAACCCTTGATGCCAATAGGATCCCCTGGCCTCCTACCCCAGCAAGCATGATCCGTTTTACTGCCTGATCCATTACCTGTCCACCTCCTGATCCTTTACTCTGATTGCATCATGTTTGCAGACCTGTTTGCAGACCCCACAACCGGTACAGCTTAAGGTATCGATCACCGGATACCCCTCACTCCCCAGCGATATAGCCGGGCAGCCCAGTCGGAGACATGCTTTACATTTCTGACAGGTCTCCCTATCTATCTCCAGCACTGTACCCTTCTCAACACCCTTGAGCAAACGGCAGGGTGATTTAATTACAATTGCTACCCGCTCCTCTGTTTCCTTTGCCTCCCGAATAGCATCTCTGAGCTTTTTCAGATCATAGGCATTGACCTCCATAACCCGGTCATAACCAACAGCCTTAAAAATGCGCTCCGGTTCCTGCATAAAGGTTTCCTCACCGCTCAAGGTCTGGCCGGTACCGGGGTTCTGCTGGTGTCCGGTCATGGCGGTGATCCTGTTATCCAGCACCACAGGGACGAAATTTCTCTTGTTGAATATGGAATCGATGGCTCCGGTGATCCCTGAATGATAAAAAGTGGAATCACCCACAACACCGAAGATCTTTTTACCCTCGGGGGGATTGAGGCTCAAACCCAGAGCGATAGTATAGCCGCCCCCCATACAGGCTGACACATCGATTCCATCCAGCGGTGGGGCAGCGCCCAGGGTATAACAGCCGATATCCCCTACAACAGTCACCTTTTCCCTTTTGGCCAGATAGAAAAAGGATCGGTGCGGACACCCGGCACAGAGGATGGGAGGCCTCACAGGAACATTTACTGCAGGCTCTTCAGCTGCCGGGTCCAGTTCCTCCAGGGGTTCAAGCCCTGCTTGACTCAAAGATGCAGCCACAATTTGCGGGTTTAGTTCATAGAAGGGAGAGATATACTTCTTCCCTTCACACTCAACTCCCAGAGCACGGATATTAAACTCCAGATAGGGATCCAGTTCTTCAACAACATAAATCTTCTTTACCTGGCGAGCAAACTCATAAATAATTTCCTGATCAAAGGGGTAAACAAGCCCCAGTTTTAAAACTGAATACCGGTCTCCAAAGGCCTCTTTGACATAATTGTAAGATGTCCCAGCAGTAATGATACCAATATCCTTGTTGGTGATCTCCATCTTGTTTATTACTCTGGCCGCCTGGTCTTTGGTTAATTTGTTCAGATTCTCTTCTAAGATCACCCTCCTGGCCCTGGCATGGGCAGGCAGTGTAACAAATTTGGGGACATTGCGTTCATAATCCCGTACCTGCCTCAGATACCCTTGTTCAGGGTCTACTTCCACAATACTGCGGGAGTGACAAACTCGGGTAACCATGCGCAGGAAAACAGGCACATCATAGCGCTCACTTAACTCAAAAGCCAGGACAGTAAAATCTATACACTCCTGACTATCTGACGGTTCCAGCATAGGGACTTTGGCATGGAGGGCATACCATCTGTTGTCCTGCTCATTCTGGGAACTGTGCATACCGGGGTCATCAGCGGTAACGATCACCAATCCCCCATTGACACCCATATAAGCAAATGTAAACAAGGGATCAGCCGCTACATTGACCCCCACATGCTTCATGGTCACCAAACTGCGCAGCCCAGCCACACAGGCCCCATATGCTTGTTCCAGCGCAACCTTTTCATTGATGGACCAGGCACATTCTGGCCCCTTCTTCTTTTCTAAAACCTCGATAATTTCAGTGCTCGGTGTACCCGGATAGCCGATCCCAAGCCCTACCCCGGCCTGAAAGGCACCCTGGGCTACAGCCTCATTCCCTGATAAGATAACCTTCTCCAATTATTCTTCCCCTCCCTTATGATACAGAACATGCTGAATAAGCATAGGTCTGTCAGCTTCGAACACATCACTGGCAATAGATAAAATACTATATACATTCTCCAAAGGGGGTAATAATCCTTGCTTAAAACCCCAAATTCAAGCTTAAACAGTGTGACCTCAAAAAAACCTGGCACGGGCTATTAAACATTCCGGCTTTGAACAAAATAAGTGACCCGAGTACAACCCGGGTCTTTATCTATAAATGCCCAAAGGAATTATTTCGTCCCCTTTTCACAATGAAAACTAAACAACTCTTCTGTCAAAGATGCGTTTTGTCTTTTTTTCACTGCGGGGCAAACTTCCCTGAGGAACAACCTCTATATCAGCCAGAATCCCGATTACCCGCTTGATATTCTGTCTACAGGCAGAGCTTACTGCCGCCGGGTCTGCTCCCTGCTCCCCCTCAACCCGGAGCTGGATACAGTCTCTGCCCTGCTGTCTGCTAAGAATCACCTGGTACTCACTGCTGGCACCCGGGGTCTCCTTGAGAGCGGCATCAATCTGCCCTGGGAAAACCATTACTCCTTTAACCTTAAAAGCCTCATCACTGCGCCCCAGGATGCGGTCGATCATCGGATAGGAACTGCCGCAGGAACAAACCTCAGGCAGCAGCCTGGTAACATCCCTGGTGCGGTAGCGTACAAGGGGCAGTCCTTCCTTGGTCAGAGTGGTAATCACCAGTTCTCCTTTTTCACCCACAGGCAGCACCTTTCCACTATCAGGATCAATAATTTCAAAGTAAAGATAGTCATTCCAGTAGTGTATGCCGCGGTGGTGGTGGCAGTCAATACCGATACCGGGTCCGTAAATCTCAGTTAAGCCGTAGATGTCAAAGGTGTCTATCTTGAGCAAAGAGGAGATACGCTGCCTCATCTTCTCTCCCCATCGCTCAGACCCAAAAACCCCTGTGCGCAGTGAAATCCTATCCATCAGATTGCGTTTGGCGATCTCCTCAGCCAAAAAAAGGCCATAAGAAGCAGTCCCTATTAACACAGTAGCTTTAAGCTCCAGCATCATCTCTAACTGTTTTTCAGTATTACCAGGCCCCATAGGGATGGCCATAGCTCCAATCCGTTCAACACCACTCTGAAAACCGATCCCTGCTGTCCAGAGACCATAACCGGGTGTGATCTGAACCCGATCCCTTTTTTTAATCCCGGCAAAACGCAAACAGCGGGACATCATTTCTGCAAAAGCATTCACATCATTTTTTGTATAAGGGATAATGGTGGGCTTTCCCGTGGTTCCCGAAGATGCATGAATACGGACAATATCCTCCTCTGCTGCTGCTCTCAAATATTCGATAGGGTGTTCCCGCAGTTCCTCCTTCACTGTGAAAGGAATATGTGAAAAGTCAGCAAGTGATTGTACATCCTCCGGCTTAATCCCTGCAGCCTTCAGTTTGTCCTTGTAAAAACTGCTGTTCGCATAAACACGTTTGAGCAGTAGCTGCAGAAGAGGTAATTGTGATTGATGAAGCATTTCATAATCAATACAGAGATAATCAGGTAAGGATTTGGCCATTTCTTGCGGCCTAGCGCTTAGGCCGCACACCTCCTCTCCCATGGGGCAAAAATAAAACCAGGCCTTGCAAAGCCTGGTTGTTGTCCACTCATAGCTTTGCTCAGCTCAACTCATCTTTCTCAACTCAACTGATCTATTTTAATTTTCTTTTTTATACCACAATACAGGTCTTCAGTCAAGTATAGAACACTGTCAGACAGCATATTTATGTGGGAACAGTAACAATTTCTGCTGCGATTATATCTTGATGATATCATAAAGTTGAGGAATTAAAGGATAACAGCAAACACCAACTGTACCGGGACCGATATGGGCCCCCACAACAGGACCAACAGGGCAGGAATCAGGTGATAATTCCGGGTAGCGGTCTTTGATCCTTTCGATTAAGAGCTGTCCCTCCTGCTTGGCATCCACATGAACAACTGCAGTTTTCAGTTTAGGGCAGTTGACATAAGCCTTGTCAAGTATTTCAAACATTCTGCGGATCCCCTTTTCCTTGGTCCTCACCTTTTCAAACAGGTCAATGATATTATTTTTATCCCAGTTGAAATAAAGGAGCGGTTTGATCTGCAGCAGAGAGCCCACCAATGCAGCTGCACCTCCGATGCGCCCACCCCTGTGCAGGTATTCCAGTGAACCGGGCATAAACAGCAGTGTCATATGGTTTATAACATGGTCAATTACTTGCAGCACCTCATCCCGGGAAAAACCGGCATCAACCGCCCGAACTGCTGCATCCACAACCATATATTCCCCTACTGCGGCAGCCCTGGAATCCACCACATGGATGTCCGCGTTAGGCAGCATAGCAGCAGCTGCCCGGGCTGATTGAACTGTGCCGCTGATCCCTTCAGTAATATGAATGGATATAATACTCTCATAGTCGTTGGCCAGCCGCTGATAAACTTTTAAAAATTCCCCCACAGGCGGCTGTGATGTGGTTGGGAGATAGGACACCTGGCGCAGCCGTTGATAAAATTCACCGAAATTATCATACAGCCCTTCTTCAGGATAGCTTTCCCCCTCAAAATTTAGGATGAGAGAAACAACCTCAATTTGGTGTTGTTCCCTCATTTCACGGGGAAGGTAAGCTGTGCTGTCGGTGACAATAGCAATTTTTTTCATAAATACCCTCCATAAATTTTTATGTGTTAAATACCCCCTTGATATAAACTGAAAGCACAGCACCCCCGGCATGGGTAATCCTTGATTGTGCATATACTCCTGTCAACCATACCACGAGAGTTTTTTCAATGCCATCAAGGAGAAAAAACTTTACCTAATTATAGTATAGATTGAGTATAAAGCACAATTTAAAATTAAAAATATTAGAATGAACGACAACTCAAATTGAGTGTCCACTATTTTTGAAAGAGTAACGTAAATTATTGATTAATTTTAGAACCTTCTGGGAGGAAAATAGACTACATTACAATATAATAACAAGACTCCACTTCATCCTCCCCTGCCCTCTCTAAACCCTGCCGCAGATCGTTCAGTATACTTTTGTCCAATTCCTCTGGGTAGTGCCCTAATATCCTGCGGCAAACAGCAACACTGGCTTGGGACTCCCGGTGCTGTTCAACAAAACTCACAATCTGATCGATCATTTTTTCCTGCTCCATCAACAAACCTCCTTAGTTATCATATATAGCTTATTATTCCCTTTTTAGGGTTTATCTTGCATTCCTCACATACATTTTTGGAGTCAGGCAGGTATCACCGCTCTAAATGCTGAATTCATTAATTAAATCCAATAATGGGGGGAAATTCATGGCAAATCTCATTTTTCGGGGGGGAGCAGGTACTGTCACCGGATCATGCTATCTATTAGAAACAGATCACTTAAGGATACTTGTGGATTGCGGAATGTTCCAGGGAAAAAGAGAACTGCGCGTACTCAATTACCGCACCCCTTTAGTACCGCTCAATACCATTGACTACATACTACTGACTCATGCCCATATCGACCACTCTGGACTAATCCCGCGCTTTTACAATAAAGGATTTCGCGGACAGATACTTGCCACAAGAGCCACTGCGGATCTTTGCAAGGTAATGCTTCCCGACAGCGGCCACATTCAGGAACTGGAGGCAGAATGGCAGAACCGCAAGGGAAAGCGTCGGGGGGAAAAACCCTGCCCTCCACTTTATACAGCAGTGGATGCCATCAACTGTCTGCAGTGCTTTCAACCGGTTAATTATGGAGAAGAGATACTGCTTGATGAACAGGTAAGGGTGCGCTTTCTTGATGCTGGTCATATCTTGGGCTCTGCCATTATTGAGATTTGGATTAAAGAAGAAAATAAAGAATTCAAGATCGTTTTCAGCGGTGACCTGGGCAATACAGGAGCTGCCATCATAAGAGACCCCGTACAGGTAACTGATGCTGATTACCTGGTCATCGAGTCAACCTACGGAAACCGCATCCATGAACCTATGGCAGATGAGACAGCCAAACTCGAGGAGATAATCTTACAAACACTATCCAATAATGGAAATGTGATTATCCCTGCTTTTGCAGTGGGCAGAACCCAGCAGATCCTTTATGAGTTGAACAGTATGGTGGAAAGCGGGACTCTGCCACAAATTCCGGTGTTTATCGACAGCCCTCTGGCTGTTTCAGCCACTGAAATATTCAGGGATGCAAGAGAATGTTATGATGAAGAAACACTGGAACTCTTAAGACAAAATGATGACCCCTTTTACTTCCCTGGATTGACCTTGGTGCGCAGTGCTGACGAATCCAGGGCACTGAACAATTATAAAGGTGGGGCGATCATCATTTCCGCCAGCGGAATGTGTGATGCAGGCAGAATCAAACACCATCTGAAACATAATTTATGGCGTCCGGAATCTTCCGTTGTCTTCATCGGTTTCCAGGCGGAAGGCACTCTTGGCCGGCGATTACTGGATGGAGCAAAAAAGGTAAAAATCCTGGGAGAACTGATCAATGTAGCTGCCAATATCTATTCTCTACAGGGGTTTTCCGCCCATGCTGACCAAACAGGCTTATTAAACTGGGTGACAGGCTTTACCGGGAGACCCCGGCGTGTTTTTATAGTACACGGAGAAAGTTCGGAGTCTAAAGCTCTTGCAGATCTGATCACAAAAGAAACGGGAATTGAAACAACTATCCCCCAGTTCGGTGAGGAATACACATTAAGAGCTGCCGAACCTGAATATGTCGGAATTACCGAACCTCTAACTGTACCTCTTGACAGACGGCAGCAGCTACTGCTGACCATCAACCGCCTGGAGCAGAAACTCGCCAGCTTGAAAGCAGGCCTGCTGGCAGAAGAATATGAGGATGAAGAGCTGAAAGCACTGGATGAAGCTTTACAGGAATTGGAGGAAAGGGTGAGCTAGCAGGGGTTCAAATAACTGGCGGACATTTCCCGTTGGCTGCGAAAAGAGCGAGAGTTCTCCTTCTACGGGGATATCGACTTCATTCCCACTGAAGAGTATACATTGGAAGATGCAGAACAGGCAATATACGGCTTTTTCAGGGATATAACTGAAGCTTTTTGGTTTTTAGGGATAGCATCCCTGGTAGCATCCCACTCCGCACAACTTCATCCAGAAAAACAAAAACCCCCGGCATCCTTATGGGACCGGGGGCATTCTAAATTAGATCTAGTTATTAGAATTACAGTTGCAATTTCGCTTAAATTCTCTTTCTAGCTCTTCAAAATCAAAACAAAATGGTAAATTAAGATCTCGTAATGAACCATCATTTAATCGTTCCAAAAAATCAAGTATCTTTAAACCTGAATACTCTTGGGTAACAATATCTTTCATAATAAATACATCATCGATTTCCGCAACGGAATATGATGGCCTAGGTGGCCCAAAAGAAACATATAAGATATCATTTTTCTTATCATAATTGATTACAACATTGGTTTTGCTATTTTCGGGATACATATTTGAAGCCCCCCGACCCCACACTTTTGATATTACCGGATAAATGAGCCGTTGTAACAATTCCCCGCCGCTTTTCCCAAAAAGTGACTACAACAGCAACATATAATGGCGGATAAGTATCTAACGCTCCTAACTTATAGTATATGTCACGATTGGCCTTTCGTGAACTAGAAGCTATTACATTTGGTTCTTGTATTGTTAAACTAATGGATGTCCATGACGATAATTCAGGGTGCCCTTCCTGAATATGTTTCCAAGCATCTTCTGGTAAAGATACTTCTCTATCAAGAGGGTCTTTAATATTAACAAAAATCATGTTATCAAACCTCATTATTCCTCAATAATCACATCAGCATTCTCATTTTCTAAAGAATACTTTTTTAAAGCTTCGTCATTCTGTTTTAGATTGATTTCTCCAAACACATCTTCATAAATTGCTACTGCTCTTGTTAAGGCCAGAGAAAAAGCTTTTGCCTGCTGAGGACTCATTAAAATTAAACAATCTATATCCTCAGGTCCCGGAGGTGCTTTTACAGAACGATTTTTCTTTATACCAAAACCTATTTGAAAATCGTGCAAACCAAAATTAACATTGGTAATATTTGAATAAATAATTTGTTTTTCCGCCATAATATCTCCCCTCTTAACCAGTTAAAGTTTATATGTATATTCTTCTTAATTTAGTAAAATCATTCATCATTATAATAATATCCCATATGCTACGGGAGAAGCATTTTCTTTTAAAATATTTATTCCCGCTTTTGTTTCTTGGCATATGTGTCTGCGATTGCTTCATACCAGCTCATGGCCACCACAGTCAGGTTGAGGTCAAAGCAAAAAGATCTCAGCTTGATAGGGGGAGAATGGGGAAAATAGTGCCAATCCTAAATATGTGTCGCTATTCTTGGGGGTGCCTCTGTTGGTTTTACAGATGGTGTCTCATTCTTAATGTCTGGAAAGCAGAAACAAAACGCACAAAAACACTAAGAAATAATAACTCCCAAAAAATACGGGCACCGGTTGGTCACCAAAACAAAAAACAGGCTCCGTAGTAAAACCCGGAACCCTTGATAGTTATGGCGTCCCAGGAGGGATTCGAACCCCCGACCGACGGATTAGAAGTCCGTTGCTCTATCCAGCTGAGCTACTGGGACAGATATAAAAATGGAGCGGGTGATGGGAATCGAACCCACCCGACTGGCTTGGAAGGCCAGGGCTCTACCACTGAGCTACACCCGCAAATTTAGTGCGATGCTATTTTATCATAGGAAAATGATCATCACAAGTTTTATTTGAAAATGGTCGGGGTGGGGAGATTTGAACTCCCGACCTCTTGGTCCCAAACCAAGCGCGCTACCAAACTACGCCACACCCCGTTCTTTGCGCAGAATTAAGTATAGCATGTTTGCAGAACTCTTTCAATATTTTATTTCAGCCAATCTGCTGTGAAAAGTTTTTGCAGGCACCCTCGAAAGGCAACTTCATATCCTGCTTTTTACAGCTCGCATATCTCACAGCTATACCCGGACGGGTCCACCTCTAGCACAGCATAACTGTGCCTTCCGGGAATCAGCGGCCAGGTAATACTCCCCGGATTCAGGAAAAGGATGCCGTTCATTTTCTCCTGATGGGATACATGGGTATGTCCATAGATAACTATGTCAGCACCAAGCCTCTCTGCTTGTTTTTTAAGCCTATCCAGAGAATATTTGACTCCGAAAAGATGGCCGTGAGTCAGATAGATCTTATAACTGTTTATTTCCATCAGTTCTTCAGCAGGACCCAGCGCAAAACGGTCACAATTGCCGATAACAGATTTAACTTCGATCCCGTGGGCACTGCCCAGCATTAAAGCATCTTTACGGTAGTCCCCTGCATGCAGGAGCAGCTCAATATTTCCCATCTCCTGGAGAGCCTTTTCCGCCTTTTCTAATTTGCCGTGGGAATCACTTAAGATACCGATCCGCAACCTGACTCAACACCATCCTCCAGCACATGGGCCAGGACATCCCGCACAGCACGTATCGCTTGCGCCCGATGACTGACACGGTTTTTTACCTCAGGACCCAGTTCTGCAAAGGTCTTACCAAGTGAGGGGATGAGAAAAAGAGGGTCATAACCGAAACCCATGGTTCCCCGGGGTTCAGAGGTGATCATCCCTTCACAAGTACCTTCTCCCCAATACTCTTCTCCTTTGGGAGTGACCACTGCAATCACACAGCGGAAACGGGCTTTTCGCTCTGAAAAAGGAACTCCGTGCAAAGCTTTCAGCAGCTTTCTGTTGTTTGCTTCATCATTCTGCTGTAATCCGGCATAACGGGAGGAAAACACACCTGGTGCCCCATTGAGGTAGTCCACCTCCAACCCTGAGTCATCTGCAAGTGCAATCCGTCCTGTGGCAGCAGCTGTTGCCCTGGCTTTAATCAGGGCATTTTCACGAAAAGTTGTTCCCGTTTCTTCGATCTGCGGCAGCTCAGGAAAATCCGCCAGTGAAAAAATTTTAACAGGCAACTGCAGCAGTTCCCGATACTCATCTACCTTTCCCCTATTTTTGCTGGCGATCACTAATTCAATCATCAAGCTCACCTAATAATTCTTTTTGATATGCAATTAACTGCTTGATCCCCTTGTCTGCCATGTTGAGAAAATCCTGCAGTTCCTCCCTTGTAAAGGTAGACTCTTCAGCTGTACCCTGTATTTCCACAAAACGCCCGCTTCCGGTCATCACCACATTCATATCCACTTCTGCCAGGGAATCCTCAGCATAGCAGAGATCGAGCATAATTTCCCCTTCCACTTTTCCCACACTGACAGCTGCCACATAATCGCTAATGGGAAGCCTCTCCCAGTTCTCTTTTTCCTTCAGCCTGCGCAGAGCATCCACTAAAGCAACAAAGGAACCGGTGATGGCAGTGGTTCTGGTACCGCCGTCAGCCTGGATCACATCACAATCGATCCAGATGGTGTGTTCACCCAGGATGTCCCTATTGATCACCGCCCTCAAGGATCTCCCGATCAGCCGCTGGATTTCCGCCGACCTCCCACTGACCCTTCCCCTTGTACTGTCCCGAGGAGTGCGCATTTCAGTGGAACGGGGCAGCATACTGTATTCAGCGGTGATCCAGCCCGTTCCTGTTCCCTTTAAAAAAGGGGGTACCTTGTCCTCTATACTGGCAGAACAAACCAGCACAGTATCCCCTACCTCAATATATACAGACCCTTCTGCATGTTTTAAGAAATCCCGCTGGATCTTTACCAACCGCAGTTCATCCGGTTTTCTACCATCAGGACGCATCAAACCATCTCCTTAAAATAATCCCCTGATATTCAACAAGCAAAAAGCCCTGCAGCAGCTGTTTTTCAGGTAGAAGCAGTCTTCCTCGACAACCTGTCATCCCTACCCTGCTCATCTAAGGAAACATGCTCAACGGTCAAAGGGTAGCTGTTAAGAAATTTTTTGCCAATGGTATAAAAAGAGGTAATTGAACCGCTGGCAAAAAAGAGATGCTGTGGAACTGTCTTTTTCTGTCCATCTGTCTTCAATAAAGCGCCAAGCTCCATAACAACCTCCTCTGCAGGGTCAACTAATTGAACCTCATCACCTATAATATGCCTGATCACTGGAGATAAAAAAGGATAATGGGTACAGCCAAAAATCAAGGTGTCGATCCCCGCTTCTTGCAGCGGCTGCAGATATGACCTGGCTATCTGATATGTTTCCCTGCGTTCAATCCTTCCCTCCTCTACTAAAGGAACAAAAAGAGGACAGGCTTGGACAAAGACCTGCACATCAGCAGCCAATTCTTTAAAGGTGCGCTCATAGGCACCGCTGTCTGCTGTAGCACTGGTAGCGATCACACCGACCTTTTTATTTCTGGTTCTCTTAATACCGGCCCGCACCGCAGGTTCGATCATCCCTATAATCGGGATGGGGAATTCCTTCTGCAGACAGGCAAGAGAAACAGATGAGCTTGTATTGCATGCCGCGATAACTGCTTTAACTGAGTATTTGAGCAGAAACTTTACTATCTCTTTTCCAAAGGCAATGATCTCCTGCGGGTCACGTGACCCATAAGGCAGGTGTGCCGTATCTCCAAAGTAAATAATCTGTTCGTTAGGGAAGTGTTCCCACAAGCTTTTAACAACAGTTAAACCGCCCACTCCTGAATCGAAGACTCCTAAAGGTTGGTTGTTTTCCAATAATCTTCATCTCCATTCATTTATCTTTTACGCGGGCATCTTTACCTGTGTGGTCAGATAAATCTCCTAGATTATATCATATAACAGCCTTTCAGCGATCACCTATTGCTGCAATCCACAAAATCACGGGTATGTTTAATGAGATTTTCTGTGTAATGATACTTATATTAGAGAAAATGCAGGAATATAACCAATTATCCATCTTATTCAAAGTTGCTGCAGTTTATACCAGAACAATATAATTATTAAAAGTATACTACTGAAAGTGTCTCTTTAATTGCCTCAGGAGACACTGTCAAATCATTCCATAAGTTCTATTCCTCCTTATATCACCTTATTCAGCACCATTACTTGTTAATCAAACTCTACATATAGTCATATAGTTTCAATAAAGGGCAAACCGTCCTGACTAAAAGGGGGTGATCTATAGGTTTTTAGCCAGTATGTTTGCACACTATTTGTACAGGTATTATTTTTAAGGAGGTGGCGCTATGTCAGCCGATAACAAGATCAAGGCCGATGTGAGCCAGGTATTAGCTACTGCAGATCCGTCCCCTTTGGGATTGGGAGGGTTTGCCTTAACCACCTTTGTACTCAGCATTGCCAATGCCCAATTGATACCACCGGAAGCAAAACCAGCATTTCTCGGCCTTGCCTTTTTCTATGGGGGGCTCGCCCAGTTGTTGGCGGGAATGCAGGAGTTCAAGAAAAACAACGTTTTTGGGGCCACAGCATTTTCAACTTATGGTGCCTTCTGGCTTTCCTTGGCAACCCTTGTTGTTTTTGAAGCACTAGGTGTGATCAACTGGGGAGGGCATGGTGGCACAGCACTGGGTATTTTCCTTTTAGGCTTTACCATCTTTAACACCTACATGTGGATTGCTTCTTTCCGCACCAATGGCGCGGTTTGCGCGGTATTCACTACTCTAGAGATAACATTTATTCTGCTTGTAATAGCGGAATTCGGCATTATATCGTCTGTTCCCGGAGGCATTATGGGTATCATCACAGCTGCAATTGCCTGGTATGCATCAGCAGCAGGTGTTATGAACTCTGTATATAAACGAACTATACTCCCTGTTTTTCCTTTAGATAAATAAATCAGAATTCCCCTGGTTCCATAACCAGGGATTTTTTTTGCAAAAAAAAAGAACCGGGGTCGATGCAGCCGGTTCCTTTTATTCTCCAGTGTGCTGTAAAATTATAATTGACATCTCAGCTTGTAACATAAGATAAATTGCGCATCAGAGGCAAGTCCACCGGGATATGCCCGGCAAAAGTCTTGGTTACCTGACCCTCCACTATGATCTGAACCTTTTCCACAGTTGAAAATTCGGTCAGGGTGTTGACAATGGCGTAAACAGCCAGTGCCTCTTCCTTGGGATCCTCTTCCTGCAGTTTGGTAGCATCCAAATTCAAATCAACAACACAGGTTCCATCTGGCTTAATATTAAGATCCTTTACCTCAGCACCAACTGGAAATGGTGACCTGAGATTGCCTTCTTCTTTACTTTCAAACATTGCCTCCAGTGTTGCTCTGGCAATACCAGTCACTTTGGGAATCTCCCGGGTCACCGGCACCAGACAGTTCTTTTCCTTGTCTTTGAGATAGAATGTCACCTTGGTCATCTCTTGTTCTTCAGGAGCTACTACTTCATCTTCCTGAAAGTTCAGTTCATCTTCAATGGTAGGAGTACGATTCTCCTGTGAACCCAGTTTCTCAGCAAGACTGCATCCACCCATCAGCAGAAAAGCAGATACCAAAACAACCAGAACCAGAACATAAAGGTGATTCCTGCGCTGATCATTTTCTTTTTTCTGCAGCTGACGAAAATTCCATGACATTGCATACCACCCCCCTTAATTTGGTTTAGTTTCCTTAATAACCCTATGCCGGTGGGTGGTCATTTATACCATTTAGATCAATTAATTCCTCTTATGGGCGGACCAGCAGCACACTGCAGGGAGCATTATGCACCACAAAATCGGCAACACTGCCCAACATCAAAGCTCCGATGCGGGAATACCCATGAGAACCCAATACAATCAGATCTGCGCCCTCTTCCTTTGCCCATGACAGGATACACTGCCTAGGGTTACCGCTCAATACCCTGCCCTTTACATCCTGGACACCGATCTCTTTTGCTATCTTAAGAGCTTGATCAACAGCTTTTTTGCCCTCTTCCTCCAAAATATCCAGAGCCATCTGCTGGTAGGTACCTAGATGGAAGGAAATGTGGATATTTACTACATAGAGCACACGCAGACTTGCACTGCAGACTTTGGCCAGAACGGCAGCATGGCGCACCGCTTCTCTGGCAGCCTGTGATCCATCGGTTGCCACAGCGATTATCTTATAAACAGTGCCGCTCTTTAAACCCCCTCCTGTTTCCTCCACAATAGACTCCCCCCTTCGTAAAATCTCCTATAAATATTATACTTAAAATGCCCATTAAAAAGAAAACCGCCGCCATTAAACTGACAGCGGAAGTTAATCATAGTGATGGTACCACCGTACCACTGCACCTGTATCAAAACATATTCCAACGATAGAGAGCATAGGCGGCAATACCGCACATGCCTAGAGTCACACCCATAATGCCCAAAAAGGCAAATGGTGAGTGCTGGAAGGGCAGGCCCACATTCATTCCATAGATGCTGGCAATTATTGTTGGCAGAGACAGTACAATGGTCACAGAGGTCAAGAACTTCATCACCACAGTCACATTATTGGAGATCATTGCAGCATAAGCATCCATAGACCCTGTCAAAATCGAACTGTAAATAGAACTCATTTCGATAGCCTGTCTGTTCTCTGTTATGGCATCCTCCAGCAGATCTTCATCCTCCGGATACATTTTGACCAGCATAGTTGACGGCGCTTCTTCAGCCTTTACCAATTGAGTGCGAGTGAGCTTCTCCATCACAATACCATTGGCTCTTAGTGATGTTGTAAAGTATACAAGGCTCTTTTGAATATTCAGCAGTTCCACAAGAGCTTCATTTTTCATAGTGTGAGTAAGCCGCTGTTGGAGCTCCGTGCTCCTAATATCAAGTACCCGCAGGTAATTCAGATAAAGGGTAGCTGTTTTGATCAATACTAGTAGTAAAAAACGCGTTTTCTTGAATGTATATAGAATCGGCTCATTCAGCAACTGAGTAAAAATAGGGTGATCATCAAGGCAAACAGTTACCAGATATTCCTTGGTTATGATAATCCCCAGGGGGATAGTATCATAAAAAACTGATCCTTCACTTCTTCTAGCCACCGGCACCTTGATAATAATTAAAAACTGTCCAGGCTCCACTTCAATGCGCGGTCTTTCCTCATCATCAAGGGGATGTTTAAGAAAATCAGGAGTAATTCCGGTTTTACTGCTTACCCGCTTGATCTCCTCCTCAGAAGGGTTTATCAAGGAAAGCCATGACCCTTTCTCATCGATGTGGTCCAGTTCTACAATTTGTTCATCTACAGTATGGTAAACCTTCAACACCTTCCTCACCATCCTTTCCAGGCTGTTTTTTTTTACAATGCTCCGGTACAGAGCATCATGCTAATTATACCAGTGTTTAAAAATATAAGAAACTATTTGAGGCACGGAATTAAAATATACGAAGGGATTATTAACCTGAAATAGAATAATTAATAAGGGGCTTATTCTGAGATTTTTTAATAAATTGGGGGGGAAAAAAATGAATATAGATGTTCATGTCCATATCTTATCACCGGACTTTATTAAAGATATCAAGAAAAATATGGATAGGGATGCACACTTCAAACTGCTGCATGATAATCCCAAAGCAAAATTTGCCACAGCAGAAGATGTTTTGGAGAACATGGAAAAGACAGAGATAGATAAATCGATAGTTTTTGGTTTTTCCTGTCTTGATCCGGGAATGGCCAGGGAGGCCAATGATTATATAATTGAAACCGTAAAAAAACACCCGGACCGCTTTATCGGATTCGCTATCTTTCCTCCACAGGATCCCGGTTTGGAAAAGGAATTAATTCGCTGCAGAGAGGCAGGACTGATGGGTGTGGGTGAGGTTATACCCGATTCTGTGCATATCGACATCTCAGATCAGGAGCAGGTAGGGCGTTTAACAGCGGTCTGCAAGGAGCTAAACCTGCCCATTCTGATGCACACTAATGAACTGGTAGGCCACTATTACCCAGGGAAAGGAAAAATGGGACCAGAACAGGCTTACCGCTTTGCCATCAACAATCCGGACAACAAAATCATCTTTGCGCATTGGGGAGGAGGGCTGTTTGCTTATGAGTTGATGCCGGAGGTGCATCAGTCTCTGAAACATGTGTGCTATGATACTGCTGCGTCCCCATTCCTCTTCTATCCAGCGGTTTATGAAACAGCACGCCTGGCAGGGGTACTGCCAAAGGTGGTACTGGGCAGCGACTATCCACTCTTATCCCCTGCACGCTATTATAAAGAGTGGGCTGCCACAGACCTTACCGAAGAGGAAATAAAGGGTATCCGTGGTGAAAATGCAGCACGCTTTCTGCAATTGTAATAAAGCCCTAATTTGAGTATGCATTTAGTCCTAATAAGAGCATGGGACCTATTCAATATTTTTTAACAAACAGTAATAATCAGCAGGATTCGCGTATGGTTATGTTGAAGATCAGAAAATCCTGACGTATTTAACAAATAAAAGATCGAGGAGAAAAAATGTCAAACGAAATAGTTACCGAAATAATAGCTCTTATACTGCAGGATTTACCTGAGGGTTTGGTGGCAACACTGTTTGTCTTAAGCCTGGCAAAAATACGGTATGATGCAAAAACTATTATCAGTATTGGATTTTTGACCGCCTTAACCAATCTTTTTGTACGGCTTTTTTTACCCATCGCATTCGGAATGCATACAGTAATATTTATTTTTGCATTTGCATTATATATCAGGCTTTTTACCAAGGTACAATTGAGCAGAATATTTTTATCTGTTCTCATTTATATTGCCTGCATAGTGGCAGCAGAATCAATTTATTCAATGCCTTTATTAAAATGGACAGGGTTGACCTATGAAGAGTGTCGTGCCAACCCATTTTTAAGAGCGGCATTTGCCCTTCCGGGAGAAATTTTTATACTTTTGCTAGCTCTAGTGATCAATCTGTACCATAAAAAGAGGGGAAATTACAGTGCTTAACCTGACCAGGTCAGCAGCAGAATATCTGCAGCGGCAGTTAGGTCTTTCCCAGGATGAAACAGAGGTCATCCGTTATGGCATACAGATTATTGTATATAGTTTGGCGGATATTTTAACCATCTGTTTGGTCGGCTGGTTGTTGGGGTGCTTTTGGACAACCGTGACCGTGGCTCTGACAGCAGGTTCGCTGCGGCTTTTGTCCGGTGGCGCCCACAGCAGTTCACCTGTTGTATGCAACATCCTGGGCATGATCATGGTTCCTTTGCTGGCCAAGACCGCTGAGTTCGCTGCAGTACGGATGACCCAGCCTTTGCTTTTAAGTTTAGTTTTAATAGGGGCATTCATATCCCTGCTGATTATTTATTTTTTGGCTCCGGTGGATTCTGCAGCCAAACCGATCACCAATGAACAAGAACGGCGCAGATTTAAACAACTGTCCTTAGCTCTTGTATTCCTGTTTCTTGTGGGACAAATTACCTTTATCCTTTTAGATCGCTCACCTGTTCTTGTTCTTGCAGTAAGCTTGGGCACCTGGTGGCAAGCCTTTACCTTAACCCCGGCGAGCCACAGGTTTGCTTCGAGGATAGATCAACTTTTTTTAAGGAGGTGTTAGGTTATGAAGTACTTCCTCAACAAGCTCTGCAGCGTGCTCGCTTTAGTCGCATTAGTAGCTGTACAACCAGCTTGTGTCTGGTGGTGGCATCAACCAGAAGTACCAAAAGCACTCAGAAAATAATCGTACAGCTGGTACCCGGATTTATCCGGGTATCAGTGTTATCATTTCCATAAACGGGTGAAAAAAATGCGCGACTGGGAAAGAAAGAGAACCGAAGATATATCAGAACATGTACTGGTAACACATATTGTCTGTCTTCTGATCTTTCTAATGATCATCTTCAGTTATTTTGATTTCCGCCTGGATTCAAACATGTCCTTGCGCACAGCCCAGGTAATGGTTATCTTTTGTCTCATTACTGTGGTTTACATCTCCCGTTACTTGCTAGGCAAAATCTCTATCTTTTCCCAGACCAGAATAGAGGAAGTGCTCCTCCTAATTATTATTTTTCCATCTACCTTCACTTTTATCTGGTTCAGCAAAGATTTTTTAGCTGCTAAGGTTTTAATCATTGTTCCGGTAATAATTGCCGCCACTGCTTTTGGTAAAAAAACTGGATTGGGAGCAGCACTATTGGCCAGTGCACTTATGTTTATTATCGATTTTCAAATATTTTCTTCCTGGCCAAGGGATGTTTTTCAGGCAAGCCTTATTGTTTCCTTTGCTGCTTTCATTTTAGCCTGGTTGGTAGGAGGGCTTTTGGAGGTAGAAAGAAATACCCAGCAGGAACTGATCAAACTGGCTGATTATGATCAACTGACTGGTCTTTACAACCACCGCTACCTGCAGGACCGGTTGGCTGAGTCCCTTCAGGAGTCAGTGAAAAATAATACCCCTCTCACCCTGGCGATGATTGATATCGATCAGTTCAAATACTTCAACACCTGCTTTGGTTACCAAAAGGGAGATCAAATACTGGCAGCCATCGGAGCTGCACTGGCCAAAACCATTACTGCTCCTGCCTATGCGTCCCGCTACGGTGATGACGAATTCCTAATGGTTTTTCCCGGCGAAAAAAAAGATGATCTCGCTCATAGATTGGAATACCTTGACAAATTGATCAGGCTTGAGGTGAAAGCCATTTTACCTGACACTGATCTGTTCCAACCATTTTCCATCTCCTTTGGTGTAGCCAGTTATCCCGATGATGGGGACAGTGCCTTCCCTTTGATTCGAGCAGCTGAAGATGACCTCTATCGCATCAAATACAGCGAAGGAACAGATTACCTGTACCAATCGGTGTTATGCCAAATCAATGCCTTAAAAATAACTGAAGCCTTCCCTGCCCTGCTAGCACTCATTTCTTTGATCAACGCCAAGGACCGGTACACCTATGGTCATTCGGAAAGGGTGATGGGCTATTCTTTGGCTCTGGCAGAGAAATTACAATTACCGAAAGAGGACTTAGACAGGCTTCGTTATGCAGCTGCACTGCACGATATAGGCAAAATCAGAATTGATACAAGTGTTTTAAATAAACCCACTCAACTAACTGATGAGGAATGGGATATTTTACAGCACCACACCATCTGGGGAGCACAACTGGTGGAAACACTTCCTGCCTTTAAAGAGATCGTCCCACTGATACGTTCACACCATGAGAATTATGATGGATCCGGCTACCCTGACGGTTTTAAAGGAGAGGAAATACCTCTCCTGGCGAGGATCCTACGCATCGCTGACAGCTTTGATGCCATGACAACCACTCGCCCCTACAGAGAGGCTCTCAGCTATGCTGAGGCATGTCAGGAGCTGAGAAAAAAAGCGCATGTTTTTTATGACCCCGAATTGGTTTATATGTTTCTGGATGTAGTAGAGGAAGCCTTTGTCAAAGCTGTGCGCTGATTTCCCTCCAATTTGATCTAACGCCCTTAAGGAATAATAATATTTTTTTGCGAAAAATTAATAGTAATAATTACTATTTTGCTTGAACCATGGTATTATATAGAAAAGGAGTGATATATTTTGAAAGCGCTACTGGTTTATCCAAAATGTCCTGACAGTTTTTGGAGTTTCAATCACGCCCTAAAATTCATCGGTGTCAAAGCTGCTCTACCCCCCCTTGGGCTCCTGACAGTGGCGGCTTTACTCCCAGAGGATTGGGATAAAAAATTGGTGGATATGAATGTTCACCAGCTAAAGGACGAGGATCTGAAATGGGCTGATTATGTGCTGATCAGCGCCATGACAATTCAGCAAAAATCAGCCAATAGTGTAATCAAACGCTGCAGGGAGTTGGGGGTTAAAATCATAGCTGGTGGCCCCCTTTTTACATCTGAACCGGAAAAATACCCGGAAGTGGACCATTTGGTCCTGGGTGAAGCTGAAATTACCTTAAATGCATTTCTCAATGATTTAGAAAAGGGCAAAGCAGGCCATATATACACTACCTCTCAAAAACCTTCCCTGGAAAATACTCCATTTCCTTTATGGGAATTAATCAACCTGCATGACTACTCCACAATGAGCATCCAGTTTTCCCGGGGCTGCCCTTTTGATTGCGAATTTTGCGATATCACAACCCTATATGGTAGAAAACCCCGCTTAAAACCAACTGACCGCTTCATAGAGGAACTGGAGGTTCTCTACAGCCGCGGCTGGAGGGGTGGGGTATTCATTGTTGATGATAACTTTATCGGGAACAAGGTCCGCCTAAAAAAAGAATTGCTGCCTCAGCTGATCAAGTGGATGGAGGATCACAGGAATCCATTCTGGTTTATTACAGAGGCATCCATCAACCTTGCTGATGATGAACATCTATTAAAGATGATGCAGAGTGCTAATTTCACCTCTGTTTTTATCGGAATTGAAACTCCAGATGAAAACAGCCTGCAGGAATGCAACAAATTCAACAATACCAACCGGGACCTGATAGCTGCGGTCAAAAAGATTCAGAACTTCGGGATCCAGGTAACCGGTGGGTTTATTGTGGGTTTTGACAGTGATACCCCTTCTATCTTCGAACAACAGATCAACTTTATACAGAAAAGCGGGATCGTCACCGCGATGGTGGGACTGCTCAAGGCTCCTGTGGGAACCAAACTTTTTAAGCGTTTGAAACGGGAAAATCGTATTTTGCCTGATACAGAATTTACCGGTAACAATACGGATCTGTCACTAAACTTTATCCCTAAAATGAATGTGCAGAAGCTGATCAGTGGATACAATAAGATCGTAACCACCATCTACGACCCAACATCCTACTATGAGCGTGTGATGGAGTTTTTTAAGGAATTCAAACCCGCCAAGAAAAAAAGCATCAAAATGCTGCGCTTCTGCTATATTAAAGCCCTTTTTAGAGCAATGTTCATACTGGGTGTACTGGAAAAGGGCCGGCGCCACTACTGGAAGTTCCTGATGAAAACCATAATCAAATACCCCCGCTTCCTACCAGAGGCTATCACCTTCGCCATTTACGGCTTCCACTTCAGGAAAATATTTAGCTCCTGTCGGTAACCAAAAAAACCGCGCGGGGGGACAATTGCGCGGAGTCGCGCGGAGGGACTGTCCTGGTGATCGGTCCGATCAGTCAACCTGTCCCCCTGATCGCTGATCGGTCTGATCGGTCGGTTATCCGATGGAAATCTGCTGCCACCGGCCGCGCCGGTACTGCACTGTTACAAAAACTGCCCGCACGAACCAGTCAAACACAGTAATGCCCCAGATAGCGGGCAGCCCCCAGTGAAATACATATATGGCTAGGTAGAACAGTGGTATACGCAGCAGCCAGTTGGAGAGAATGGTAATCAATGCCGGGGTCCGGGTATCCCCTGCCCCACGCAGTGCCCCGGCCAGTACCATTTCCACAGCCAGAGAAGGCTGTTCAAATGCTGCGATTCGGAGGCAGAAGGAACCTAATTCCAATACAGGGCCTGAACTGGTAAAGATCCTGATGATCAGAGAAGGAAAAAACAGAAAAACAAGGCCTGTCGTACCCATGATGAGCAGAGCCATCTTAAGAGCTGCCAAACCATGCTCATTAGCCTGTTCCGGTTTTTGGGCACCCAGGCTTTGCCCAACCAGGGTGGTAGCTGCCACTGCAAAACCATAGCCGGGCATAAATGACAGTGATTCTGCGGTCATTACAACCTGATGGGCGGCAAAAGGCACAGTCCCCAATCCAGAGAGCATAAAACTGGCCAGTATACTCGCCATGCTCATCAGAACCTGCTCTAAACCTGCCGGGGTGCTCAGCTTCACTATCACACTGGTAAGCTCAAAATCCCCCAAATAAACCAGATCTCTCAACCGCACCCTCACCTGTGTTGCACCGGAAAGCAGAAGAACAACCATAACCAAACAACCCAACACCTGGGCAGCAGCAGTTGCCAGGGCTGCCCCTTGAACCCCTAGGGCAGGAAACCCAAACTTTCCGAAAATCAATACATAATCTCCGATAATATTCACCACATTGGTCAGGGCAGCGACATAAAAGGGGATCTTTGTCAGCCCGGCACCCCGGAAAATGCCATTACAGACAAAAAGAATCAGGGCAAATGCAGCAATAGAACCGGTGATCTTGACATATGCGGCAGCCATCTGCTGAACAGCCTGCTCAAAATGAAACAAACCAATAATAGCCTCAGCAAACAGATGAAAACAAAGAGTAATAGCAACACCCAATAGCAAAGCAAGCATAAGAGTTCTTCCAGCGACCTGTCCTGCTCGTTTCTGATTATTTGCGCCCACAGCCCGGGCGATTAAAGCTGTGGCGCCTGTGGACAGAGCAGCAAACAAAAAAATAACAGAGAAATAGATCTGCGCACCCAGACTAACCGCAGCCAGCGACTGTGCTCCCAAACGTCCTACAAAGGCAACATCCACAAAATTCAGCAGCATATAGAGCATCATTTCACAGATAGCAGGCCAGGCCAGGTTAAATATCCTTCGGTTGATCATTATTGCATCTCCTGACAAAATCTAATACTATTTATCTTAACAAAGTAATTCTTCTCTTTCACTATTCATCCTCTGTTATTAATAAGCTTATTAAAGTCTTTTACTGAAAAATTTGATTTTAAATCTTTGTGTTTAGGCATAATATTATCAAAAGAAAGGTGGTTTAAATGTACTGGAAGCAAAAAGGTCCGGAAAACACCGAAAATGTCGCCAAGCTGGTAATTGAAAAAGCTCAGGAACTGCAAATCAGGCATATTGTGGTGGCCTCCAACAGCGGCAACACAGTAAAACACTTTTTGGACAAAGGACTGGAAATAGTCTGTGTCACTCATCATGTAGGTTTTATGGCCCCCGGTGAGGATGAAATGCCTGCAGCTGTCAGACAGGAACTGGCCGAAAAAGGTGTGAAACTATTGACCACAACTCATCTCATGGCAGGGCTTGACAGGGCACTCCGCATTAAATTTGGTGGTGTCTACCCTGCTGAAATCATAGCCTCCACCCTGCGCATGCTGGGACAGGGTGTCAAGGTGTGTGTTGAGATCGCTGGAATGGCCCTTGATGCCGGTTTGGTGCCATATGGCGAAGAGATCATCGCAGTAGCAGGTTCGGGGACCGGAGCGGATACTGCACTGGTAATCACACCGGCCCACTCCAACAACTTTTTTGATACTAAGGTTAAAGAAATTATTTGCAAACCAAGAGAATTCTAGGATCAGGCTTTTTTCTGCACCCCTGTGTGCTTTTCAATGTAGTAATCACCTTTGATCAACAGTTCGGAGACAGGTACTATCTTATAACCCTCTGCTTTCAGTTTTTTCAGGATTATAGGAAGAGCTTCAGGGGTGTATTTAGCATTATTATGGAAAAGTATAATAGCTCCCGGATGGGCATTCTTAACAACCCGATCAACCACAGCCTCTACCCCTAGTTCCTGCCAATCCAGGGAATCTACACTCCATTGAATTACCTCGTACCCGTTTTTGCGGCAAGCCCTAATGTTGGTGTTGTTGTACTCACCAAAGGGCGGGCGGTAAAGGCGGGTGCGTTTTTTTGTCAGCTTGTAGATCAGTTCCTCATTTTCTTTTAACTCCTTCAGGAACTCCTCTTCTGAAAGAGCGTTGCAGTGGGGGTGAGTTAATGAATGGTTTCCCAGTTCATGACCAGCGGCAGCTATTTTCTTGACCATTTCCGGGTATTCCTTTACCCAAATTCCGGTGAGAAAAAAAGTTGTTTTAATGTTGTTTTCCTCCAGTATTTTGAGCAGAGTGGGTGTATAATCGGCCCCCCAGGCAGCATCAAAGGAAATAGCCAATTTTTTCTCCTTAGTATCTACTGAATAAACAGGCACTTCCCGTATGTTATCTTGATAAACCCCTACAACTCGACTGCAGACCCCAGACAGCAGAAAGAATCCAAGTAGGATCAGAACACCTGTTATTATCAATTTCAACACACGGCGGTAGCGCAATACAATAAACTGCATAGTAAACATCCTCCCTTCTCGCAAATATTTTATTCATTACTCCAGATATTCATGCTCTCCCATTCCAACCCCTTACAGCAAAAAAATATTCTTGTATTTTGCCCAATAAAAAGGTAATTTGTAACAGCGGCAGGAACCCAATATGTTTTGTAGAATTAGGATACAGTTATATAATAATAAGAACCGGTTTTACTCAGGGAGAGGATGGGAATGATCGAACACTGCCACTGCCAGAAGATCAATCCCGCGGACTGGCACGAAAAAACGTTTACATGGGGAAAACCCCGTTTTTTTTACAGAGTCACCACACGGATGGCTTTTCACCAACCATTTTCCTATCATGAAGATATTGCACTTGCCCTTGCCAAAGCCCGCAGTGAGGGGCATATCATCAATGAAAATGCCCTGATACTTCTGAAGAGTGGACTGTTCAAAGGCGAAATCTTAATCGAAATTCAACCCCAGGATCCAACAAAACACTGTGGAGACTCTTCCATTCTGCAACTAGAGGGACGTTTCTATTCAGTAGTAAGCCAACTCCCTCTAATGCAAATGGGAAAAGAAATTGATAAACTCACTCGAGACCTCAAAAAAAGAGGTGACAAAATAAAAGGCCTTTACCTCTGCCTGATCACCTGCCCACACTGTGCCAGGGAAAAGGGCAATCAGACCATAATCATCGCCCACCTGCATTAACCTTTACCTGGTCATCTTCTACAAAAACCCCTTTATTTCCATTAGAGATGCTTGTTTCAAAAATTTTTGGGAATACTAAGGAAAAAGTATTGACAAGTTGCTCCTGTATTTGTATGATTTATCATAGATTTTATTAGCACTCTCTTAAATTGAGTGCTAATAAACCAGCCACATATTCACACTATATTGAGGAGGGTTGTAAATGCTCAAGCCACTAAGTGATCATGTTCTGGTAAAACCACTTTCCAAAGAGGAGAAAACCGAAGGAGGCATTTATCTGCCGGATACTGCAAAAGAAAAGCCCCAGGAAGGGGAAGTCATCGCAGTTGGGCCTGGCCGCATGCTTGACAATGGCAGCCGTGTTGCCCCGGAAGTAAAGGTGGGCGACAAAGTTATTTACGCTAAATACGGCGGCACTGAAGTTAAGATCGGGGAAGAGGAATACCTGATTATGCGGGAAAGCGACATTCTGGCCATCAAAGAATAAGGCCGGCAGTTCAATTATAAGGAGGTATATTGATCTATGCCAGCGAAACAGATTGTCTTTGATATTGATGCCCGTAAAAAGCTAGAAAAAGGCGTTAATATCGTTGCGGAAGCAGTAAGGACCACACTCGGCCCCAAAGGGCGTAATGTTGTTCTAGAGAAAAAATTCGGTTCACCCACTATCACTAAAGACGGTGTTACTGTCGCCAAGGAAATCGAATTGGAAGATCCATTCGAAAACATGGGAGCACAGCTGTGCAAAGAAGTTGCATCCAAGACCAACGAAATCGCAGGTGATGGAACCACAACCGCAACAGTTCTTGCCCAGTCAATTGTTAATGAAGGTCTGAAAAACGTTACCGCAGGGGCAAACCCCATCTTTTTAAAGCGCGGAATCGACCTGGCAGTGGAAAAAGCTGTTGAAGAAATGAAGAAAATGAGCACCCCGGTGGAAACCAAAGAATCCATCGCCAATGTTGCTGCTATCTCCGGTAATGACAAAGAGATCGGTGATCTGGTGGCAGAGGCTATGGAAAAGGTAGGGAAAGACGGGGTTATCACTGTTGAAGAGTCCAAGAGCATCGAAACCCTGGTTGAAGTTGTAGAAGGTATGGAATTTGACCGGGGCTACCTCTCTCACTACTTTGTCACCAACTCCGAGACCATGGAAGTAGAGTTAGAAGAACCCTACATCCTCATCTATGAAAAGAAAATCTCTGCGGTCGGCGATATGCTTCCTCTGCTGGAGAAGGTTGTCCGCACAGGGAAGCCGTTCCTGATCATTGCTGAAGATATTGAAGGAGAGGCATTGGCTACACTGGTGGTCAACAAACTGCGGGGGGTTCTGCAGTGCGCTGCTGTTAAGGCACCAGCATTCGGAGACCGCCGCAAAGCCATGTTAGAGGATATCGCTATTCTCACCAATGGAACATTTATCAGCGAGGATATGGGCTACAAGCTGGAGAATGTAGAGCTTGAGAACCTTGGTCGTGCCAAAAAAGTTAAAATCAACAAAGAAAATACCACGATCGTTGAAGGCTACGGCAGCAGTGACAACATCCAGATGCGTGTCAACCAGATCAAAAAACAGATCGAAGACAGCACATCTGAGTATGACCGGGAGAAACTGCAGGAGCGTCTGGCCAAATTGTCCGGTGGTGTGGCTGTAATCAAGGTTGGCGCTGCCACAGAGACCGAACTGAAAGAGAAAAAGCACCGCATCGAGGATGCTCTATCAGCTACCCGGGCTGCTGTTGAGGAAGGGATCATCCCCGGCGGTGGAGCCTGCCTGGTGGATATTATTCCGACTCTGGATGATATTGAGGCAGAAGGGGATATGGCAGTAGGTGTCAGGATCGTGCGCCGTGCTCTCGAGGAACCGCTCCGTCAAATCGCTGAAAACGCCGGGCTGGAGGGATCAGTGGTTATTGAGCATGTCAAAGAAGCTGCACCAGGTGTAGGTTTTAACGCCCTCACCGAAGAGTATGCTGATATGGTAAAGGCAGGTATTGTTGACCCGCTGAAAGTAACCAGAAGCGCACTGCAAAATGCTGCCAGTATCGCATCTATGCTCCTTACCACTGAGGCTCTAATCGCTGAAATACCGGAGAAAAAAGATAACATGCCACCGATGCCACCAGGTGGTATGGGCGGCATGGGTATGGATTACTAAATATAAAAAAAAGGCCCCTGGGATACAAACCGGGGGTCTTTGCTTTCTGACCGCTTATGAATTATCAAAGAGCCCAGCTTCTGATAGAAAACTGCGCACCATCTCAACCGCATCCTGGTAATCCCAGCTATCCAGATCGATGATCAACAGATCATCACGCTCACGTATTCCATCAAGGAAGGGGTTTCTTTCTTTTTTTAATACCCCCAAAACAAAGATCGGGGCATCAAGCAGCATCTCCACCATCTCTCGAAAGCGTGGGGCATGCTGCTCTACCCTTCCCAACTCATCCATCAAGACTACCTTTTTTCCCTTTCGATAACTTCTCTCCAGGATAGCTACCCCGGTCTTTTCAAAGGTCTCAATACTGGACTCCCAACGGCCGCTTTCACTGAGATAAACCACCAAATCTGTCTCTTTACTGATGGAATCAATTGTTTTCTCAAGGGTATAACTTTCTTTGTCCTGCAGTTCTATCATTTTGAAACCGATCTTCTCACCAGAGTAAAACAGGCGCTGGACAAAATAACCCCCCACAGCATAAAGGTAGGGTTCTATTTCTCTTTTGATCAGAGTTGATTTGCCGCACATTTTTCTGCCTGTTAAAAATAGATTTGTGGTCATGGTTCAGCCCCTAAAGATTTCATAATTACCACTGCATTGAGATTGAAATCCCCAATTGCCCTAAAGAATCACAAACTGCCTGTATAAACAGATTACCGCTGACCTCTCTTCTGTATTCTGCGGTAGCCCTCACATCTGTTATCGGACTTATCTTACTCTTCACTATTTCAGCTACTTTTTTGATATTTTCGCAACTAATCTCCCTGTCCCTTAAACTCTCTTCTGCCTCCCTGATTCGGAGTACGGTTGGAGCCACTGCTCCTAGAGCAATGTGCACATCTTTAAACCTGCTCCTGCTATCATCAACTGTTATTTGCACAGCACCATTAACAATAGAAATGGCCTGTGCTTTTCTTTTACCCAGCTTAAAAAATACCCCTCCCATGCTTTCCTTTGGTTCCGGAAAAGACAGAGAGATAAGCAGCTCATTTGGTTTTATTAAAGTTTTGCCCGGTCCAACGTAAATCTCTTCCAAAGGTATCTTTCTTTCCTGTCCCCTGCTCATTAAGGTCGCTTCTGCTCCTAGAGCCACTAAAGCAGGAACAGTATCAGCTGAAGGGGATGCATTAGAAACATTACCCCCTATGGTCCCTCGATTTCTTATTTGGGCCGCCCCTATAGATGCAGCCGCCTGGGGTAAGATAGGGCAGTATTTTTTTAATAGAGCACTTTCCGCGATTTCTGTAAGTGTGGTTGCCGCCCCAATAACAATAAAGCCATCTTTCCTGTAGATGCCTTTTAAGGTCTCTATCTCTGAAATATCAATTATAAGATCAGGGGCTATTTTGTTATTCTTTAGCTTAACCATCAGGTCCGTGCCGCCAGCGATCACTTTCTTCTCATTTACGTTGTCATCCAGGTAGCCCAAAGCTTCTTCTATTGTTTTCGGTTTAACATACTTAAATTTTTTCATCTTCATCTACCACCCTTTCTCTGATTTGGCAACACATTCATATTCCCTTGGCCCCATATGGATACTCATATTTGGAAGTTACGGTGCAGAACCACCCCCAAACACAACCCCGTTAGGTCAATACCCTTTCAATCGCTGCAGTGAGAACCAGTAATCAGCTTAACAGTCAATGATTTTTTATTTCGACAATAACTCACACAATACCTCTATAATCTTTTCATCACCATTCATTTAACATATCATTCTGTGTATCTGATCCAGAGGCTCACAGCTTCCCCCATGTTCCAGGGTAACCATCTGCAGGGGATACTGATAGCGAACTCCTCAGATTTTTGACCTCCCAGGCTCTGATGATGACAATAACAAAAACAGATGCTGTTAGCTCTTAACAACACTGATTTTGTTATGTTTTGATAAGTATAACGGTATATAAAAAAACAATGGCACACAAAAGTGCACCAAATAAAAAGCATCAGTTCACTATAAACATTCGCTAATATTTTAATAACAACCTTCCTAATTTACTCAACCTCAACAATCATCTCTATTTCAACCGGTACATTCAAAGGAAGTGATACAGCCCCTACCGCAGACCTGGCATGGATTCCTTTATCCCCAAAGATCTCTGCCAGCAAATCGGATGCCCCATTAACCACCTTGGGCTGGTCAGTGAAACCCGGATCACTGGCTACATAACCGACAACTTTAATAATCTGTTTTATCTTATCTAAAGACCCTATCTGCTGTTTAATCACTGCCAGACAATTGATGGCAGCAATTTTGGCTGCCTCATAAGCCTCTTCCAGTGATACCTCTTTTCCCACTTTACCTGTATACTTCAGCTTTCCCTCGACAGTACACAGCTGTCCGGAAGTATAAAGCAGATTTCCGCTTTTTTTTGCAGGAACATATGAGGCAACAGGTTTAGGTGCAGTAGGTAAAGTAATACCGGCTTCAGCCAACCGCTTTTCGATCTCCATATTGGTATCCTCCCTTTATCAGATCATGCAGAATTTTATTGTGGAGCTGTTATGATCATTGATTACAGCTTCTCTACCGCTGTCTCCGGCCGCAGCACCTGAACCCAGGTATTCCCTCTGGGGAAAATAATCTCCTGGCCATTTGAGTCGTAGAATTTTGTGGGGGAATCTATAGAATCTTTACGCCAGCTGCCCTCCTGATACTGTCCAGCCAAAAAATACTCAGCCCTGCCGCTGCCGATCACCTGTATATCGATGCGGGCACTTCCATCCCCCCTGTAGTGATGATCGGCATATTGCAGCACTACATTGGTAACAGCAA
>ERZ773359.1647-NODE-1647-length-30307-cov-22.572954_pt1 | contig 30307 bp, 33 predicted proteins | sample MGYA00374955_ERZ773359 | MGnify/ENA primary metagenome ERZ773359 (study PRJEB29098, sample SAMN04486028) | biogas fermenter metagenome | study: EMG produced TPA metagenomics assembly of the Biogas fermentation microbial communities from Germany - Plant 4 DNA1...
TACGTGTGGTTTACTTCTTTCGAATTTTGACTTTGCCATTGTAAAATCCTCCTTTTATCTTCTTAATAAACTTTGCCTAGCGTTTTGTAATATTAATTGGAGCTCACGATCGGGATTGAACCGACGACCTCCGCCTTACCAAGGCGACGCTCTGCCTACTGAGCTACGTGAGCAGTTATATATATGTTTATATACCAATTATAAAGTTTACTATTTTCTAAAAAATTTGTCAATAAAAATTTAGCGACTTATTTCTCTGAATAAAGACACTTTTCAAGCTTACGTTTAACTCTTTGTAATGCATTATCTATAGATTTAGCCTGTCTGTCCAAATCACTAGCTATTTCCTGGTATGACTTTCCATCTAAATAGGACTGTAATACTTCCATTTCTAAATCTGATAATACCTTACTCATTTTATCTTCTATATGCTTAATTTGTTCTTTTCCAATTATAAGTTCCTCAGGATCTGTAATTTTTAACTCTGAAAGAACATCTATAAGCGTTCTATCTGATTCCTCTTCATATATAGGTTTATTTAGTGATACGTAAGTATTTAAGGGAATATGTTTTTGTCTTGTAGCTGTTTTTATTGCGGTTATTATTTGCCTTGTTATACATAACTCTGCAAAAGCCTTAAAGCTTGTTAATTTTTCTGGGTTGAAATCTCTTATTGCTTTATATAAGCCTATCATTCCCTCTTGATAAATATCCTCTTTATCTGCTCCTATTAAAAAATAGGACTTTGATTTTGCTTTTACAAAATTTTCATATTTAGAAATTAAAAATTCCTGTGCCCTAGTACTTCCTAATTTAGCTTCTATAACAATTTCTTCATCTGTTTTATTCTCAAATTCCGAAAATAAACCAAGTTCTTTTCTACTATATCCCAATACCTCGTCACCCCTCTTATCCCTTATGATATAACCTAATAGTATAATAAATATAATTAAATATCAATATGCCAATAAAGTTATGATTTGCCCCTTCTCCAGGCTTCAAATTTTTTAAATATATCTTCTTCTAAATTATCACCTAAATTATTTTTTGTATTATTATCAATACTGCTTTTTGCACTAATAATTTTGTTTTGCGTTTTTAAAACTTCCTTATAAAACTCCATTGATGACATTCTTACTGCTCCTCGTTGAAAAATTAACTGCTGCTCTAGCCAATCGGAAGTAACTACATAAACCTCGAACCTTCTACCAATATTATGTACTTCTCTTTCTATGTATGCGTCCGCTGTTTCTCCATCCTTTGTAAATATCACGCTGACATTCTTATAAATATCCTCTTTTTTTTCAATGCTTCCAGGCACCATATGAGCATCAAAAACTATTATTATTTTACATTCTTCGTATACAGAATAGTTATGTAATGTATCTATAAGAGTTTGCCTCGCCCCATCAAAACTATATTTCTTTTGTTTTTTTAGATTTGGCCAACTGTTTATTACGTTATATCCATCAACAAATATAATTTTCACATTTACCTCAACGCCTTATTTATTTAATAATCTTCCTTTTAATATTTCATACATCATTATACCACCTGCAACTGAAGCATTTAAAGAGTTAATTTTACCTACCATAGGTATTTTAACAAGTTTGTCACATTTTTTCAGTGTTAGTTTTGATATTCCTCTTCCTTCACTTCCTATAACAACTGCACAAGGTCCTGAAAAATTCACTTCATAACTATATTCTTTTCCTTCAATATCTGCTCCATATACCCAAAGTCCATTTTCTTTTAATTCATCAATTGTAGAATTTATATTTGTAACCTTTGCTATTTTCATATGCTCTATAGCACCAGTGGAAGACTTATAAACTGTTGCTGTTATCCCTACGTTCCTTCTTTTTGGAATAATAATACCATGAACTCCACATAACTCAGCAGTTCTTATTATTGAGCCTAAATTATGAGGATCTTCTATTTCATCTAAAATTACTATAAAGGGATCTTCATTTTTTTCTTTTGCATATTTAAGAATGTCTGGAACTTCAGAATAAACAAAAGGAGTAACTTGTGCTATAACCCCCTGGTGATTCATGCCATTACTCATTGTATCAAGTTTTTTTCTATCTACTTCTTTTAATACTAGCTTTTTCTCCTTTGCCATATTAATAATGGCTTTTATGGACCCTTCTATATTTCCGCTAGCTATATAAATGCTCTCTATAGTCCTACTACCCTTTAATAGTTCCATAACTGCATTTCTACCAATTACTAAGTCCTCTCTTGTTTCTACTCCATATTCGCTACCACTAAATTGTTTTTCTTCGTACTGTCTTTTTACTCCCTTAAATTGACCCTTTGCTTTTGTCTTTCCCTCTTGAAATTCCCTTTCCATCCTAGCCCTAAGCCTAGCTTCTCTATTGCCTTTAGTCATTATATTCACTCCTTAATATTATTTTCTTTTGCTTATATTATTTCCATGCTTTTTTCTAATATTTCTGATAACCTTTCTTTATTTCCAATCAAGTATAGGTATCCAATTAAAGCTTCAAAGCCTGTTGCATTTCTATAATCTATAACATCTGCATTTTTAGGAATTGTTGCTGACTTTGTATTTCTTCCCCTCTTGTAGATATATAATTCATCTTCCTCTAGACTTTCTTCAATATTTTTTATTATCTTAGATTGACTTTGGGCCTTAACATAATGAATTGCCTTAACGTGGATCTTATGAACGGATAAATCTATATTGTTAGATAATATAGAATTTCTTATAAAAAGTTCAAATACTGCATCCCCTATTAAGGCTAACTGTAAGGGATTTAGTCGTCTAGCTTCTTCTTTACTAAATTCTCTTGTTCTTAAATCATCTAGCATTTTATCACTCCCTTAAATAAAGGCTGCAATACTGCAGCCCTCTTAGCATTACTTTATAATTTTCCATCTTACTCCTTGTGGAGTATCTTCTAAAATTATATTTCTTGCCTTTAAATCATCTCTTATTTTATCTGCTAAAGCAAAATCTCTATTTTTTCTTGCTTCTTGTCTTTGTTTAATTAATTCTTCAATTTCATCTTCTAAGCTTAATTTTGTTGAGTTTTGAAGTATTCCCAGAGGTTCTCCTAACTCTCTAATTAAATCTAAGGCTCCTTGGCAAAGCTCTTTTGAAGATTCTATAGAAACGTTAGTATTTATATCTTTGATCAGGTCGAAAATTGCAGTTATAGCATCTGCTGTATTAAAATCATCATCCATTTTTTCTATATATTTTTGTCTATATACATCAAGAGATTTTAAATATTCTCTTTCCTTATCGTCCATTTCTTCCTTTTCAACTTCATCTATTAAGTTTTCTAAATTATTAACAGCATTATATAATCTTTCCACTGATGACTTAGCAGATTCAAGAAGATCATCACTAAAGTTTAAAGGTGATCTATAGTGGCCTGATAACATTAAAAATCTTACAACATCAGCATTATAATCTTTTAATATTTCTCTTGCAGTTAAAAAGTTATTTAGGGATTTAGACATTTTTTGATTATTTATATTTAAAAAGGCACCATGTAGCCAATAGTTTGCAAATTTTTTACCTGTAAGAGCTTCACTTTGTGCTATTTCATTTTCATGGTGAGGGAAGGTTAAATCTACCCCTCCAGCATGTATGTCTATAGTATCTCCCAATAATTTTTTTGCCATACAAGAGCATTCTATATGCCATCCTGGTCTTCCTTTACCCCATGGACTTTCCCATGCAGGCTCACCAGGTTTTTGCGCCTTCCATAATGCAAAGTCCATTGGATCTTCTTTTCTTTCATCTACATTGATTCTTGCTCCCGCTTTTAAATCTTCAAGGTTTTGCCCAATTAATTGACCATAGCTTTCAAATTTGTTAGTTCTAAAATATACATCTCCATCTACTTCATAAGCATAACCTTTTTCAATTAAGCCGCTAATAAATTCTATAATATCTTCTACAAATTCTGTTGCTCTTGGGTTAACAGAAGCCCTCTTTATATTTAATCCATCGGCATCTCTATAGTACTCTTCAATGTATTTATCTCCAACATCTTTTACAGTTGTACCATCTTCAAGTGCCTTCTTTATCATTTTATCATCTATATCTGTGAAGTTTTGTACAAATTTAACTTTATATCCTCTGTATTCAAAATATCTTCTTATAGTATCAAAAATAATAAAAGTTCTTCCATTTCCTATATGAAAATAATTATATACCGTTGGTCCGCAGACATACATTTTAATTTCTCCCGGAGTAATAGGAATGAATTCTTCCTTTTTTCTAGTTAAACTATTGTAAACTTTCATTTTTTAATACCTCCTATCTAATAGATATTTTATTTTTTTCAAACTCTTCTTTTACTCTAGATAAAACATCTTCTATCTTTATATTATCAACATCTGAAGTTCTTAATTTGAATTCCACTTCACCTTCTGTTACTTTTTTACCAACTGTTATTCTCATTGGTATTCCCATAAGGTCTGAATCTTTAAACTTAACTCCAGCTCTTTCTTTTCTATCATCAAAAATTACATCTATTCCTATAGCCTTTAGTTCTTCATATATGTCATTTGCAACCTTCATTTGCATTTCGTCCTTTGTGTTTACAGGTATAACATTAACATGATATGGAGCTACTGCCAATGGCCATATTATTCCATTATCATCATGGTTTTGCTCTATTATTGATGCCATTGTTCTTGTTACACCTATTCCATAGCAGCCCATTACAAATGGAACTTCCTTTCCATTTTCATCTATAAACTTTGCATTCATGGCTTCAGAATACTTTGTTCCAAGCTTAAATATATGACCAACTTCTGTTCCCTTTGATATTGTTATTTTTCCACCACAAACAGGACAATTTTCACCTTCTGTTATATTTCTATAATCCCCAACTATACCTTCAAAATCTCTTCCATAGTTAACATTTTCAAAGTGATATGCAGTTTCATTAGCTCCTACAATAAAATTATACATATTAACTACTTCTTTATCTACTAATAAAGTATCAACCTTTAAATTTATAGGGCCTGCAAATCCTACTTGTGCACTTGTGGCCTTCATAACTTCTTCAGCACTTGCCATACTTAAATCAACAACTCCGCCTAAGGCATTAGAAAGCTTAACTTCGTTAACTTCTCTGTCTCCCCTAACCATAACTGCAACTATTTTACCATCTGCATTGTATATCAAGGTTTTAGCAAATTTCTTTTCTGTTGTATTAAAGAATTTAATTAAATCTTCTATAGTTCTTACATTAGGTGTTTCTATCTTGTTTATTTCTTTATAAGCTTCCTTTTCAGCTTTTTCTGGAGTTGATGGTGCCTTTTCTATATTGGCTGCATAATCGCAATTTGTACAGAACACTACATCATCTTCTCCAACTTCTGATTTAACCATAAATTCAGCAGAACCAGATCCTCCAATAGCTCCTGTATCAGCATCAACTGGCTTAGCTACTATTCCGCATCTTTCAAAAATTTTGATATAAGCATCTCTCATTTTATTGTAAGAAATATCTAATCCATCTTGATCCTTATCAAAGCTATATGCATCCTTCATTACAAACTCTCTTGATCTCATAACGCCAAATCTTGGTCTTCTTTCATCTCTATATTTAGTTTGTATTTGATAAAGATTTAATGGTAATTGTTTATAGGATTTTATTTCATTTCTTGCTATATCAGTAAATACTTCTTCATGAGTTGGTCCAAGACAAAAATCTCTATCATTTCTATCTTTTAACCTAAACATTTCTGCTCCATAAGCTCCCCATCTTCCTGATTCTTGCCAAAGTTCTGCTGGAATAATTGCTGATGCTAAAAATTCTTGAGCTCCTGCATTATTCATTTCTTCCCTTATTATATCTTCAATATTCTTTAAAACCTTTAAACCTAATGGCATATAATTATATATTCCTGAAGCCATTTTTCTTATCATACCAGCTCTTAGCATTAGTTTATGACTATCTATTTCTGCTTCTGCTGGAACTTCTCTTAATGTTGATATTAACATATTGGACATTTTCATATTTGCTTCCTCCTAATGTATATTTTTATATAAATTTAAATCATTTATTTAAAATACAGTATAATAAAAAAAGTTCACCCTAATGCATTAGGGCGAACTTGTATCGCGGTACCACCTAAATTTGTTCTCTAAAATGATAACGGTATTAAACCGATAGTTTTTACCTATACTCCAAAGCTGGTTCAAACCCTATTGAAAATTTTTCAGCCTATGAATTTTCTCTCTGAACATCGGATTCTACTATTCTTCTTCAACGTTTTGGTAATATTAACTTTTAGCTTAATTTATTATATATTTTACTAAAAATTATGTCAATAAACTTATCCTTATTATATTAGCTTTTCTGCTAAGATCAAATCCTCTGGGGTAGTAACCTTTATATTTTCATAGTCTCCTTTATATAAATACACTTTATTGTTGTATCTTTCAACTACCATAGTGTCATCGGTAACAGATATGCCCTCTTCTTTTACTTTTTTATGGCACTCCTTTATTATTTCTGTTTTAAATACTTGAGGAGTTTGTATAGCCACTAAAGTATTCCTATCTGGAGTAAATTTCGAAAATCCATTTTCATCAATTACCTTAATAGTATCCTTTGGAGTTACTCCAGGAGCTGCTGCTCCATATAACCTTGCATATTTTATTCCTTCTTCTATTATGATATCCTTTGTGAAAGGCCTTGCACCATCATGTATTAAAACAACTTCTGAATCTTTAACTTCCTTTAAGGCATTAAAAACAGAATCTTGTCTTTCTGCTCCACCTTCAACTATTTTATCAACCTTTAAAGAATATTTATATAAAACATTATCTTTACAATATTCTATTTCATCCTTTGGTAGGACTAAAATTATTTCATCTATAAAATTAGAATTTATAAATTTAGTTAAGGTATAGTATAAAATGGGTTTTCCCTTTAATTCTATATATTGCTTACTAACTTTAGCTCCCATTCTTTTACCTTTACCACCTGCCAAAATTATAGCACTTACCATTTACACACCTACTAACTAATCTCTTGGTTTAGCAAATATCATTCTTCCTGCTGCAGTTTGAAGTACAGATGTTACTATTACTACTATTTGATCTCCTATGAACCTTCTACCATCTTCAACTACTATCATAGTTCCATCATCTAAATAACCAATACCTTGAGATGCTTCTTTTCCATCTTTTACAACTATAACTTTCATTTCTTCACCAGGTAAAACTACTGGTTTTATAGCATTGGCCAGCTCATTTATATTAAGAACTGGAACTCCTTGAAATTCTGCTACTTTATTTAAGTTAAAATCATTTGTTATAACTTTTCCTTTTAGCTTTTGAGCAAGCTTTAATAGTTTGCTATCCACCTCTGGAATTTCAGGAAAATCCCCTTCCCAAATTTGAGTTTCTATTTCTAATTCTTTTTGAATTTTGTTTAATATATCAAGACCTCTTCTTCCCCTATTTCTTTTTAATGAATCAGCGGAATCAGAGATATGTCTAAGTTCATCTAAAACAAAGTTTGGTATTACAAGGGGCCCCTCTATAAATCCTGTTTGGCATATATCAAAAATTCTACCATCGATTATTACTGATGTATCTAATACCTTGGGAATACTCTTGATATTTGTTTTCCCCTTTTTCTCTTTATTAGCCGCACTTTTTCTCATATTGCTGAAAATATTTGAAATGTCATCTTTCTTTTCAATAAATATATTTGCTGATATTATTGCAAATATTAAATTAAGTAGAACAAAAAGTATTGGACCTAACCCATATAAATCTATACTATTTAAAGGTAGTCCTATTAAAGATGTTATTATTAATGATATTAATGCTCCAATTCCTCCGAAAAGAAGTTCAGCAACTGTTAAGTTTTGAACGCTTCTTTCAGCATATTCTATTAATTTTAAAATAGAGCTATATATACGTGGAGATATAAAATAAAATATAATTCCAAATAATACAGTTATAAAAATACGTAAAGATATAATTCCAATTGAGTTAGATAAAAAAGATATTTCTTGCAAAGCAGCAATTTCGGATATTAGTCCACTTACAATATAGCCGCTTATTAAGCCTATAATAGTAAATATAACTCCTATAATCTTTTTTAGCATAAATTTTCACCTCCTATTAATTTTCATGAGTTTTCAACTATAAAATTCTTTATTATTATACCATATAAAGCCATTGTCTACACTTATAAATTATTAAATTCTTATTAATTTAAAATACCCCCTATAAAATATTAGCCTTATTATATATTATTATATTAAGCTAATCCACAAACAACTATTAGGTAACTTAATATAATAATAAATTCTTTTTTTAAGGAGATTTGAACTTATGAAAGATATAATTTTTGACGCTTTTCAAAATGATGTTAATGAATTGCTTCTTCGTCATAAAAGTATTTTGGATATTATAACTAAGTATAGTGAGGCTTCTTCAAGGGTAAACAGAGCCGTTGCTAAAGCTGTAACTGACTGCGGCTGTATTAAAATATCTGCTGAAAAACAAGCCTTACCAGAGGATTTAGATGATTTTAAACTTTCCCTTGAAAGCCATTTAGAAGGAAAAATATGCGATAATTGTAGGGATATAATTGAAGATGAAATAGGAAATAATTTATTTTATCTAAGTGCCTTGTGTAATACTTTAGATATTAGTTTATATGACGTCCTACTGAAGGAATCTGCCAAGCTTAATATTCTTGGAAAATTTAATTTGGAATAAATTACAAGCAGGTTTTAAACCTGCTTTCATATTATTAACCCTATTATCATTTTTTATTCATAATTTTGTCAAATTTCACTTTTTAAGTAGGTTTGTTCTTTTATTCTTTTTAAACCACTCTTTATTATTTTAGCTCTTGCTTCTCCTATACCTTCCACATTATCTAGTTCTTCAATGTCAGCTTCCAGTACATATTTTAATTTTTTAAAATGTTTTACTGCATTCTCTATAACAGCTATAGGAATTCTTTGCAATTTAAAAAGTACTCTAAATCCTCTAGGAGATATTAAGGAATCTACTAAAGAGTTTCCCTGTCTGCCTATAACCTTTGCTATAATCTCTAAGTCTAATAATTCACTAGAACTTAATTTTTGTATTTCTTCATATACTTGGCAATAGTCTAAGTCAGATCTGCAATAATCTCTAATAAGAAGTATTCCATCTCTTTCTATAAACCTTATAGATTCATTTAGCTGCATAGACACAAGTCTACCTTCATTTCCAAGCTCTACAATATATCTTTCTATTTCTTCTACTATCCTCATTACCATTTCTGTTCTTTGTATAGCTGTAACTACATCAAACACAGTTGTTAAGTCTTGGAATTCTAATATGTCTAAATTACTTATTACTTTATCCAATACTTTTACATACTTTTCTAAAGTTTGAATAGCTTGATTAGCCCTGCTTAAAATAACGCTAGTATCTTGGAGAACATACTTCAAGTCCCCTTTATAAACAGTTATAATATTTCTTCTTTGAGATATAGCTATAACAATTTTTCCTGTTTGTTTCGCCATTCTGTGGGCAGTTCTATGTCTAGTTCCAGTTTCAAAGGTAGTAATGGAATGTTCCGGAACCAGCTGAGTGTTTGCTCTCATAATCTTTTTTAAATCTTCACTTATTACAATAGCACCATCCATTTTAGCTAGTTCATATATATATGCAGGTGAATAGTCAGAATTGATTGTGAATCCACCATCAACTAGATTCATTACTTCCTCACTATCACCAATTAAAATTAACCCCCCTGTTTTAGCCCTTAAAATATTTTCCAAACCTTCTCTTAAGGGTGTACCAGGACTCATAATCTTTAAAATATCTTTCATTTTTTCATCATCTTTTATTCTCATACACTCACCTAATCTTTTTAGAATATCTTATTAATCGCCTCAAATAAATTACTTACTCCAATTATATTTATCATTTTACTTTTTGCTTTATCTTTGTTTCTCTCAGGAATTATAGCATGTTTAAAACCCATTTTTTCAGCTTCTTTTATAAGTCTATCACAGGATGCAACTGGTCTAATTTCTCCTGTAAGTCCTACTTCCCCTACTATTAGTAGCTTATCTAATTTAAAAGGTTTATTTTTAACACTAGATATTAAAGATAAGGCTAACCCTAAATCCCCAGTTGTTCCTTCTAACCTAAGGCCGCCTACGACATTGGCATAAACATCATATTTATAAAAAGGTACTCTTAGCTTTTTTTCTAAAACAGCTATTATTAATCTTAATCTTTGAAAGTCTATTCCTATACCTGTTCTTATGGGAATATTCATCTTTGTTTCAGTAGCTAAAGCCTGCATTTCTACTAAAATCGGTCTTGTACCCTCCATTATTCCTATAACTGATGAGCCTTCTTGATTGAAGTTTGTTTCCTCTAAGAATATCTTTGAAGGATCATATATTTCTACTAAACCTTCTTCAGACATTTCAAAAACTCCAATTTCACTAGTTGTACCAAACCTATTTTTCATTGTTCTTAAAACTCTAAATTCTTCTGTACGTTCTCCTTCAAAATATAATACAGTATCTACCATATGTTCTAAAACCCTTGGACCAGCAAGTTCTCCCTGCTTTGTTACATGGGCAACTATAAATAAGGGAATATTATTATTTTTTCCTATTCTCATTATTGCATTTGAACATTCTCTTACTTGGGATACACTTCCAGGTGCTGAAGTTATATTTTCCTTATATACTGTTTGTATTGAGTCTATTATTACAAAGACAGGCTTTAATTCTTCTATATGTGCTTCTATTAAGTCTAGATTAGTTTCTGACAATATGTATAAATTATTTGAACTTACTCCCAACCTATCTCCTCTAATTTTGATTTGTTCTTCAGATTCTTCTCCAGATACATATAAAACTTTACCATAATTGCTAGCTATATAACTTGATGTTTGGAGTAAAAGGGTTGATTTACCTATTCCAGGATCTCCTGAAATCAAGGTTAAGGATCCTCTTACCAGACCTCCCCCCAACACTCTATTTAGTTCTTCTAATCCTGTATTATATCTTTTCTTCTCCCCTGATTGTATTTCTCCAATACTCTTAGGTGAATTTTCTAATATTCTAACTGTATTTATCTTATTTTTAACTTCTTTTTTATTTTCTCTTACCTCTTCTACTAAGGTGTTCCAATTATTACAATCTGGACATTTACCAAGCCATTTTGCTGATTCATATCCACATTCCTGACAAACATATACTGATTTTATTTTAGGCATTTTCTCTACCTACCTATCTATATTTTTAACTATTATTTATTATTATAACCGTAATTTAACTAAATTTAACACTAATATTAAATATATCATAAGTAATTCTTAAATACCAATTTTTATATAAATAGTAAGTAATAATTATTTACTAAAATGATTTTATTCAATATAAAAGGGATCAGACAATTTCATATTAATTATCTAATCCCTCACTCAGTGTCTATATTAGTTTTAGTTACTATTTCCTATTACTATTTTCTTAGTAATTTCCCTGCTGCTTCATCTACTATAACTGTTACATCATGATGTAATTGTAAAAGTGATCCTGGTAACATTGTTGTAATATTTCCTTCTATCATACCTTTTACTGCTTCTGCTTTGTCTTCTCCACTAGCAACTAATAATATTTTTTTAGCCTTCATTATTCCACCAATTCCCATTGAAAACGCCTTAGTTGGAACATCTTCAATTGAATCAAAGAATCTTGAGTTAGCCTTAATTGTTTCTTCTGTTAAATCTGTTAAATGAGTTCCAAAAACAAGTTCTTCAGCAGGCTCATTAAATGCAATATGTCCATTATTACCAATACCTAATAGTTGAAGATCTGTTCCTCCAAGCTCATCTATTTTAGCATCATATCTTTTTCCTTCTTCTTCAGCATTTTCTGCAAGGCCATTTGGAACATAAGTATTGTTCTTATCAATATTAACGTGATTGAATAGATTTTCATTCATAAAGTATCTATAACTTTGAGGATGTTCACCAGATAAACCTAAATATTCATCTAAATTAACTGTTGTTACCTTTGAAAAATCTAACTTTCCTTCGTTATATATTTTTATTAATTCTTTATATAATCCAACTGGAGAACTACCAGTTGCTAATCCTAATACTGCATTAGGCTTATTTTTAACTGTTTCTGCAATTACCTCTGCTGCCTTTTTACTTAATTCATCGTAATTTTTTGTAATTATTACTTTCATATTATATTACCTCTCTCCTTAAAATTCCTATTTAACTTTATAAGAATTTATCTTTTTATAAATAGATTTTCCTTAAAGCACTATTTTATTCCCCTTTTCGTGGAATTTTTAATACTTTGCAGAAGTTCTTAAAAGGACATTGTTTATTTTTTAACAATCCGTCTTGAAAATATAACGCTTTTCAATTCTTTTATCTGTAATTTTTATCCTCTCAATTATTATATTCCTATTTTTTATAGATGTCTAGAAGAGATGGATAATTTTTTTAATTGTTATAAAATAATTTTTTCTGCAAAAAATAAGCTTGAGTCAATTTTATAAGGAGATGATTTTATGATTGATAAAAGTTATTTAAAAAATATTCCATCTAAAAACACTATTAGAGATGAAAATAAAAAAGTATTGTCTGAAGACCTTTCTAATGTATCTTCAACAGATTTCTTAAGCAATATGATTTTAAACTCTAATTTAAATAATGAAAACTTAATAAGATAATGTGCATATTGTAAATATCTTATAATTAGTATAAAATTAATATTATATAATATTAATTAGTTTTGAAGGAGTGATATAAATGGTTAAGGTATATAGTACATCTTCATGCCCTTGGTGTGTGAAAGCAAAAAATTATTTAAAATCAATTAATGTTGAATTTGAAGAATTTAATGTACAGGATGATATGGAAGCAAGAGAAGAAATGGTTAGCAAGTCAAAACAAATGGGAGTTCCTGTTTTAGATATTAACGGAAAAATCATTGTTGGCTTTGATAAACCAGCTATCGATGACGCTTTAAAACTTTAATTTATACATAAAAATGTGCTAGCGCAAAAAAAGAAGATTGTTCCCAATCTTCTTTTTTTGCAATTCACAATTAATTACCACTCTTTTTGATTAGTGTGAAGTAGTTTATGAGATTTATGTGATAGTGGCTCTCCTAGATAATCTTCATAACATTTTATAACAGCTGGGTTTTCATGAGAGAAGCGAAGATTGTTTACCTTATCTAAACCATATAATACATCTGCCCTCTCTCCTGCTAATTCTTTGCCATCTTTAATAGGTTGGCCTCCTCCACCAGCACATCCGCCAGGACAAGCCATAATTTCAACAAAATCATAATGAACCTTTCCTGCCCTGATTGCTTCCATTAATTTTCTAGTATTTCCAAGACCGCTTGCAACAGCCACTTTAAGTTTTGAACCTGCCAAATCAAAACTTGCTTCTCTCCAGCCTTCTCTTCCTCTTACTTCCTTAAATGCATCTGGTTCTGGATTTTCTTTATTCACTAAATAATAAGCTGATCTTAGGGCTGCTTCCATAACTCCTCCAGTTGCACCAAATATAACAGCAGCTCCAGTACCCATGCCTAGAGGCATATCAAATTCCTCTTCTTCTAGCATCTCTAAATTAATGTATTCTGAACGAATCATTCTAGAAATTTCCCTAGTTGTTAGAACAACATCCACATCTTTACCTGCACCTGCATCCTTTAACAAGGAAACATCAGCCTCATATTTTTTAGCAGTACAGGGCATTATTGAAACATTAAATATTTTTGATGGATCAACCCCAAGCAGCCCTAACAGCTGGTGCTATTTGGACAACTGTGATTTTATCCCTGTATCTTATCGCAAACTTGGATACATCTCATACATTTTATACATTTTTCAGAATCTCTAATTAGAGGAAAATCTTTTGACCACTCTTTATGGGATAACTTCTCTTCGTAAGGGATATCAAGTATTCCTAAATCATTTGATATTGTTTGTAAACTGCAATTTCCGCTTCTAACACATACAGCACATTTTGCATCATGTTCAGAAAGTATTAACCCTACATTAATCCTTCTTGCCTCTCTAACTTTTGGACTATTTGTGTAAATTACCATCCCTTCCTTTACTGGGGTATTACAAGCTGGAACAAGCCTACCCATTCCTTCTAGCTCAACTACACAAACCCTGCAGGCACCAATTTCATTTAAATCTTTTAAATAGCACAGGGTTGGAATTTCTATTCCATTTTCAGCTGCTGCATCAAGAATTGTTGTATTTTCAGCTACCTTTATTTCTTTATTATCAATAATCAATTTTACCATCTTAGAGTCCTCCCTCCCTTAAATACTCCAAGTCCAAAGTGATCACATCTTAAGCATCTATTTGCTTCTTGTTTAGCTTCTTCATCTGTCATACCTATCTCTATTTCTGAAAAATCATTTACTCTTTCTAGCGCATCTCTTTCTCTTAAATTAACACGGCCACAAGGTACTCTATCGCATAATCTAGGGGCTGGTATTTCAACATCTGACTCTATAATATGTTGGAAACCTAAATATTCATCTATGTTTGCAGCTGCCACCTTTCCTGCTGCTATTGCTTTTATTACAGTTTCAGGTCCTGTTGCACAGTCACCACCTGCAAAAACACCTGGAACATCTCTTACTCCAGTCCACTCCAATGTATCAATTGTATCCCATACTAGCGGAATTCCTTCTTTTCCAAAACTCTTAGATTCTACTTCTTGTCCTACAGCCATAATCAACACATCGCACTCAATTTTCTTAGGCTCCATTGATGCATTACTAGGAGTTGGTCTGCCTCTAGATACTTTTCCAATAATTTGAGGCTGAATCCATAAAGCCTTTATATTATTATTTTCATCTTTTTCAATTTTTTCAGGGGTATATAAATCTAATATTTCACAACCTTCAGCTATAGCCCCTTCTACTTCTTCCTCCATTGCTGTCATGTCTACTTTTCGTCTACGATATACAACGTTTACTTTACTTGCACCAAGTCTAACTGCCGAACGTGCAGCATCCATTGCTACATTTCCTCCACCTACTACTACAACCTTCTTACCTTCAAAATCAACTGGTGTATTATCTCCGATCTTTCTAAGTAACTCAACAGCAGAAATCATTCCCTTAGTTTCTCCATCTCCAACTCTTATCTTCTTATCGGTATGAGCTCCAATAGATATATAAACTGCATCAAATTTTTCTCTTAGTTCTCCTAGGGATATATCCTTACCTACAGAAACTTCTTTATGAACTTTAATTCCTGTAGATAGTATTGAATCGATTTCTTTTTGTAAAGTCTCTCTAGGAAGTCTGTAATTAGGTATACCATACCTTAACATACCACCTAAGTACTTCCTTTGTTCAAATATCTCTACATCATGTCCCATTAAGGATAAATAGTATCCTGCTGTTAGTCCACTTGGACCTGCCCCTATTATAGCAACCTTCTTTCCTGTAGAAGCTGCTCTTTCTGGAACAGGAACATCTCCTGCATGTTCTACCGCATAACGTTTTAATCCTCTAATGTTAATGGAAGCATCAACCATGTTTCTTCTACATCTTTTCTCACAAGGATGTTCGCAAACCAAGGCACATACAACTGGCATAGGGTTGTCTTTCCTAATTAGTTTAACTGCATCGCCATATCTGCCCTCCCTTACTAATGCAATATAACCTGGTATATCTACCCCAGCTGGACAAAGGGATACACAAGGGATAGCTTCTCTCAATTCGCTTGCACACCTACCTCGTAAAATATGTTCTTCAAAATCTTCTCTAAAGCCTTCAAGTCCCTGTAAAACTAAATTTGCTGCCTCATAACCTATAGCACAATCCGATGAAGAATAAATAGTTTTTGCTGTCTTTTCAATAAGATCAATTGTTTTTAAATCTCCTTTACCATCTAATACATTCTCTAGCAAAGTAGCTAATTTTCCCAAGCCAACTCTGCAAGGAACACACTTCCCACAGGTCTGAGCATGGCACATTTTTAAAAATGATGCAGTTAAGTCTATAGGACATAGTCCCGGAGGGCTTGCAACAATACGTCTTTCTAAATCTTTGTAAAGATTTTCAATTCTTTGCTGCGCTCTATCCTTGGTAATAATGCTAAGTCTACTCATTTCAACTTCCCCCTTAATATTGTGTTTATATTTAAACGAACAAATCCTTATTATGATTATTACTTGATCTGTTTTATATTTTTTTGGAGAGTATATATTACGTTAAGAGCTTTTTAGAAATGTTCTTATTGAAAACCGATTGTTAAATTTTGGACATTTTTTTACTTTTATTTCATTATACTATGGACAATATAAAAACAAAATATGTAATCGATTTAGACATTAAATAAAAAAGGAGCCGTTTACTAATTTATTAGTAAACAACTCCTTTTTCTATATTCTTTTATATAAAAATTATATTACTTTTCTTCTACTAAATTTATAATAGTAGCCTTAGGTCTAGTCATTGCTTCTATTGAATATTTAATTCCTTGAGTTCCAATACCCGAAGCTTTAACTCCTAAGAATGGGAAATGATCTGGTCCTCTTTCAGTTTTATTGTTAACTTGAACAGTACCTACTTCTAACCTATCAGCTACATAAAATGCTTCATTTATATTTTCTGTAAACACTGCTGATTGTAAACCATATTTTGATTCATTTGCTATAGCTATAGCTTCATCTTTATCTTTTACTCTTATTATTGGTAATACTGGACCAAATGGTTCTTCCCAAGCTAATCTCATATCTGTAGTTACATAGTCAAATAATGTTGGATAAACAAGATTTCCTTCTCTATTTCCTCCAACTAATAACTTAGCTCCTTTTTCTTTTGCTTCTTCTATAAGTTCAACTACAAAATCTGCTGCTTTGCTATTAATTAAAGGAACTATATTTACATCATCAATCTCTAAAGGATTTCCAATTGATAATTTTTCAACCTTTTCTTTTATCTTCTCAACTAAAGCATCAGCAACCTTATCAACAACTAAAACTCTCTTAACTGCTGTACATCTTTGACCAGAATAAGAATAAGCACCTGATACTATATTAGAAGCTGTTAAATCTAAATCTGCATCTTCTAATACTATAGCAGCATCCTTACCACCTAATTCCATTAGTAATGGTACCATTGATGTTATCTTAGAGATTCTTGTTCCTATTTCTGTACTACCTGTAAAGTTAATAAAATCTACATCTTTATGAGTTACTATATAGTCTCCTATTTCGCTTCCTTTTCCTGTAACTGTATTTAAAACTCCTGCCGGAACTCCTGCTTCTTCAAAAACCTTTGCTAAATATAAGCCACAAAGACTTCCTTGAGTTGCAGGCTTTAAAACCACAGTATTCCCCGCTACTAATGCAGGTCCTATCTTAGATGCAGCTAAATTTATTGGATAGTTAAAAGGAGATATTGCTAATACTACTCCAAGAGGTTCTCTTTTAATTACTGAAATTTTATTTTTCTTAAATCCTGGGAAACTATCTCCTGGAATACTTTCTCCTGATAAGCTTTTTGATGCATCTGCAGTAAATCTTATGAAATCTGCTGTTCTTATAATTTCTGATTCACAACTCTTTTTATCTTTTCCTATTTCTAGCATCATTATTTGAGTTAAATCTTTAACCTTCTCTTCTAATATATTTGCTGCCTTATAAAGAACTTCTGCCCTTTTATTTATAGGTGTATTTTTCCACTCATCTTGTGCTTTTTTAGCACATTTAAAAGTATAGTCAACTTCTTCAGTTGTCATAGCCGGAACCTTACCGACAAGGCTATTATCTATTGGTGAGTATATTTCAATAAACTTTCCGCTTTTACTATTAGTCCAGTTACCATCTATCAAATTTCTAAATACTAACTCCTGGTCTTTAATATTACTAAACATATGGTCACCTGCCTTCTATTTTCTTACTGCTGCTTCTATAGCTCTTTGATCGAAACCTACTATTATTTCTCCATCTATATCTATTACCGGAACTGTTCTTTGTCCTGAAACCTTTAATACTTCATCTCTTTCTTCCTTTGCATCTGCCACATTAATTTCTGTATAGTCCCATCCCTTCATCTTAAAAAATTTTTTAGCCTTAATACATGATGGACACCATGATGTTGAATAAATTTTTATCATATTTTTCACCTCTAAATTCAAATTATTATCTTTTGCTTTCTACTATATACTTTTCAGCTTCAAGAGCTGCTATTGTACCATCTGCAACAGCTGTTGTTATTTGCCTATGTTGCTTTTCCCTAACATCTCCTGCTGCATAAACTCCCCTTATATTAGTGTTCATTAATTCATCAGTTTTAATATAACCATTAGGAGTTAAATTTATATAATCCTTAAAATGTGCTGTTTTAGGCTCTGTTCCAATATATCCAAATACAGCATCCATTGGAATTTCCTTTTCAGTATTATCCTTTGCATTCCTAATTAAAGCTTTTTCAACAAAATTATCTCCTCTTACATCTACTAAGTCTTCGTTAAATAAAACTTCTATTTTAGGATTTTTCATTACTTCATCAAGGGTAGATTTTTCCCCCCTAAAGTAGTCGTATCTTCTTATCATAACTACCTTTGAAGCAAATTTACTTAAAAATAAAGCTTCTTCTAAGGCTGAGTTTCCTCCACCTACAACTCCTATTATCTTATCTTCATACATTGCTCCATCACATACTGCGCAATAATGTACTCCCTTTCCTGAGAACTTTCCTTCATTTGGTATAGGTAACTTTCTTGGAGTTGCTCCAGTAGCTATTATTACCGCTTTTGTTTTATATATATAATTAGAAGTTTCTATTATCTTAGGATCTACACTAAAATCCACTTTTTCAATCATATCAAATTCGTCAATTTCAGCCCCAAGAGCTTCTGCTTGTTCCTGCATTTTATCAGCTAATTCCGAACCTGAAACCTCTTTAAATCCAGGATAATTTTCAATAGTGTAACTATTTCTAACTTGACCACCTACTATTTGATCTTCTAGTAGAATCATATCTAGCTTTGCTCTAGTTGCATATATAGCTGCTGTCAATCCCGCTGGACCGCCGCCTATAATTACTAAGTCTTTATTTCTAATTTCTTTACTCATACTCTCTCCTCTTCCTACCCCCCAGGGGTATCTTATATTTCCATTATATAGCTCCATCATGCAAAATGCAACTAATAATTAATAATTTTTCTCATTTATTATTAATTGCTTTATATTTTTATTATTCCTACTAATAAACAAATTATTATAAAAAAAATAAGCCGTTACAGGAAAATACCTTGTAACAGCCTAAAACCATTTAAAATAATTTTATTTTTTCAATTTGAAATTAAATAAAATATAATCTCAGAATTTCAACCCAAGCTGAAATTCCTCCTCAATTGTGAACTGTGAACTGATTAAGAGATGTGTTTAAAATTAAGTCCATTATCACTACAATATACTTCTAAATTATCTCCAACTTTAATAAATCCCTTTAACATTTCTTCACTTAGCTTATCTTCCAGTTCCTTAGTAATTACTCTTCTTAATGGCCTTGCTCCATAATTTGTGTCAACGCCCTTACTTACTAAAAACTTTTTACTTTCCTCATCTAAACTCAAGGTTATTTCCCTTTCCTTAAGCTTACTTATTGTATTATTTAACATTAAGTTAACTATTTTTAAAATATCATGTTCTCTTAGCTTATGGAATACTATTATATCATCAATTCTGTTTAGGAACTCTGGCTTAAAGTTCCTTTTTACCTCTTCCATAATACTATTTTTCATTTTTTCATATTCATCTTTCTCTAAGTTATTGTTAATTGAAAAGCCCACAGAACTTTGTTTTTTAATGTTATGGGCTCCAATATTAGAGGTCATAATTATTATTGAATTTTTAAAATTAATAGTTCTACCCATATTATCTGTTAATCTTCCATCTTCCATTATCTGAAGCAATATATTATATATATCTTCATGGGCTTTCTCTATTTCATCTAATAATATTACAGAATATGGATTTCTTCTTACAGCTTCTGTTAGCTGACCACCTTCATTGTATCCAACATACCCTGGAGGGGCACCAATAAGTTTTGAAACGGAATGCTTTTCCATATATTCTGACATATCTATTCTTATTAGGTTATTTTTATTTCCAAACATAGCCTCAGCTAGAGCATTACATAACTCAGTTTTTCCAACTCCAGTTGGACCACAAAATATAAAGGTTCCTATAGGTCTATTTGGATCCTTCAAGCCAACTCTTGCTCTTCTTATGGCCTTTGAAACTGCTAAAATCGCTTCTTTTTGACCTACAACTCTTCTTTGTAAAATTTCTTCTAAACGCAATAATTTCTCTGATTCTTTTTCTGTAAGTCTTTCTAGGGGAACTTTCGTCCAAGCCGATACAACCTTAGCTATTTTTTCTCTATTTACTACATAGTTATTATTAATTTCATTATTTGAATTTATTTTATAATTGTTTAATATTTCTTTTAACTCTTGCTCCTTATCTCTTAAATAAGCTGCTTTTTCAAAATTTTGATTTACTATTGAATTTTCCTTTTCTTTAATTATATTTTCTATTTTTAATTTAATGTTTTCTATACTTTCAAGGTTTATTGGCTTATTTAAATTTTCTATCCTTACCTTTGCTGAAGCTTCATCTATTAAATCAATTGCTTTATCTGGCATATATCTGTCTGTTATATATCTATCTGATAATTCTACAGCTGCCTCTAAAGCCTCATCTTCTATTTTTACTTTATGGTGAATTTCATATTTTTCTCTTATACCTTTAAGTATTAGGAGAGTATCTTCCTTTGTTGGCTCATCAATATTTACAGGCTGGAATCTTCTTTCCAATGCAGGATCCTTTTCTATATATTTTCTATACTCATCTATTGTAGTTGCTCCAATACACATTATTTCACCTCTTGCTAGAGCTGGCTTTAAAATATTAGAAGCATCTATAGCTCCCTCTGCTGCTCCAGCACCTACTATAGTGTGTATTTCATCTATAAAAATTATGATGTTTTTAGAAATTTTAATTTCTTCCATTACTCTCTTTATTCTATCCTCAAATTCTCCCCTATATTTTGCTCCAGCAATCATAGAAGTTAAATCTAGGGATATTAGTTGCTTATCTTTTAAAATATCTGGCACATTCCCATGAACCAGCCTTTGAGCAAGGCCTTCAACTACTGCCGTTTTTCCTACTCCCGGCTCACCAATAAGACAAGGATTATTTTTTATTCTTCTGCATAATATTTCTAATATTCTTTGATTTTCTTTTTCTCTTCCTATTACAGGATCAAGCTTACCTTCTCTTGCAAGCTCCGTAAGGTTAGTACCATACTGGCTAAGCATTGCCATTTTGGGACTTTTCCCTTTTGCCTTATTTTCAAACTTATTTTCTCCTAATTTATTCTCATAAAGATAGGTTTTTAATTTATTTTTTGTTAAATTAAAATTAAGTTTTAAGGTTTCTAAAATATAGTAAGCTACTCCCTCTTTATCATCTAATAATGATAATAGGATGTGCTCTGGATTTATATAATTGTGATTGAAAGCTTTAGCTTTTACTAAACTATCATCAAAAACTTTTTTTGTTTTGGGATTTAAAAGCATCTCTCCAATAGAAATATCAATATCTCCAAACCCCAAATAGTCTTCTATTACCCTTCTAACCTCATCAATTGTTATTTTATTACTATAAAGAACTTCCCTTGCATACCCACCTTCCTTTAAAACTCCTAAAAGAATATGCTCTGTTCCTATATACCCGTGTTTAAAAAATTGTGATTCCCTTTGCGCTTCCACTAATACTTGCTGAGTTCTCTCTGTTAAATTCCCAAAACCCATATTCTATACCTCCAAATCACATTATTTATATTGCATTTTTAATTTTATAAATTTATGATAGGATGACAGTTAAAATTCCTTTGAGAATATCAGCCCTAAGTTCATTTTTATAGTCTGAGGAGGCTATTGTTCTGTCATTTATGGTTATTTTTATAATTTCATATTCCCTTTCAGTTATTAAATTTATTTCCTCTAAATGATTTAATATTGACAGAGCCCCACTATAAGTAATACTATTCCCAATTGAATCTACCATTAACTTTAGCTTTTCCCTATTGTTATGGTAATTAATTCTTTTTATAACTATGCATCCACCTCCACCCCTTTTACTTTCTATAACATAACCCTTTTCATAAGTAAATCTTGTTGATAAAACGTAATTTATTTGAGATGGTGCACAGGAAAACTTATCTGCTAATTCGTTTCTACGAATAGAAACTATACTTTCCTCTTCCTCACTTATCATATCTTTTATAAAATTTTCTATCACATCAGAAATTCTTGCCATTTTTTCACCTTCTTAAACCTCTAATTTTATTGACCTTCTTTGACTTTTATTATATATTATTGATTTTAAAATGTCTATTTATTAATTCTATAAATTCTGTCAAGACTATAATATGAGGTGATCAAATATGGAGATTAGATGGATTGGTAATACAAGTTTCTTAATAAAAACTTCCCATGGCAAAAAAATTCTTTTGGATCCTATACAAATTCACCCCTTAATAGAAAAGTATGATTTTAATCCAGATATAATTACTTTTAGTCATTTACATAATAATGAAATTATTAGTGATTTTACTAATAAGAACTCTACCCTTATAACCTCTCCCTGCAACTTTACTAATGAATTTATATCTATTGAAGGTTATAAAAGCTATAGAGATGACTTAAATGGATATAAAAGAGGGGAAAATATTATTTATTACTTCAATATTGATGATTATAAATTATGTCATTTAGGTTCACTGGGACATTGTTTAGATCCTGACTTGTTATCTAAAATATATGGATGTGATTTTTTATTTGTTCCTATTGGCGGGCACTTTTGTCTAGATGGCTTAGAGGCCGCTAAGCTGTCTAAGGATGTTAATCCTAAATATGTAATACCAATGGCTTATAAAACTTCCTCAGAATATTTTTTTCTTGATGGACCACATAAGTTTTTATCATCTATGAAGAGAACTTCTTTAATTGAAAAAGATTTAATACATACTGATGATCTATTATTTGATGAATCTTGCTCCATTATAATATTATCAAACCAAAAAAATAAAGAACCGCTAGTATAGCGGTTCTTTATGTAGATTAAGCTTCTACAGGAGCTCCTACTGGACAAACATTTGCACAGTTTCCACAATCTATGCAAGTATCCTCATCAATAACGAAGATAGTATCTCCTTGAGTTATAGCATCAACTGGACATTCTGCAGCACATGCACCACAGCTTATGCATGAATCTTCAATTTTATATGCCATAAAAAGCACCTCCTAAAATAAGAATTTATTTCATTACTATTCTAACATAGGCCTTATAAATTTTAAAGAGTTAAGTTTTATATTTAAATCAAATTACTGTATAACCAATATCTTCTATTGAAGATATTAAATCCTCTAAAGTTATACTTGAATCATCATAAATTATAGTAACTTCCTTTTTAGATAGTACTATTTCACAAGCTATTACCCCTATATTTTTAGCTATATTTTCCCTAATAGTAATAATATCTTTATTATCTTTCATATTAGGAACCTTTAAAAAGGACTTCATATTATTCTCCCCCTAGTTTTCCTCAATAAGATCCTTAATTAAATTTTTATCTTCTGGTGATTCAACCTCTAGTTTTATTTCCGAATCATCGACAGTATCTTCATAACTTCCTTTAATTAATTCTATATTATCAATTTTAAATTCTTCTATTATTTCTTCATCTATTCTTTTATATTTTACCTTGACGCTTTCTTTTACTGTACTATTAGATACAACTTCACCTTGGATATCCCCTATCCTTACTATTGAACCTACTTTAGGCAATCTTTGTCTTATATCTTCATATGTACTTTGTTCATAATTTAAACAGCACATTAATCTCCCGCATATTCCTGATATTTTTGTTGGATTTAATGAAAGATTTTGTTCCTTAGCCATTTTTATAGACACAGATGTAAAATCTCCTAAGAATGTTGAACAACAAAGGGTTCTTCCACAAGCACCCATTCCCCCTAACATTTTAGCTTCATCTCTTACACCAATTTGTCTAAGCTCTATTCTAGTTTTAAAGATTGTAGCTAAATCTTTTACTAATTCCCTAAAATCTACTCTTCCATCTGCTGTAAAATAAAATATGACTTTATTATTGTCAAAGGTATATTCTACATCTATTAATTTCATATTTAATCCATGCTCTTCTACTTTTTTCAAGCAAATTTCTAGAGCATCTTTTTCTTTAAGTTTATTTTCTTTATGCTTATTTATATCTTCTTTTTCTACAACCCTTATTACACTCTTTAAAGGTGCTATAATATCAGACTCAGGTATTTCCTTGATTCCAATAACGCATTCACCAAACTCTATTCCTCTTGCAGTTTCTACAATTACATAGTTTCCAGCATTTATATCTAAGTTATTTGGATCAAAATAATATATTTTACCTGCCTTCTTAAACCTTACTCCTACAACTTCTATCATTATTAAACCTCCATAAATCCCATAAGCATAACTCTAATTGTTAACAAAAAATTGGAGTTTCTTGATAAATTATATCTACATTCTCCTATTTTATCAATAATCTTAGTAAGTTTCTTATAGGACATTTCAATAGCTAATTGTTTAATATCATTTATTTTATCTTTGTTTATTATTCCTTTTTCATTGTTTATTTCTTTAAAGACCATAATATCTCTTACAAAGGATGATAAAATATTTAATATCTCTTCTTTTTTTTCTTTATATGATGAAAATTTATTTTCAAATTCTAATAAATTACTAATATCTCCCTTAATAATTTTATATAATAAATCTATTAATATATCTCTTAAATTTTTCAATGATGAATCCTTCAAGAAGGTCTCAGCTTTTCCAGGTATTCCTTCTGCATATGAAATAGCAGCACTTATTTCTTCATCTTTATATTCAGAAACACCTATCTTTTTAAGATATAAGTTTACTTCTTCATTGGATAAAGGAGTTAACTTGTGTATTTCACATCTGGATTTTATGGTATCTAGAATCAGCTCCAAACTCTCACATAATAAAATAATATAAACACCTTTAGGAGGCTCTTCAATAGTTTTCAAAAGGGCATTTTGAGCTTGAACAGTTAATTTATTTCCATTATGAATTATGATTACCTTTTTATCTCCCTCATAGGGTTTTTTATTGATTTCATTTATTATCTCCCTAACATCATCAACCCCAAAGGAAGCCTTTTTTAATCTATAACTTATAATATCTACATATTCTCTATTGCCACTTACCCCTAAAATATCTCTTGCAATTATATTAGCTAAGGCGCTTTTTCCAATTCCATCTTCTCCAACTATTATATGGGCATGGGAGATCTCTCCTGTACTGATTCTTAAATTTAAATTATTTAATATTCTACTGTGTCCTATAAATTCTCCCATGATATCCTCCATTGATTTATTTATACTCGAATAAACTGATCTACATCTATAACAAATATAGTTGCTCCACCTACTTCAACTTCTATAGGATAAGACATAAACATATCTACATTTCCTGTAATAGGTGTTGTAGTGCTTATAATTTGTTTGCGTTTTTTGCAAATATCTTCTATCAACCCAATAACGCGGTTTACCTTTTCTTCTTCAACTCCAATAATTAAAGTTGTATTTCCTGCTTTTAAAAATCCCCCAGTAGTAGCTAATTTAGTAACCCTAAAACCCGCTTCTGTTACAGAATCAATTAATTCAGCTGAATCGTCATCTTGAACTATGGCTATTACTAACTTCATATATAACCCTCCATAAATAATACTCTCATTAATATTTTATCATAATTGCTCTATAAATTAATCAAAAATTTATAATCTACTTCCCATTAAAAACTTACTAGCTAGCTTATTATTGTTAATCTTCTTTATTTTATAAATTCAATAATAATGCTTTTTACAGATTCAAAAACTTCATCAATTGATTTTTCTGCATCAATTTTTATGAAGAATTCTTTATTTGCTTCATATAGTTTTGTATACCCTTCCCTCACCTTATGATGAAAATCCATTTTTTCTAAATCTAATCTATTAACTTCCCTATCTTTGTTTCTATTTATTCTTGCTAGTCCAACCTCAGGACTTACATCAAAAAATAAATTTAAATCAGGCATGTACTCATCTATTGCAAATTTATTTATATTATATATTTCTTCTATTCCTAATCCTCTAGCATATCCTTGATAAGCTAAGGAAGAATATAAGAATCTATCGCAAAGAACTATTTTTCCCTTTTCTAATTCTTTAATAACCTTCTCCACCAGATGCTGTCTTCTTGCTGCTGCGTATAAAAGAGCTTCTGTCTTAGCATCCATTTGAGTATTATTTTTATCAAGTATTATATTTCTAATATCCTCTGAAATTTTTATTCCACCAGGTTCCCTTGTTTTTATGCAGTCTATATTATTTTCAATTAAATAATTATAAACCATTTCTAATATTGTGCTTTTACCTGAGCCTTCTCCACCCTCAAAGGCTATAAATTTTCCCTTTTTCATTTATATCTCCCTCATATGTTTAAATTATATTTTCTTTTAAGCCAAGCTTTTATTCTATTTTTATAATAATTATATTCAAAGTCATCAACAGTTAACATAGTAATATTATCATAACATGAAGCGCATAATAAGCTTTTATTAATAATTATATCACTATATATTTCTTTTCTACAAATCATACACTTATTTTCGTTTTTATCTATTCCTTTAATTAATAAATCCATTTCTCAAAACCTTCCTTTTTAATAAATTTTATTATTATTCTCGCCACTTAGGTATATTTATAATCATTTAAAGGAAAATAACTATAAGGAAAGTTGGGAGGAATGTAGTATGAAAAATTGTATGATTTCAGCTTTAGAAAAATCTAAAGGAGATATTAAGGCATTAAATGAATTTCTATTTAATAATCCAGAAACGAGCTATAAGGAAGTAAATAGCTGTAACTACATATGTGAATTTCTAAGTAAACATAATTTCAAAATAGAAAAAAACTTTCTTGATATAAGTACCTCCTTCTATGCATCTAAGGGAAATGGATATCCAAAGGTTTGTTTCTTATGTGAATATGATGCAGTATTAAATGAAGGACATTTAACAGGACATAATCTACTAACTTCTACCTCTATTGCTGCAGCAGTTACTTTAGGAGAAATTATTGATAAAATTAATGGCTCCGTAATAATAATTGGATGCCCTGGAGAGTATTTAGGGGGAACAAAATCTGTAATGGTAAGGCAGGGAGTATTTGATGATATTGATGCTGTCTTAGTAGCCCATCCTGATATAGTTACTTCTGAAAGCGGCAGTTCTTCTGCAATAGTTCCTATGGAAGTTAAATTTTCAAGTAGTAACGGCTTTAGTTTTTTAAATAAGGAAGGCTATAACTCCTTAGATGGAATTTTACTAACCTTTAATATACTAAATTCCTTACTTAAAGGATTTCCTAAAGATATTGAAATAAACTCAATTTTATCAAAGGGAGGCTCTACACCACTACTAGTACCCTCAGAAGCTGAAGCTAAGTTTTACATTAGAGGTAAAGAAATGGATGTAGTTAGGATAGTAGAGAATAAAATTAGGGAAATAGTAATATATGTATCAAAATTAATTAGAGTTCAATATTCTATATCCTTATATGAACCTGAAAGTGAAGAATTAAATACTAATAGAACATTAAATAGGTTGTTCAGCCACAATCTTAAGGAAAATGGAATAATAAATATTGAAGCACCTAGAGATATTAAATCAGGTTTAAGTCTTGGTGTTGTAAGTAAAAAGGTTCCTGCAATTCACCCTTACTTCTCAATAATAGAGGATGAAGAAATAGAATACGGAACAAAAGAGTTTGCAAAGGCTACAATTTCTGACCATGGCTTTAATGAAGCTATGAAAGCTGCTTTATCTCTTGCCTTCACTGGACATGATATTATGATTAATGAAAATTTATTAGGAGAAATCAAAAAGGAATTTTATAAAAAATAGGCTCTAAAATCTGGGCCTATTTTTTACACTCCTAATTTATTATTTATCAGAATATTAATTTCTATTTTCCTTATTAGGCATTTTATATTATAGTATAATTAAAGGAGTATTTAATATATGGAGGTTAGAGATGATTCAGATTTATAAAAGCATTAGCGAGGAAAATTCATCATTAAAAATATTAAAAAACATAGAAAGTGGCTGCTGGATTAATGTTGTTGCTCCATCTGATGAAGAACTTATTTTAATTTCTAAAAAAACTAATGTTCCACTAGATTTTTTAAAGGCACCTTTAGATGATGAAGAAACCTCCCGTATAGATATAGAAGATAATTGTATATTAGTTGTTGTAGATATTCCATTTACAGAAATGGAAGCTAATTCTCTTACCTATGATACTTATCCTCTAGCAATAATACATACTGAAAAGCAAATAATAACAGTTTGTCTAAAAAACAGTCGTATAATAACAGACTTTATTAATGGAAAAGTTAAGTCCTTCTATACTTTTAAAAAGTCTAGATTTATTCTTCAAATATTAAGTAAGATTGCATCTAATTACTTGCTTTATTTAAGGCAAATAGATAAAAAAAGCTTAATAATAGAAAAAAGACTTCATAAATCAATGAAAAATAGGGAGCTTATTCAATTACATTCATTAGAAAAATCACTAGTATATTTTTCTACCTCACTTAAGGCTAATGAAATTACCTTAGAAAAAATGTTAAAGCTTGATATTATGCAGAAATATGAAGAAGATAAGGATGTTTTAGAAGATGTTATTATAGAAAACAAACAAGCTATAGAAATGACAGAAATATATAGCAACATACTAGCTAGTACAATGGATTTCTTCGCTTCAGTTATATCTAATAATTTAAATATAGTTATGAAAGTTTTAGCTGCTGTTACTATATTAATGGCTATACCAGAAATATTCGGTGGAATATTTGGTATGAACTTTGTTAAAATGCCTTTAATTCATCATCCTTATGGTTTTGAAATAGTTAATCTCATAATACTAGTATTAACTTTAGGTACTGCCTATGTTCTTTATAAAAAAGGAATGTTCTCATAAAAGGAACATTTCTTTTTTATTTTGTAATATATAATATATTATAAAATAAAAAAGTAGGTGAAATTTTGATTAAGCTTAAGTCTATTAATAAAGAAACTTCAACTATCGGAATAATAGCTCCTGCCTCTACAGATGATATAGAAAAAGCAACTGAAAATATTAATTTCTTTAGGAGCCTTGGATATAAAATAAAAATTGGGAAAAACATATTTAACACCTATGGCTATTTAGCAGGTACTGATAAAGAAAGGGCAGATGACATTAATAGAATGTTTGCTGATAAAGATGTAGATGCTATTATTTGTTATAGGGGTGGCTATGGATCTATTAGAATGGCTAATTATTTAGATCTAAATACTATTAAAAAGAATCCTAAGATATTTTGTGGCTATAGTGACATTACCTTACTGCTAAACTATATCAATAAAAAATGTAGATTTCCTACCTTTCATGGGCCAATGATTAATTCTAATTTTAATGATCCCATGACAAAAGATTACTTTACAAATATATTAGAAAACATAAACAGTAAAATAACTTATAATTTAAAAGATATTTGTGGTAATAATTTAAAAGTTTATAATTCACGAGATTTCAAGGGAAAATTAGTAGGAGGAAACTTATCTATTATTTGCTCTACCCTAGGCACTCCCTATGAAATTAAATTTAAAAAAAATATATTATTAATAGAAGAAGTTAACGAAAGTCCTTATGTTGTGGATAGAATGTTATCTCAACTTATATCCTGTGGAAAACTTAAGAATTTACAGGGTATAATTCTTGGGCATTTTACAGATTGTACTAGTAGCAAAAATACTCTTACAATTAAAGAAATCATTGAAGAAAAATTAGTTCCTCTTAACATACCTATTATAAAACATTTCCCTTGTGGCCACGATTATCCTAACATTACCATGCCTATCGGAGTAAAATTTAAATATGATTCAAAGAAAAACTTATTAATTCAAGAATAAGATTAGAAATAAAAAAGCGGATATATAAGTTAGTACAAACTTACATATATCCACTTAAAAACTTAAGAAAGAAATTTATATAAATAAAAAAATCCTACAAATTACTTGTAGGATTTTTTTGGAGGCGCCACCCGGATTTGAACCGGGGATAAAGGTTT
>ERZ773359.1650-NODE-1650-length-30289-cov-174.986208_pt1 | contig 30289 bp, 26 predicted proteins | sample MGYA00374955_ERZ773359 | MGnify/ENA primary metagenome ERZ773359 (study PRJEB29098, sample SAMN04486028) | biogas fermenter metagenome | study: EMG produced TPA metagenomics assembly of the Biogas fermentation microbial communities from Germany - Plant 4 DNA1...
CAAAAAGACAGTAAATTATAGCATGCTGCACTTTTGCTCACATTGGTTTGCCTTCACCCCTGATATACATAGAAAACTTTGATTCACCCTTCTTTACCGTTTTTCATCGTATATACTTACTTACAGCATAAAAATAACAAAAACCGCTTGTATCAAGCGGTTTTTAATGATTTTGATCTGGTGCACCATCGGGGACACGAACCCAGGACACCCTGATTAAGAGTCAGGTGCTCTACCAACTGAGCTAATGGTGCATGCGGGTTTATTAAATGTCTGACAAGAAACAATTATACAGTTATATGACTGATATATCAACATTCAGTGGCCGAAAATTATAACAGAAGGAATGAGATTTCGTCAAAGAGAAGTTGAATATGCAATAAAATATGATAATAATGCGAAGGCAGCAAGGAGGGTAATTACAGCATTGTTCAGAGAAAATTTTTCAGAGGTTGTGTCACATATGTTTGACTTCTCTATAATTGTGTCATAAAGTTTATTCAATTCTATTTACATAAGGATTTATTATTGTATAATATAATATTAAGGCTTGTACAAAGCCGAATAAAAATAAAAAACTGAACGGTTTTTCCGCAATGATATTTTATATGTAACATGGTTGTATGGGGTATTGCGATTTTGAAATTTGACTGATGCGTAGCACGGAATAGCACGGATAAAATCACTGCTTATCTCTGTTCTCCCCATATTCAGGTTGAAAAATCAGCAGAAGTAATTCAGCCGGCATGTTACATGTGCCAAGTGCTGTTAATGACGTTTATGTTTATACATGTATCGGCAAGGAGAGAGTTGAATGAAAAAATTAATGCTTGGAAACGAGGCAATTGCAAGGGGGGCTTATGAAGCCGGCGTAAAGGTTGCCACAGCATACCCCGGCACACCAAGCACAGAAATTACTGAATTTATTGCAACATACGATGAAATATTTTCAGAATGGTCCCCGAACGAGAAAGTCGCACTGGAGGTTGCAATCGGGGCTTCCTTTGCCGGCGGGCGCGCTGTATGCTCAATGAAGCATGTGGGCCTTAACGTTGCAGCAGACCCTCTGTTTACAGTTTCGTACACTGGTGTTAACGGCGGGCTGGTAATCTGTGTTGCTGATGACCCGGGTATGCACAGTTCGCAGAATGAACAGGACAGCAGGCATTATGCTAAGGCAGCGAAGGTTCCGATGCTGGAGCCGGCAGACAGCCAGGAATGCAAGGATTTCATAAAAAAGGCGCTGGAACTCAGTGAAGAGTTTGATACACCTTTCATAATCCGGCTTACAACACGTATAGCCCATTCACAAAGCCTTGTTGAAATAGGTGAAAGGGTTGAAATGCCCCTAAAACAGTACAACAAGGATATAGGCAAGTATGTTATGATGCCTGCGATGGCGAGAAAACGCCATGTAATTGTGGAAGAACGGATGAAAAGACTGGCTTCATATGCCGAGGAAACGGAGCTTAACCGTATCGAGTGGGGAGGCAGCACCGACATAGGCGTGATTACGAGCGGAATATGCTACCAGTACTCGAAGGAAGCATTCGGTGATGTATCATACCTTAAGCTCGGAATGGTTTATCCGCTTCCTGAAAAGCTGATTGCTGAGTTTGCATCAAAAGTAAAGACATTGTATGTCATTGAAGAACTGGATCCGTTCATTGAGGAATTTCTGAAGCAAAAGGGAATATCCTGTATTGGAAAGGAAAAACTTCCCGTAACGGGAGAATACAGTGCAGGCCTGATACGGAAGGAAATACTCGGAATTAACGAAGACACAGCCGGTTTGCAGGAAAATGTGCCTGTAAGGCCGCCTGTGCTTTGCCCGGGATGCCCGCATCGGGGCGTGTTCTATACATTGAGAAAGAACAGGCTTACCGTTACAGGCGATATAGGGTGTTATACCCTTGGCTCAATGTCCCCGCTTGAAGCCATGGATACATGCGTATGCATGGGTGCAAGCATCGGTGTTGCACATGGTATGGAAAAAGCACTGGGTGACGGGGACGACCGCAGAAGAGTTGCGGTAATTGGCGATTCAACCTTTATCCATTCAGGAATAACGGGGCTGATTGATATTGTTTATAACAAGGGAACGTCAACGGTTATTATCCTTGACAACTCGATAACGGGCATGACGGGCCACCAGCCCAACCCGGCAACAGGCTACACTATCAAGGGAGAAAAGACACGCCAGGTTGATCTGGTAAAACTTTGCAATGCGATTGGAATTGACCGGGTAAGGGTTTGTGATCCTTTCAATCTTGAGGAGTTTGATAAGGTTGTAAAGGAAGAAGTTGAAGCAAATGAGCCTTCGGTCATTATAGCCCAGCGCCCGTGTGCTCTTCTGAAAACAGTGAAGTACGAAGGATACGTAAGGGTTAATACCGAAAAGTGTAAATACTGCAAGGTTTGCATGCGCCTTGGGTGCCCGGCGATTGTGGATACGGGAGACGGCATTATAATTAACGAAGCATTGTGCGGCGGCTGTGAACTGTGCCTCGGGGTATGCAGGTTCAACGCATTGGAAAAGGCAGGTGGCAGCAATGAGTAATGTATCGGTACTGATCGCAGGTGTCGGAGGACAGGGAACGCTTCTTACAAGTCGTGTGCTTGGAGCTGCTGCCGTGAAGGCAGGATATGACGTCAAGGTGTCAGAGGTTCATGGCATGGCACAGCGCGGCGGGAGCGTCATTACCTATGTAAAAATAGGCGAGAATGTGAATTCGCCCATTATTGAAAAGGGCGAAGCGGACATCCTGCTCTGCTTTGAGAAACTTGAGGCTTTAAGATGGCTTGATTACGCAAAAAAGGACGGCACAATCATAGTCAACGATCAGAGGATTGACCCGATGCCTGTTATCATCGGCAGGGAAAAGTATCCCGACGATATAATTTCAAGGATTAAGGCAGGCAGATCCGGCGTATTTGTTATTGATGCTCTTAAAACCGCGAAGGAACTTGGAAACATAAAGGTACTCAATATAGTGATGGTTGGATTTTTGGCCAGAAAAACCGGTATTAAGAAGGAAATATGGCATGAAGCCATTCGTGAAACCGTTAAGGCCAAATTCCTGGCTCTTAATCTCAAGGCATTTGACGAAGGTTATAAATTGGCTGAATCGTACAGCAATTAGGGGGAAAAAAGAATGGGTATCTGGAATCCTGAATATGAATGCATGGACAGGGAGAAACTCTTTGAGCTGCAAAGCGAAAGGCTTCGTAATACGGTACAGAGAGTGTATTCAAACGTTCCGCACTACAGGCTGAAGATGAAAGAGAAGGGTATCGAGCCCGGAGATATAAAAACAGTAGATGACCTTAAAAAACTTCCGTTTACCTATAAGCAGGATCTGAGGGATACATATCCGTACGGGCTTTTTGCAGTGCCTATGGATGAGGTTATAAGAATTCATGCCTCAACCGGAACAACCGGAAAAAGAACAGTGGTTGGTTACACGGCAAGGGATATAAACAACTGGGCGGAGCTTATGGCGAGATGCCTTACATCGGCAGGAGCCGATAAAACATCCTTTGTTCATGTTGCCTATGGTTACGGGCTATTTACAGGAGGTCTCGGCGTTCATTACGGGGCTGAAAAAATAGGCGCTACAGTAATTCCCGTCTCGGGAGGAAACACGAAACTGCAGATTGAAATAATGAAGGATTTTGGTTCCACAATTCTTACATGTACTCCTTCATACGCCCTGTATCTTGCCGAAACGATGAAGGAGATGGGGATTGACCCGAAGAGGGATCTGAAACTTAAAGCAGGCATATTCGGAGCAGAGCCATGGACCGAAGGTATGCGCAGGGAAATTGAAAACCAGATGGGTATTATGGCACTTGATATATACGGCCTTTCTGAAGTAATAGGCCCCGGTGTATCGGTGGAATGTGAATGCCAGAACGGAATGCATATCCAGGAGGACCACTTTATTGTGGAAGTAATAGACCCGGTAACTGAAGAGGTACTTCCCTTTGGTGCCGATGGAGAACTTGTTTTCACATGCATAACAAAGGAAGCCCTTCCGCTGATTCGGTACCGGACCAGGGATATTGCACGTGTAACCGGTGACAAGTGTTCCTGCGGCAGAACGCAGGTTCGCATGAGCAAGGTAACCGGCCGAAGCGATGACATGATAATCATTCGCGGAGTAAACGTATATCCCTCGCAGATTGAAAGCGTGCTTCTTGAACTTGGCCTAACATCGCCGTATTACCAGCTGGTAATCGACAGGGTTGGAAGACTTGACAGCCTCGAAGTCCAGGTTGAAATGACCCCTGAAATGTTTTCCGACCAGGTTAAGCAGATAGAGGCAGCTGAAAAGAAAATACGCCACAGCATTGAAAGCACCCTTGGCCTCAGCTGCAAGGTAAGGTTGGTGGAACCTAAGACCATTGAAAGGACAGCAGGAAAGGCGAAAAGGGTTATCGACAACAGGACCCTGAAATAGAAATAATTTATTGGAAGTAATTACCGGTTAATTTTGCGGTTGTTTTAAAAATTTTTCTTGACCAAATTGGTTTTGGGCATTATAATATAACTTGCACTACAGAAAGACATTCCTCAATAGCTCAGTCGGTAGAGCATGCGGCTGTTAACCGCAGGGTCGTTGGTTCGAGTCCAACTTGAGGAGCCATGAGGGCCTTTAGCTCAGTTGGTTAGAGCTCCCGGCTCATAACCGGTAGGTCCGGGGTTCGAGTCCCTGAAGGCCCACCATTAAAAGGATGGATATTGAAAATCCATCCTTTTTTGTTTGGGATAAACACGACCCGCTTCAACTTGGCCTAAATCCCCGGAGAATTATACTATACGGGATTCATCCATGACTTTGTTACATCAATTTTTAATTTATGCAATGTCAGATTATTTTTTGAAAACAATACATGAAAGTCTCAGAAACCTAATCCTGTGGTTTCTCATCAACATGAATGCAGGGCTTTTTACGTTAAAAGTATTGATTCGGCTTGCTTTGAGGGTTACTGTATGTTATAAAAAGAATGGAGTTCAGGTTTCGTGAATGTGTCCTGCAGCATGGTGAAAATTATCTGTCCAGGGAGAGAGATCATGATTAATATAGGGAGCAGGCTGCTTAAAATAGCCCGGATGCTTGGCAAATGCTCAAAGCCTGCAGATATCGGAACAGATCATGCTTATATTCCCATATACCTTATTCAGTCCGGGATGTGCAGTTCTGTTGTTGCGACGGACAACAGAAAAGGACCGCTGATGAAAGCTGAAAGAAACATTGAAAAGCATCGGCTGTCCGACAGGATAGAACTTCGCCTCGGGGACGGACTGAAACCAATACAGGAAGACGAATGCGACGCGTTTATCATAGCGGGCATGGGCGGGGTTGTTATTGCCGAAATCCTTGAAGCATCCGTTGAAAAGGCAAAAAAGGCCGAAGCCCTGGTTTTACAGCCTGCATACTATGACGAGGTATTGAGGGAGTTTCTTTTGCATAACGGGTTTCGCATCGAAACAGAATCCCTGGTAAAGGATGAGGGAAGAATATACACAATAATAAAAGCCCGCTATGATGGAGTAACCCGCAGTGAAGATATTTTACACCTTCATATCGGAAGGGCCTTGTTTGATAACAGGGATCCGCTGCTGAATGAGTTCCTCGAAAGGCGGATCCGGATACAGACAAGGATAGTGGAAGGGATGAGAAAATCGGTTAAACGGGATGAGCAGGTGTATGCTAAGGAATATAACCTGCTTAATAAAATGAAAGAGGCCTATGATAATCTTTTTACAGGCTGACACGCAGGAGGTCGTTCCATTTCCCGGACCGGTTATATCCGTTTGTGATAGAATATAAATATCCCCTTTTTAAGTTCACCGGGAAATAATAATACCCGATAACAGAACAGCCTCAGCTGTGAATGTTTCATCCGCCGGAAGCAATGAATAAACTGTTGTAAGGATGTGATGGTTTTGAAGTGTAAGGATATTATCAGTATATTGGAACAGGAAGCACCTCTGCGGTTACAGGAAAGTTACGATAATTCGGGGCTTCAGTGGGGAGATCCCGAAAGCCCGGTTCAGAAGATACTGGTCTGCCTTGACTTTACCCGCGATGCGTTGGCAGAAGCAGTCGAAAAACAGGTTCAGCTGGTTATTTCCCACCATCCTGTATTGTTCAGGCCGATGAAAACCATTAATACAGGCTTCGGAAAAGGTGCCCTGCTTGCTGAATGCATAAAGAACAATATTTGTGTGTATTCTTCGCATACTAATTTCGACACTGCCGATAACGGGCTGAACGAATACCTTGCCAGGGTTCTTGAGTTGCAAAACATAAGCGGGCTTAAAACCCATAGCCGGGACGAGTTATATAAACTTGTTGTATTTGTGCCCGAAGACAGCCTTGAAAAGGTCCAGAAGGCGGTTTTCAGCGCCGGTGCAGGATGGATAGGCAATTACAGTGACTGCGGCTTTTATACTAAGGGCTGCGGTACTTTCAGGCCGATGGAAGGCACAAACCCATACATCGGGCAGACAGGCGTATTTGAAACGGTACATGAGTACCGACTTGAAACAATTGTACCCCGGGGCAGGCTGGATAATGTCGTTAAGAGCATGATTGAAGCTCATCCGTATGAGGAAGTGGCTTACGATATTTATCGTGTTGAACAGCCCGGACATGAATATAGCCTGGGAAGAGTGGGCAACCTTAAGGAAAGACTTGATGCCGATGAATTTGTTTCAATGGTGAAGAAAAAGCTGGATGTTTCCAGCGTCCGCATAACAGGCAGGGCTCAGGATACAGGGATTCAGAAGGTGGCGGTATTTTGCGGCAGTTTCGACGGTGATGTCAGGGCTGTAAAGGAAAGCAACGCAGATGCACTGGTCACGGGCGATCTTAAGTACCACACCGCCCAGGAGCTTGAAGAAGCAGGAATTTTCACTGTGGATGCAGGACATTACCATACCGAAAAACTGTTTGTTAAGGCAATATCTGATATGTTGAAAAACAGGCTCAAAGATGTTATAATCATTGAGCACTACGGGCAGGATGTTTTTAGCTTCAGGTAGTTTTCATTCTGCCTGGTATGGGTATATAATCAACAAATACATAATAATGAGTAAGTCAGATGATCGCGGGTACAGTGCCGAAAGGCCGTACACGAGGAAAGTCCGGGCTCCGCAGGGCAGGGTGCCGGGTAACTCCCGGTCAAGGCGACTTGAAGGAAAGTGCAACAGAAATAAACCGCCTTATGGTTATCCATAAGGTAAGGGTGGAAAGGTGAGGTAAGAGCTCACCGGTTTCCTGGCGACAGGAAACGCTCTGTAAACCCCACCCGGAGCAACACCGCAAAAGAGGACATATGGTTGCCCGCCAGCCCTCAGAGGTGGCTTGAGCCATGTAGAAATACATGGCCTAGATAGATGATCATCGAATACAGAACCCGGCTTACAGACTTGCTCATTATTTATCAGCCCTGAGAAATCAGGGCTTTTATTATGCGTTTTTGTACTATATATGCGTTCAGATGCATATGGCTCAATATATAGATAAGTTTAAGGCAGTAATCCAGGCATACAAAATATTGGATATACCTGTAAATACTGCTGCATATCGTTGAACAGCATCGGAAAAAATCGCTCTTGGAGTGCAACGTTTTGCACATTTTACTCCCTGGAGAACCTTTATATTTTCAGGCTTGCTATTCTGTTTGCTCTGGTATTGAATAGGGAGTTGAGCCTTTTGGTGTACCACATTTTGTGCATCTATTACTTGAAGAATATGTACAATATTCTATCTGATACCCGTTACATACATTCTCTCTTATGTCGATTAGCCCCTTTTACTGAATCGTAGTATTTGTATGATGACCATGTATGGCTTGAATGTACTCCAGTGATTACCTTAGCACCATTTTTATCTGCTTTTTGCGGTGATGACGATGTCCTAATCTCATTACAATACATCAATTTATCTATATTTGACGTGCTATATAAATCTTTTAATCCTATTACATGTCCAAATTCATGAGCCATTGTTACTTTACTTATTGAGTAATTACGATTTATTAAAATTTCCCAGTATGTAAAATGACCTGCTGAATCAGTTATACTGTTTTCAAGATCAAGGAAAGCGGCAACATCATCAAATGGATCCAAATACGTAGAAATAGTACTCCTTTACTTCCCAATATCTTCAACTGTCTTTACTATTTCATCATATAAGAAAATATTTCTATGCAAGTTTTCTATTTCGGATAAAATCGGGTCACTTGACTTTATCTGTTCATGAAATTTATTGCTTGTATCCCTGTTGACTAACGATAATTCAATTTTGCTGCCAATAGATTTATTTGATAAAAATTCTTCAGTCATTACACCCATTCTGTCACCGACATACAGTGTATTATCAACCATTTGGACATCCATAATCGTAGTAGGTCCGCCAATAATCCAATATGATTTATTATAATCATAGTCAAAATCCACACCGTAATCAAATTCTCCTGCCTTTTTAAGGGATAAAATCATCCTGTCTCCTACCTTGAACAGCGGATAGTCTGTTTGAGTTGCTTCACTGTTTCCGAATTGCATTAAAACAATTTCATCAATTCTTTCTCCTTTTAAGACAGAATTTATCCTGGCAGTGAAAAATGTTTTGTAGATTTTGCTTTTCTCTCTTATCGTTTCAATATATAAAACAATTATAAAATGGATCTTATTACATAATTAATACGATATGAAATATTGGGTGATTCTTTTCTGTTTGTTTTTTGGTATATAAACACTCTAACAGGGAAGCTATCATGAGCTATAATTCTGTTTCATCCAATTTTACAGCCCGCCGTGACATAGTGAAAGGAATATATTGAAAATAATAAATGCATGCGATATAATGCAAGTAGCGACGAACTGCGAGGTTTTTTCCTTTCAGCAAGCCGCATTGAATAAGCAATTGTCCTGATTCATGAGGGTTCGTCCCGAGTGTGAAGGCAAGAGAATAATGTCATGCATTACAGAACGCATGTATTTGCGGTTTTGTTGTATATTATCCTTGCTCTTCACTGGGCAAGGATTTTTTATTGCGCCGGAAAGCGGCATGGGAGGTGTTTATATGGGAACGAGAATTGCTGTTATAAGCATTATAATTGAAAATCCCGATTCCGTGGACAGGGTAAACAGCACACTTCACGATTACAGGAATTATATTATCGGCCGCCTTGGACTGCCATATCACAAGAGGGGCATTTCAATTATCTGCGTGGTGCTGGATGCCCAGAATGATGTGATAAGCGCGTTGTCGGGGAAACTTGGCATGATTCCGGATGTGACATCCAAATCGGTTTATTCAAAAGTTTTTAATCCGGAAGAAAGCGAAAGGGATTAAATGATGTTAAGCCTGGTAGATAAATTGCATAGGGAAAAGGTTTTGAGCAAAGAGGAATTTACTGCCCTGTTGGACGGCTTTGACAAGAACATTATGCAGTACCTGTTTTCCAAGTCGAGGGCAGTGGCTGACAGGGTGTTTGGCAATAAAATATACATACGGGGCCTGATTGAATTTACAAATTACTGCAAAAACGACTGCTATTATTGCGGAATAAGAAGAAGCAACCACAATGCCGAGCGCTACAGGCTGGAAAAAGAAGAGATTTTAGCCTGCTGCAGGCAGGGATATTCGCTTGGGTTTAGAACCTTTGTATTGCAAGGCGGAGAGGATTTGTGGTACACCGATGAAAAGCTGGTGGACATCATCTCTTCGATAAGAAATGCTTATCCGGACTGCGCCATTACCCTTTCGATAGGAGAAAAAACTTATGAACAATACCTGGCCTACTATAAGGCAGGTGCAAACCGCTACCTGCTGCGCCACGAAACCGCGAACGCGGAGCACTACTCAAAGCTGCATCCGCAGGCACAAAGCCCCGAATACAGGAAGCGCTGCCTGTATTATTTGAAAGAAATAGGATACCAGGTGGGGACCGGGTTTATGGTCGGCTCACCATGGCAGACTTCCGGGAATATCGCCGAGGATTTGTTGTTCATAAAAAACTTGAAGCCTCACATGATCGGGATAGGCCCGTTTATCCCGCACAAGGATACGCAGTTCGCCGGCTTTCCTCAAGGCAGCCTGGATTTGACGCTTTTGCTGATAGGGATACTGAGGCTGATGATACCCAATGCCCTGATACCGGCAACGACGGCGCTGGGCACAATTCATCCCAAAGGCAGGGAACTGGGGATATTGGCAGGGGCCAATGTTGTGATGCCAAACCTGTCTCCGGTCAATGTAAGGAAGAAGTACATACTTTATGACAACAAAATCTGCACCAGCGAGGAAGCGGCGGAATGTCAATTCTGCCTGCAGGAACGCATGAAGAAAATAGGGTATGAACTTGTAGTTGACAGGGGCGATTATAAAGAGATTGATATAAGCTGAGCGCCGAGTGCCGGCCGGATTTGTTAAAAATATAACGCGATTTCAGCAGAAAGGGATGAAAAAAATGAGCCTTAACGATACACCGAGGGCTGAACGCCTGCACATAGGTATTTTCGGGAAAAGGAACACCGGCAAGTCCTCGCTGATAAATGCGATAATCGGCCACGAAACAGCCCTGGTATCGGAGCATGCCGGGACCACAACGGACCCGGTATATAAATCAATGGAGATATACCCGATAGGGCCATGTGTTTTGATAGATACTGCCGGCTTTGACGATGATGGGGCAGTTGGCAGCCTGAGGGTCGGGAAAACAAGGGAAGCAGCCCAAAAAACGGATATTGCACTGGTCATGTTCGCTCCTGATACGGAAATAGATTTGGAGAAGGAATGGATAAAAGAGTTAAAAAGCAAAAATATACCTGTCATTGCAGTCTTGAACAAGGCGGACCTAATAAGTGACATAAAGTCTGCCAGCGACCGCATTGAAAACAGCATCGGGATGAAGCCCGTTGTTGCCAGCGCCCGCACGAGGGAAGGCATTTCTCAGATTATCACGGCCATTGTGCGCCATTTGCCCGAGGATTACAATGCTGAAACAATAACAGGCGGAATTGTTAAAAACGGAGATGTGGTAATGCTTGTCATGCCGCAGGACATCCAGGCTCCGAAGGGAAGGCTGATTCTTCCGCAGGTGCAGATGCTCAGGGAACTGCTGGACAGAAAGTGCATTGCCCTGTGCGTGACGACAGACCGGCTGGATGACGGTTTACGCATACTGTCAAGGCCTCCGGCGGTGATCATTACAGATTCGCAGGTTTTCAAGACAGTTTACGATAAAAAACCGGCCGAAAGCAAGCTAACGTCATTTTCTGTGCTTTTCGCCGGTTACAAGGGCGATCTCGACTATTACACGAGGAGCGTCAAGGCTATCGAAAATCTTACGGAAAATTCAACGGTGCTTATCGCGGAAGCCTGCACGCATGCTCCCCTTCAGGAGGATATCGGAAGGGAAAAAATCCCGCGGATGCTGCGCAAAAGGGTCGGGGAAAAGCTCCGTGTCGACATGGTAAGCGGCAACGATTTTCCGGAAGATCTTACGCCTTATGATTTAATCATCCATTGCGGGGCCTGCATGTTCAACCGGAAATACGTCCTTTCCCGCATTGAACGGGCTGCAAGGCAGAATGTGCCGATGACCAATTACGGCATTGCAATTGCGTACCTGTCAGGGATACTTGACAAAATAAGCCTGAAATAATACTTGGCTTCGGTTTGGAAGATATATCCATTAGTGTGATATGAAAGGGGTTAAAACTATGTATAATGTAAAATCCATGGATGCAAATGAGTTTATTGATGATGCTGAGGTCCTGGATTCGATTCATGAAGCGAAAAAACTTGTCAGGGACAGGAAGGAAGTCGAAAGGATACTGGAGAAGGCAAGGAAGTATAAAGGCCTTACGCATAGGGAAGTGGCAGTATTGCTGGAAGTTGACGATGACGAAACAATGGAGAAGATGTTCAAGGTTGCCCGCGAGATCAAGGAGGAGATTTACGGCAATAGAATCGTGCTGTTTGCGCCCCTGTACCTTTCGAATTATTGTGTAAACAACTGCAAATACTGCGGTTATAAATGTTCCAATGATATCGAAAGGCGCCGGCTCTCGCAGGATGAAATAAGGGAGGAAGTCCGCGCCCTGGAAGCCTTGGGGCACAAAAGGCTTCTTCTCGAGGCGGGTGAAGATGATAAAAATTGCCCGATAGAATATATCCTGGAATGCATTAAGACAATATATGATGAAAAATTTGAAAATGGTTCAATTCGCAGGGTGAATATCGATATTGCCGCTACTACGGAAGAAAACTACAGGAAATTGAAAGAGGCAAAAATAGGAACATATACTTTGTTCCAGGAGACTTACCACAAGCCCACATACCTCGAGATGCACCGCGGCCCCAAGCGCAATTACGAGTGGCATACGCAGGCAATGGACAGGGCAATGCTGGGCGGCGGCATTGATGATGTAGGTATAGGGCCGCTGTATGGACTGTATGACTATCACTACGAAACGGTTGCTCTGATAATGCACGTCGAGCACCTGGAAGCAGTCGCCGGAGTGGGTCCTCACACTATTTCATTCCCAAGGCTTCTGCCTGCTCAGGGAGTGGATTATGATTCCTTCCCGTACCTGGTGAATGACAGGGACTTCAAAAAAGTCGTGGCAGCTATCCGTATAGCGGTTCCATACACGGGATTGATCCTGTCCACACGCGAAAGCATTGAATTTCGCAGGGAGCTGCTGGAGATCGGCATATCACAGATGAGCGCAGGCTCCTGCGTAGGGGTAGGTGGATATGCAAAGAAACTCAAATCTGAAGAAGATGAATCGCAGGAAGAGCCGCAGTTTTTCCTTTCGGACCACAGGAAGCCCCTGGACGTTATTAAAAGCCTGGTAAAAGACGGATATATCCCGAGCTATTGCACCGCTTGCTACAGGGAAGGAAGAACCGGCGACCGTTTCATGTCGCTGGCTAAAACCGGCCAGATAAAGAATTGCTGTCACCCAAACGCACTTCTTACATTTGAGGAATACCTGAGCGACTATGCTGATGATGAATTGAAGGAAATAGGGCAGAGGCTGATTGATAAGGAGGTTTTGAACATTCCCAATGAAAAGCGGAGGGAAAGGGCAATCGAGTATCTCAGGCGTATACGCAATGGAGAGAGGGACTTGAGGTTCTGACGGCACCAGTTTTTCTAAATTTGCTTAAAAACTTAGAGATCTTAGTGAGGGGCTGTCTCTTTTGAGACAGCCTTTTTGCATATAGTGTGTACAGCAGCAGAGGTCAAAGTACCGGGACGGACGTGTATATTCCGGGAAAGGCTGAAAAATACAGAACATAGCTTACAGGCTTACCCAAAATATAAAAGCTCTGAAAAATCAGAGCTTTTAGTATGTGCCGTGGATATACAATTTACTCTCCGCCATATCAGTTGTCCATTTAATATTCAAAGCGTCCGGAAAATCATTCATGTCCGTCTGGATTTTCTGTTTGACGAAATCGGCCTTTAAACCGGGAACCTCAATGCAGTCATAGAAACGCCCCCGTCTCCCTGTGCATTTAAAGCAGCCTTGCCGGTGAAAGTAAGCCGGACATTCCCGTAAGAGATCGTAAATTTTTCATGGACATAGGTGAATCTAACGGGTGAAATTCCCGAACACAGGACATATCGGTTTTTTAAGGATTTTTTCATATTGATGACGTTTGTTTTTGTCCTGGATGCACGGGACTTATAATAATTGTTTTGAATGATTTAATCATTTGATTAAATCATTTGAATAAATCACTTGATTAATTCATCTGATTATATTAATATAAATAAAAGGAACTGAATCCATTATTATGCAACAAAGAATAAATGCCGGCAGACTTGCTATCAGCAATAATGAGATTCGGAGAACGCGTGGGAAAACATGAAATTCAACTGTAATTATCAGGGAGGTGCCAAACTTGACGACAGAAGAAAAAATCATCATGGCGGCGATAAACTGTATCGAAAAATACGGGATCGACAAGACTACCATTCGCAGAATCGGCCAGGAGGCCGGAGTAAACAGCGCCGCGATCAGTTATTATTTCAGGAGCAAAGACACGCTTATAAGGCGGGCACTGGAAATTGCGCTTGATAATGCGTTCGATATGGAAAACTTTAAGGACAGCATTGGCCTTCCGATCAACGAGCGACTGGTTTCGGTCATGGAAGGCATGACCGTTGGTTCAATAAAATTTCCGAACCTGACGCGCGCTTTAATATCGGGTCTTTTGACATCAACGGATGGCGATGCCCCGGTTGTCAGGAAACTCCACGGGTTTCTCGACAAGCTGCAGGACGAGATCATTGAAGCCCGGCCGGAGAAAAGCAGGGCTGAAATAAAAAGGATTCTCATGCAGTTGTCATGTGCGACCTTCTTATTCCCGGGTATTTACCAGCAGTTTTTTAAAGGCTTTCCTGAAATCGACCTGACCGATGATGCGACGAGAAGCGAGTATATCCGGGAACTCGTAAATAAACTTTTATAAAAAGGAGTGGAAACAGTGAAAAAAAACTACGGTTTTTTGGTTAATCTTGCCGGAATCGCCGGTTCGGCGCTCATTTTTTTTATCGGCTGGGAATACAATATCCCGGCGGCGGTGTGGATTGCATTCCCACTGCTTATTTATTCTTTCAGGCATGCAGATAAATGGTACAAAACGCTTTTTTTCATTCCCATCATGGTTATCGCGCGGTTTTTCAGCATAAACGGCGGATGGGACATGGGGCTTCCTCTGACCGTGACATTTGCGTTTGTAGTTTGTCTCCCGCTTATCCTGTCGCTTTACCTCGACAGGATCATTTCCCGCCGGATGGGGCCGTTTGCGGCAATGTTCGTATTCCCGGTTACATACGTTGTTTTCGACTATCTGCTGACATTTGCGAACCTCGGTATGACATTTTCCATTGCGTACAGCCAGTGCACTTTCCTGCCGCTCGTTCAGTCGGCATCCCTCTTCGGTAGTTGGTTTGTCGAATTCATAGTGCTGTGGTTTGCGCCTGTGGCTGTGCTCGCGTTTGAAAATATCGCGCAGCTTGAAACAGTGAAGAAACCGCTTGCCGTATTTGGTATCGTACTTGCCGCCGTCATGGTTTTCGGGTGGGTACGGCTCGCGTTTGACAAGCCGAAGAGCTCGACTGTGCGTATCGCATCGATAACCGAAGCCCATGACAGGGACTATTGGGCCATCACGGACGCCGGCACACCTGAAGCCGACGCGGAAGCAAATAAGCCCGTTATGTCGAAAATTCAGGATAACCTTTTTGCATCGAGCCAGAAGGCTGCCGATTACGGGGCGAAGATCATCTTCTGGAGCGAGGGGAACTGCCCGATGTATGAGGACGATTTCGACGCGTTCATGGCAAGAGCCAGGTCGTTTGCGAAAGATAACGGCGTGTACTTTATGCCGGCTGTCGTTAATTTGCTTTATGGAGAAACAAAGAACATGAACCTGGCCATAATGATCAATCCTGACGGAGAGGTTGAATTCAGGTACGAAAAAACGATATCATGGTACCCGTCCGACTCCGACGGCGTTATTCCTGTCATTGACACACCTTACGGGAGGCTTTCAACGGCTATTTGCTTTGATAACGACTACCCGATGCTGGTTTCACAGGCTAAAAACTCCGACATAATGCTAATCCCAGCGTTTGATACGAAGAAAATCGACGACTTCCATACCCGAGTGGCTTTCCTGCGCGGCATAGAAAACGGTTATTCCACGGTCAGGCAGTCCAATGAGGGCTCAAGCATTTCGGCCGATTACCTCGGCAATACTCTGACGTATCAGAATTATTACAGGACGGAAGACCGTGTTATGATAAGCGACGTGCCGGTGCGCGGCAAAACAACGCTGTACGGCCTGACGGGTGAAATATTCCTCTGGCTCGACTTCGCCGCATTTGTTGTTCTGATTGTCTATTACCTTATCCTTAGGAAGCGTACAAAGATGAAAACTTCATACTGATCTGTTGACAGACTCAGCAAGAGCCGGTCTGACAGGGCCGGCTCTTATTGCTTCAATCCCATTTAATCATTTCTTCCAATATCTTCAATTATCTTTACTATGTCATCATATAAGAAAATATTATTATGCAAGTTTTCTATTTCTCTTTAATTTACAGGCAAAAAGTTGTTTAAACAGTGAGCTTATTATCTCCTTATATGCAAGTGATTTCGACAGAAATGAGGTGATAACATGAAGCAAAACATGGAGAAAAAATGAAAGCTCCACTGAAATCAAATCAGGGATATGCGATGAACTTATATTATCCGTTATCATTGGCATTTGGCCGGATTTACCCTACAATAAGCTCCTGCAGAACGTAATTGTCATCGACAATGGTATTAAGAATGAGGTTTTTGTGTTTTCTTTTTATGTTGTTGACAATCCATAGACCGAGGCCCCTGCCCTCGCCCTTGGTGGACCAGTCTTTCTGAAACATTTTTGAAATGTCGGGTTTATCCTTGCAGGAGTTTTCAATCCGGAATGAAGTAGTTTTGCCTTCGCCTGTAATTGTTAGTTTCACATATTTTTCCTCGCTGTCAGCTGCCGCCTCAACTGCATTGTCAAGAAGGATTCCCAGAACTTCGCAGAACTGGCTGATAGGCATATTAATTTCATTTATTTCGCCGTGTATATTAATGTTCAATTGAACGTCGCATTCCCGGGCTTTTTCCAGTTTTGAATCGAGTATCCCCAATACCGCACCGTTATTAATGCTGGTTAGGGATATGAGTTCCTGCGAATACATTTTGCTTTCATCAGAAACAAGATCATCCATGAACTCCTCAAGTTTGCTCCAGTCGTTTGCTTTCACCAGGCCGTAAATTGAAGAAATAATATTACTGTGATTATGTTTTACTCTTTTCAGATCATTGATAGCTTTCATGAGTATCTGGTTGTAGAAGACCAGGTTTTCCAGTTCCTGTTCCCTGGCGCGCAGTTTTGAAATCCTCCGGGAAATGATTACTGACGATACAGCGCTTACAAGTATTAATAACAAGGAAAAAATATAAATTGACAAATCTCTTTTCAGGTTGTATTTAAATGCAAAAAAGTCAATCAACACAATATTAAGTACAACAACAGTAAAATTTATTAAAATAATCAGCAAAATCAGCGGATAGTATCTTTTCTTCCTGAGAATGTTTTTAATTTTGCTTATTACATATAAAAACGGCAGATCAAGCATTAAGGATGCAAAATTTAAAAGAAACATATATGGTGGGTTTAAGCCCGCTTTATTAATGTCAATGTTAAGCAGCTCAGCAATGAATGGCAGGGGTACGGCTGTTAATGACTGTATTACAAAGGCTGTTATCGTGGCTGAAAATGCCTTCAGGAAACTTATCTTCAGAGTGTGTTTTATAAACAGAACCGAAGCTCCGATGGGAATAAAGACAAACAGAATAATTGTTATTATTGTAGCATCCAGATATATTGACATTGCAAAACATGAAGCACAAATGAATCCCATTATGACTGACGGCAGAATCAACTGTTTGATTTTCGGCTTCAGGCTGAAAAGAATGATTGCGACCGACATATAAAATGCGGCATCAAGAATATTGATAAAAAACTTCCCTTAAAAGATTCCCCAAACAATATCCGGTGTTAACAAAGCAGTTTCCTCCCTAAACATTGCCCAAAAGTGTCAATGATTACATAGCCCGGTTATTCTCATCCTGTACTTTTTTCCTATATAGCAAATATCGCCGGTGGTCATATGTATTTCCATCTCTTTCAACCTGATTTCCCTGATATGCATGGAGTTTACGATGAAACTTTTATGACACCGAATAAATTGCCCGCTGCCTGTAAGTTTGCCTTCAAAACTTTTTAAGGTTTCGTAACAGTTAATAATCCCATTCAGGGTTTTGATCTCCAGCTTGTTGCCATAGGCAGAAATGTATACTATATCGTTTTTCTTAACATAGTAAACCGTTGTTCCGAACTTGATTTGTATTGAATCATTTGAATCAATTGATGTATTTTTTCTGCAGTAATCCTTCCATATACTTTCAAGACATATGGAAAGCCTGTTTTGTGTAACCGGTTTTGGCAGAAAGTCGAATGGTCTTGCCTTAAAGGATTGAAGCACATATTCAAGATGTTCCGAAATAAAGACAAGATATGTATCAGCGTTAATTTCTCTTATTTTCAGGGCCAGATCATATCCGGTCTGTTCGGTTTTAAGATCAATATCAAATAACAGTACATTGGCGTCATGACAATTCAAATATGATTTAACCTCATCCGGGTGTACGGACGCACACACAATTTCTCCGGGTATATTCCTTGATTTCAGAATACGTTTTACGTAACTTACAATAAGACCTAAATATTCGACATTGTCTTCGCATATTACTATTTGAAGCATAGCCTGGCCTCTGAACTTAAGCTGCAGAATATTACATTTTGTTATATTTATCGACAGATTTCTTTATAGATTGTTGTAAATTTTAACATATAAATCAGTTGTTTTCAAGATGATGAAATGCTGCTTAGGGATGATAAAAGGGCGAACCGCAAAGTTAAACATTGAAACCGGCCTTTTATACCTTATTTATTGATGCCCGTAAACGCCTTTGCTATATTGTATTAAGCATAAGACGCCTGGATGAGCTGAAGACGATGTTATGTCGTTGATTATGCAGCTTTGTAGCAATCAAAGTATTAGGAGGGAGAATGTCAATGAAAAGAAAAGGCTTACTTGCATTAACAATTGTATTGTCAATTACATTATTGGCCGGATGCGGGGCGCAAGTACAGGATAACGAATCCCGGGGGCAGAATACAGCATCTTCGGCTGAACCGACACCGGTACCGACAGAACCTGCCGAGGCTCAATCGACCCCGACTGAGGCTCCAACACCAGCCCCGACTGAGGCACCAACACCTGCACCAACAGAAGCTCCAACACCAACCCCGACTGAAGCACCTGCACCGGTGCCGACAGAGGAACCTGAACCTGTACCGGCAGATACTTCTGGGCAGGACTTAACCGAGGAAGCTAAGGAAGCTGCTGCAGCAGTATATGATATAGCAACTACATACAATGATGGCTGGATTGAATTGGATGAGTTCACGGAAAGATTTCCAAAAAGCCTGTACTTAACACGTAGTTCACAGGAGGGTTTTCGCAGGGAAATATCATTGGGTGACAGTGAATACGAAAATGCAGGTGTCTGGATAACAGCCTATGCGGAAGATGGCTATTCAGGTTACAAAATAGATATGTTTGAAAGCGGAATAGAATCTGAAAATATGCAGGAGTTACTGTGCCTGTTTGCAGAGGTTGTAACCGGTGAGAAGTTCACCTGGGATGATCTTGGCACGGATTGGTTCAGTTATGAAAAAGAATATGAAGGCGGCCACTCAGTAAGTATCGGGGTATACTATTACCTTGATTTGCCATACATGATGTCTGTCACATTCCGCTAAATATAATACTTGCTTTCAGAGAAAGTCATCGATTAACTTTCACCGGGACAGCCATATCGGCTGAATAAACGAAACTGTTTTTAGAGCTGCCATTATGGCAGCTTCTATTTTACAGGCCAGATTTAAGAATGGCGGTTATCCTTTCAGGATTGCCGCCGTTTTTGCTGTATTATGTTCTGTTCATATAAGGCGACAGAGGCTAATTTTTGACACTTGAAAATATTCCCATACAGTGATATAATAGAACAAATGTTCTGACAAGGTGAGGTTTTGCTTTACGATTTCAAATACCGTGTATATCCCGGCATCCGTGTAACGACATGGACTTTGCGGCGGCAGCAGGTTGTTAACACATTAAGTCAGGAATCTCATGTTTTTCAGGCAGGAGAGTGCTCAAAAAAGAAGCGGATGCAGGTATTGGGCATATGAAAAACAAGTGTATTTAAGATTTCAGGTGGTGAACTGATGGACGAGGTAAAAATTAGAAAAAAACAGGCGCGAAGGTTCATGCTGCTGAAGCACGGGCTGATAGGCGAACACAGGTTCATAGGCAGGCAGGGTATTCTTGATTTCGTAAAGCAGGCAGGCTGTATACAGTTTGACCCCATTGATGTATGCGGCAAAAACCCTGAGCTTGTTTTGCAATCAAGGATTAAAGGGTTTAAAAAGCAGATGCTCTATTCCCTTTTATACGAAGACAGAAAGCTCATAGACTATTTTGACAAGAACCTTGCAATAATAATGACCGAAGACTGGCCTTATTTCTGGCGTTATCGTGAGGCATACAAAACCGGTGGAAGAAGCCATAACGAGGTCAATGCCGTATGCGAAAAGATAAAAGACATAATCCGTGAGAAAGGCCCGGTTTCGTCAGCAGATTTAGGTTTTAACGATAAGGTTCACTGGTACTGGAGCAGTACGAAACTTTCCCGTGCCGCGCTTGAGACCCTGTATTTCCGCGGTGACCTGGTGGTGCACCACAAAAAGGGAACGGTCAAATACTACGATCTGGCCGAAAAATATATAGACGCGAAATTATTGAATTCAAAACCTATTGCCGATGATTTTGAACATCAGAAATGGCACGTTCTGCGCAGGATTGGAGCAGTCGGGCTGTTATGGAACAAGCCGTCGGATGCATGGCTTAATATCGACGGACTGAATGCCTCCGTCCGTAACGAGATTTTTAGGCAGCTTACTGCCGAAGAAAAGATCATTGAAATTAATGTGGAAGATTTGAAGGACAGGCTGTACTGCCTTGAAATCGATCTTAGCCTGCTTGAAACGGTACTGGAGGATCCCGGGCTTAAACCCAGGTGTGAACTGGTTGCACCCCTTGACAATTTTATCTGGGACAGGCGGCTTATTAAAGCACTGTTTGATTTTGATTACAAATGGGAAGTATACACTCCGAAAGAACAGAGAAAATACGGTTACTACGTTCTGCCCCTGTTATACGGCGACAGTTTCATCGGAAGGGTCGAGGCTGTGCGGAACAATAAGGAAAGTGTACTGGAAATAAGGAATGTCTGGTATGAGGACGGCTTTAAGCTGACACAAAAGGTTAAAAAGGATATTGAAAAGTGTTTTAAAAGGTTTGCAGACTTTAATGACTGTAAAAACGTTATATATACCGAAGCAGGTTAATGCTTCCGAATTCCTGGTTTAAAGGAGACGAACATGGACAGTAAAAAATTGTTGGAAATAAGGAATAACATTGCAGCATTGCCCGTATTGCGCGAAAAATCCGGTAAACTGCACAAACGCATTCGTGAAGCCGAACGCGAGGTTGAAGCGCTGCTGGAGAAATACAGGAAAGAGTGTCTTGATGTTGAGCAGCTTAAAACCAATTCTTTCTCGTCTTTTCTGCTGAAAATGATCGGGAAGTACGAGGGAAGGCTTGAAAAAGAAGAACATGAAATACTGGCGGCAAAAGTGGAATACGACAAGGCCTGCCAGCTTGTTGAGGACCTCAGAAAAGAGCTTCGCGAGACAGAGAACAAGATTATTGAACTGAAAGAACAGGAAAGGGTATACGAAGCCGAGATAAAAAAACGTGAGGAAATGCTGTTAAGCAAAATGGACACAGAGGCTTCGGAACAGTATATGAAACTTGAAGAGGAACGTGACTTCATCCAGAAGCAGCTTACAGAAATGGATGAAGCTATCCGTGCCGCGAACAGGGCAAAAAGCACCGCCGGTAATGTGATGAAGCATCTTAACAGTGCAGAAGGCTGGGCAACCTATGATGTATGGGCAAAGGGCGGAATTATCAGCCATATGGCAAAATATAACCATATCGATCAGGCCGAAGCCGATTTCAACCGCCTGTCCTCGCAGCTTAAGGAACTGCGGAAGGAGCTTTCGGATATAAACATGAATTATGTGCCCGGGCTTACAAACATAGATTCCACGACCAGGGCAGTGGATTTCTGGTTTGACAACATCTTTACCGATTTAAGTGTCAGAAACATGATCAGGGAAAATATTGACCAGGTAAGAGAAGTTCACGGAAGCATTGCAAGGATTATTTCAAATATTGAAAGCAAAAGGAATGAGCTCAGGCAAAGGCTTAACGAGATTGAATACCTGAAAAACGAACTCATTTTATCGCTGTAAACTGCCGGTTTTTTAATATAACCGCTATACCGTTTCATCTGCGGACAGCAGTGTACCTGCAGAGGCCTTTCTTGCTTTTTTATATTTTTCACCGTTTTTTTTCGACAGCCTGATGTTCTTAATGCCTTCGGGCGTACAGACTTCAATCTGTACGAAACCGCTGTAAACAAGGGGGTGCCTCAGTACCCGCATCCCCTTAAGATTACATTTCTCACGAACCGCGCAAAGATACGAGAATTTTTCATCTTCATAAGGCGCTTCTCCGCCTTTCAGCATCCGGTGCAGCCTGCTTCTGCCAATACGGCACGTAAAATGGCACCAGTCCTTTTCCTCTTTCGGGCAGGATTTTTCATGGGTACACGGGGCTGCAATATGGGCACCGGCTTCCAAAAGCAAGCGGCGGGCTTCGATTATATTTGAATAACCTTCCGGCGTTCCGGGCTCAACAATGAGAAGCATCATTCCCGCAGCAGACCACATTTTTTCAATAACTGCTTTTCTTATATTTCCGGTTATTTCATTAAGTACATACGAGGCAATAACCAGGTCGGCCTTGGGAATGTCACTTACTGACAGGTCATTGTTCACCCATTTTGCCCTGCGCAGGGCACCGGAACCATGACTCATTAATTCCCTGCCAGTATCCAGCATCACTTTTTCTTTTTCAATACAGGTTATATCCTTTAAATCCAAAACAGAATCTGCCGCCCATGAAGCCGCACCGGTGCCCGCACCGACGTCGGCAAGGCTTTCAGGTCTTGAGCTTAAGGACAGAAGACTGCTCTGAAGCGCTGTATAAACTGCACCGAATGTTGCAGGCATCCGTGACGCAGCATAAGCCAGGGCTTCTGTTCTTTCCTTGATTTGCGGTTTTGCTTTCGGACCGTGAGACCTGTAGCGCATGCTGATATTCTGTGCATCGCTTATAAGGCTGTTGAACGGGACGCCGTCAAGCAGGTTCTCCAGTGCTGTTCGAAGTGAATCAGGCATTTCCATGGCACAACTCCGGGTTATTTTTATTTTCAGATAAATTCTATGATTATTTTAGACCCGCTGTCAATAATTATAATAGGGAAGTTGTTTTAAGCGGGCAATTAACAGGCTCACTTCCTGTCAATTGTGATATAATTACCTATATGCCGCCAATACACCATGACGGCATTAAGAAGGGCGGCGGTACAGGAATTGTATGTGACAATAACGGTGTTTTAACGGGAGAGATCGTAATGAAGTCAATCGTTTTAACAGGTGGGGGAACATCGGGGCATGTTACTCCGAATATAGCACTTGTACCCAGGCTGAGAAGCAGGGGATACAATATATATTATATTGGTTCGAAGAACGGGATTGAAAAGCAGCTGATTGAAAAAGAGGGCATTACCTACTATGGAATCCCGGCGGGAAAACTCAGAAGATACTTCGATGTAAAGAATTTTACCGATATATTCAGGATCATTGGCGGATACGGCCAGGCTCTTTCAGTTCTCAGGAAAATAAAACCCGACATAGTCTTCAGCAAGGGCGGTTTTGTTTCATGCCCCGTTGTCTGGGCCGCATGGAGCCTGCGGATTCCGGTGATAATCCATGAATCGGATATGACACCCGGCCTTACAAACAAGCTGTCAGCGCCGTTTGCCAAAAAGGTTTGTTATACCTTTCCCGAAACAAAAAAGTATGTTGTACCGGAGAAAGCTGTATTAACAGGCCTGCCTGTAAGGGATGAAATAGTCTCGGGGGACAAGATAAAAGGGTATAAACTTTGCGGTTTTTCGGGCAATAAGCCCGTTATTATGGTTATAGGGGGAAGCCAGGGGGCTGAAAACATTAACAGGGTTGTGCGTTCAGCCCTGAAAGAACTGCTTGGGACATTCCAGGTTGTTCATATATGCGGCAGGGGCAATGTAAAAACCGGGTATGAAAATTTAAAAGGTTACAAACAGTTTGAGTACGTAAATGAAGAATTACCCGATATTTTTGCGTGTGCCGATGTATTGATATCAAGGGCGGGCGCAACGGTGCTGTTCGAAATACTGTCCGTCAAAAAGCCGGCTCTGTTGATACCGTTGTCAAGGAGCGCCAGCAGGGGCGACCAGATCCTGAATGCCGAATCCTTCAAAAAGAATGGGTACAGTGACGTACTGCCTGAAGAGGAATTTACCGAAAAATCCCTTGTGGACAGGATAAATGAGCTGTACAGGAACAGGAATAAATACATAAAAGCCATGCAGAACGCCGATATGCTGAATCCCGCGGAGAAGATTGTAAACCTTATAGAAGAAGTGACAAAAAGGTGATAAATATTGAAATTTATAACAAAAAACTATATAATGAATGTAACGGGAAAATAAGGAAGGACAGAAATTATCCGGATGCGGTACACAAAAGAACTTATTCTGGGTGAAAAGAGTGAAGTTTAAGTTCCTTGGGATTGAGATTACAATCCGAAAAGATTATATAATCATTGGTATAATCTTGCTTATTGTGATTCTCATTTTGTGGGGATGGTATCTGAAAACCAACCAGGCAATGGTTTTCGATGCCGGCAACGGGAGGCCGGTAAACCAGGGTGAGTCTCACGGGGAAAACAACGATAGAAAAGAAGAATCCAAAGCGAAGGATGAAATAAAGAAAGCGCCGGAAGAACCTCTGTTTATTAATATAAACACCGCTGATATTGATACTCTGGTCAAACTTCCGGGGATTGGCGAAGTCAAGGCAAAGGCTGTTATTCAGTACAGGGAACAGAACGGCCCGTTCAAATCCATTGAAGAAATAAAAAATGTAAAAGGGATCGGCGAGGCAACCTTTCTTAAAATAAAGGACAGGATCAGGGTTGGAACTGAAGGAAGAAGACCCTGTAATCCTGATTTGCTGAAATAATATTTTACATTTCCTAAAAAAAGTCTATAATTATTCAGTAGGGTAAATTAAAATATTACTTAACTGCACATACCATAAGGAGATGTAGCCATGATTAAAGTTACTTTAAAAGACGGAAGTTGCAAAGAAATGAAAAAAGGCATAACGGTTATTGAAACTGCGGAAAGCATAAGCCAGGGTCTTGCGAGGGCGGCAACGGCCGGCGAGGTGAACGGGAAGACAGTTGACCTCAGGTACAGGCTGAATGAGGACTGCGCCCTTAACATTTTGACCTTTGACGATCCTGAAGGAAGGATGGCTTACTGGCATACTACATCCCATATACTGGCTCAGGCTGTGAAAAGGCTTTATCCGAACGTAAAACTTGCCATAGGGCCTGCAATAGAAACAGGATTCTACTATGATTTTGATGTGGAAAAGCCGTTTACTCCCGAGCAGCTTGCAGATATTGAAAACGAAATGCAGAAGATAATAAAGGAGGATTTGCCTGTTGATCGCTTTACCCTTAGCAGGGAAGAGGCCCTGAAGTTTGTGAATGACGCAGGAGAGATATACAAGGCCGAACTGATTTCAGAACTGCCGGAAGATGCCGAAATTTCTTTTTACCGCCAGGGTGAGTTTACAGATCTTTGTGCAGGACCGCACCTTCTAAGTACAGGCAAAGTCAAGGCCGTAAAGCTGATAAATCTTGCCGGGGCATACTGGCGTGGAAATGAAAAGAACAAGATGCTGCAGAGGATTTACGGTGTCAGTTTTCCAAAAAAGAGCATGCTTGACGAACATATAGCAAAACTTGAAGAGGCCAAAAAGAGAGATCATAACAAGATCGGCCGCGAGCTTGGCATATTTATGACTTCGGAACCAATCGGGCAAGGGTTGCCCCTGCTGATGCCCAAGGGAGCCAAGATAATGCAGATTCTGCAGCGCTTTGTTGAGGATGAGGAGGAGAAAAGAGGATACTTAAGGACGATGACTCCTTATCTTGCAAAGAGCGAACTTTATAAAATCTCGGGTCACTGGCAGCATTACAGGGACGGAATGTTTGTTCTCGGTGACGAGGAGAAGGATGAGGAAGTATTTGCTTTACGACCCATGACCTGCCCGTTCCAGTTCATGATTTATAACTCGAGGCTGCACAGTTACAGGGATCTGCCCGTGAGACTGGCTGAAACATCCACACTGTTCAGGAACGAGTCCTCCGGAGAGATGCATGGTCTTATACGTGTGCGCCAGTTTACAATTTCCGAGGGCCATATTATTACAACCCCCGAACAGCTTGAAGAAGAGTTCCTGGGTGCGGTGGACCTGATCAATTACATGCTCGACACCCTTGGATTGAAAGAGGATGTAACCTATCGTTTTTCGAAGTGGGATCCGGATAATAAGGAAAAATACATTGATAATCCTGAAGCATGGGAAGATACACAGGCAAAAATGAAGAAGATTCTTGATCATATCGGTCTGCCATACGTTGAAGCCGTTGGGGAGGCAGCATTCTACGGGCCCAAGCTCGACATACAGTTCAGGAATGTGCATGGAAAGGAAGATACCATTATTACCGTACAGATTGACTTCTCGCTGGCAGAACGTTTTGATATGACATATATAGACAGGAACAATGAGAAGAAGCGACCGTATATTATTCACCGTACCTCCATCGGGTGTTATGAACGCACTCTTGCAATGCTTATAGAAAAGTATGCAGGAGCTTTTCCTACCTGGCTTTCACCCGTCCAGGTAAAGGTACTTCCGATAATTGACAAGCAGAACGAGTATGCTGAAAATGTTGCGAACCGGTTAAGAAGCCTTGGCGTTAGGGTTGAAGTGGACAGCAGGAACGAAAAGATTGGCTATAAGATTCGCGAAGCCCAGCTTGAAAAAATCCCCTACATGCTTGTAATAGGAGACAAGGAAATGCAAAACGGCCAGGTTGCTGTCCGTTCAAGGAAAGAGGGAGATCTTGGTCCGATGGATTTAAACAGGTTTGCCGAAATGATTACCGAGGAAATTGCAACAAGGGCGAAATAAACAGAGTTATTGAATGTGCATTAAAATTTCAGCGAGTTTTGAGAAACTCGCTGAAATTTTATGCTTTTGGCGCAATAATTCGTCCGGCTGTTACAGGAATGCCTGTTCTATTTGCTCGCAAACCTCTTCGGGTGTCATTCCGGTTGCGTCTATTACAGGCGCATTTGTAGCCGTGTCTTCCATGCCAAGGAAGTTTTTGCTCATTCCTGTCAGTACTATTGCGTCATACTCTTCATCCCGGGCTTTTGAAAAAGCGTCAAAGTCTACTACTTCCACTTCATAACCGCGTTCTGAAAGATATTCCTGAACAGGAGTCAGGCCGCGCTGTACTGCAATCTTCTGCATGAAATTACCTCCGTTTATAAAACCTGTTTGAGTTAAGAGCAGTAATAATATTCCCGATAAATCAATTAATATACTTAACCTATCGGCACCTCATATGCTGCATATCGTCCCGGTTTTAGGGAGACTGTGATAATAGGGATAAACCTTTGTTGAAATTTATGTTAAATAAAAAATGAATATGGGTAAATCAAAATATGAAGTTTTTTGCATTATCAAGGCCGACTGAAAAGCTGAAACCTGGATCAGGGGGGGATTCAATGTTGTTGAGCCAGGTTAGAATAAAGAGAAAAGGTCTTATAATCGTATCCTACATTCTTTCAACCATTGTTTTTGCGATTGTTTATTTTACCGGCGGAACCCACAAAGTGTATACCAACCTGATGTATATACCTATTTCGGTTATCAGTTCAACCAACGGCATTAAAAGTGCGGTCGTTCATGCAATTTACAGCGGGCTTCTTGTGGGGCCGATTATGCCGATGAATGTAGAAGCCGGAAGACAGCAGGATTTTTTCAACTGGTTCATAAGGCTGGTAATGTACGTGGTAATAGCCGCCGTGATAGGCTTTTTTGCCGATTACTACAGGAAGGAGTTTGAAGTTAATAAAAAGAAGGAAAAGGAACTGGCTGACGCCCAGTATTCCATGGTCTATTCCCTGGTCAAACTGGCAGAATCCCGGGATGACAATACCGGCGCCCATATTGAAAGGGTAGCCTTATTCTGCAGGATAATAGCCGAAAAACTCAGGGATAACCCAAAATACAAGGGATATATAGACGACAGCTATATCGAGAACCTGTATAAAGCCGCACCGCTGCACGATATTGGCAAGGTAGGCATACCCGATCAGATTCTTCTTAAACCCGGAAAGCTGAACCAGGAAGAGTATGAAATTATGAAAAATCATGCAGTCATCGGGGCAAATACACTGAAAGAGGTAATAAGAAAATACCCGGACAACAGGCTTCTTGAGATAGGAATAAGCATAACAAACTATCACCATGAACGGTGGGACGGAAAAGGATATCCCGAAGGCCTGAAAGTCACAGATATACCCCTTTCGGCACGAATAATGGCTGTAGCCGATGTATATGACGCGTTAAGATCAGTACGGGTGTATAAAAGGGCTTTTTCCCATGAAGAAGCTGTTAATATTATTAAAGAGGGAAGGGGTACCCAGTTCGATCCCGATATTGTTGATGTCTTTCTGGAAAATCATGCAGAGTTTGATTATGTGTTCAGTAATACAATGGCTTCAGGCGATATTGCGCTGCAGGTCAGCTGAAGTATTTTGAAAGCAGCTCTTCAGACGCATTGTTGTATTTGCAGATTTCACCGTAGAATTCCCCGCTTTTCCGGAGAGTTCTTTTCTGTGTTTCAAAATCCACATGTATAAGGCCGAACCTTGCTGATTCTCCTTCAATCCATTCAAAATTGTCCATCAGCGTCCAGTGATAGTACCTTTCCACGGGAATCCCGTCATTAATCAGTCTGTTAACCTGGTATAAATGATCATAGATATACCTGGCCCGGAACTCGTCGTTTGCGTCGCAGGTGCCGTTTTCGGTAATCCAGACGGGTGCCCTGTACTTTTTGTAATATTTCCTGCATAACTGGTACAGGCCTTCAGGGTATATCTCCCAGCCCAGATCATTAACCGGAACCCCCGGCATTGTTTTATCCTTAAACCCTTGGACAGCCGACCTTGTATAATAGTTGATGCCAATAAAATCGTAGTACTTTTCCTTTTTGCTCCCAATAATATTTCCATAGGACATAAGCCGGGTAATGAGACCCTGGAACAGGTAGTCCATGGTTCTGGCCATGACATGGTTAACAGGGTTTTTTGTAAGGGGGGCGAAAACCCGTAAATGATTGGCAACACCGACCATGGTTTTCCCGCTGAACCCCTTTTCACTGCGGATACGGTGAATTGCACGGTATGCCGCGATATGGCACCGGGCCATGTTCCTGTAAACCCTGAACAGAAGGTTTACACTCTTTTTCCCCGGGGGCCACTCGGCAAAGAAGTAACCCATTACGGCATATACATTGGGTTCATTTATCGTTATGTATTCGCTGACCAGGTCTCCCAGGTTCTCAACGACATAGGAAACATATCTCTCGAAATACTGTACCGAATTCCTGTTTTCAAATTCTCCCTCGGCGCAGAACCATAACGGATGGGAAAAATGATGAAGAGTGACAAGCGGTTTTATATTATTCTCAAGCAGAAGGGAGATTTCATCGCGGTAATGTGAAATGGCCGAATGGTCAAATTTGCCTTTTTCGGGCTCTATACGGCTCCACTCAAGGCCCATCCTGTAAACTTTATGGTTAAGCCTTTTCATCAATTCAATATCTTCGGCATACCTGTTCCAGTGATCATTTGCCCTGACGCATGATGAACCGTCTTTTATACGGCCTTCTTCACACCACCTGCACCAGTTGCTGCCGGTGTGCCCGCCTTCAATCTGTGTTGCGGCGGTTGCTGATCCCATAAGAAAATCTTTTGGAAGTTGAAAGGTTTTCATCCAATATCCCCCCTGACTTACAAGTAGTATATTTATATGGAGGCGGGCGCTGCCGCCTCCTTTAAATTTAAAGTGTTCTGTTAACTTAATAATAAAAATGAGACCTGAAACGCCTCTGGTATAATGGAAATTGCCAAACAACCATTACCTCCCAGAAAGGAGCGTTCAAGTCTCATGACCATTATACCATCAAACGTAGTATGTCCAAGGTGTTTTTCAAAAGTTCTTCACCGTTTTGGTAAGGACAAAGACGGTTTTCAAAGATATCAGTGTCAACGATGCAAACGGCAGTTTGCACCTGATAAACCATGTTCACCAAGAAAAAGAATATATCCCGATTGTCCTGTTTGTGGTAAAGCAACTTTTCTTCACCATGACTATACTTATTACTCAAACTTCCGTTGCTGTGA
>ERZ773359.1653-NODE-1653-length-30285-cov-8.879325_pt1 | contig 30285 bp, 30 predicted proteins | sample MGYA00374955_ERZ773359 | MGnify/ENA primary metagenome ERZ773359 (study PRJEB29098, sample SAMN04486028) | biogas fermenter metagenome | study: EMG produced TPA metagenomics assembly of the Biogas fermentation microbial communities from Germany - Plant 4 DNA1...
TGCTCGCAAATTAAAAAATATCATGTAAATTTGCCGAAAACAAGGCGATGAAAAAAAAGCAGATCGGCATATTGGCGGGTTCGTTCAATCCCATACACATGGGGCATTTGATGATAGCTAATTATATGAAAGAATTTACTTTCCTCGATGAAGTGTGGCTTGTGGTATCGCCCCGCAATCCGCTTAAAAAAGCCGAAAATCTACTGAATAACGAGTTGCGTCTCAAAATGGCAAGAATGGCTGTTGAAGATTACAATGGGATGAAAGTTTCCGATATCGAATTTCATATGCCTCTCCCCTCTTACACCATTGACACCATGACAAAATTGACACACGACAATCCCGATAAGGAATTTACCCTGATTATGGGTGGCGACAACTGGTCCAATTTGCCTCGGTGGAAAAACTACGAACGGCTGCAACACGAATTCAAGATGTTAATTTATCCGCGCTTGGGGTATGAGGTACACATTCCGGAAGAACTCCGCGAAAATGTTCGTCTTGTTGAAGCACCCATTGTGGAAATATCGTCTACCTTCATTCGCAACAGCCTGAAAGAAGGGAAAAACGTGCGCGCCTTTGTTCCTCCCCGCGTGTACGATTTTATCGAAACAAACGCTTTATATCGTTTTTAACACACCTTTTATTTATTCAAGTCAAGTTTCAACTATTTTCGATCACCTACTTTTCGAAGATCGAAATATCGTTTTGAGGCGTGTTTTTTTATCCGAAAGCAACTTCCAATACCATCATCACGGCAAATCCCAAGAGAACGCCGATAGTAGAGAAATCCGTTTCATCTCCTGTTTGGGACTCGGGTATCAATTCCTCCACAACCACAAAAATCATGGCTCCTGCCGCAAAAGAAAGGGCATAGGGCAGCAATGGAGTAATTGCAGTAACCAAAAAGGCTCCGATAACGGCACTGATAGGCTCAACCACGCCGGAAAGTTGTCCGTATGTAAAGGCCTTGAGTCGTGAAAATCCTTCACGGCGAAGCGGTATCGACACGGCCGCTCCCTCGGGAAAATTTTGCAAACCTATCCCCAAAGCTAGCGTGATGGCGCCTGCAAGGGTTCCCAAATCGGGATTGTTGCCCAATGCTCCGAATGCCACACCTACGGCCAACCCTTCAGGTATGTTGTGAAGCGTAATGGCAAGGACAAGCAAAACACTCCGCTCCCACGAAGTCTTCACGCCTTCCGCTTTATCGATCGACAACCCCATGTGTAAGTGAGGTAAAATCTTATCGACCAAAAACAAAAAAACCCCTCCCCCTAAAAAACCAATAAGGGCCGGCATCCAGGGGTGCGACATCGTGGTTTCGCTCATTTCGATTGCCGGTTCCAACAACGACCAAAAGCTGGCGGCAATCATCACTCCGGCGGCAAAACCCAACATCGAGTTCAAAATTTTCTCGTTTATCGATTTAAAAAAGAAAACCATAGCTGCACCCAGTGCCGTAACGAACCAGGTAAACAGAGTGGCAATCAATGCCAGTAATACCGGATTATACGCTAAAAGTCCTTCCATTTTTCTCTCTTGTATCGATTCCTTTTTGGTGTTTTTCTTCCATGTCGTATTTGATCTTATCCAGCAAAAGGGGAAGAATTTCTGTATTTACCTCCGCTTCTTGCAGTTCGTTTTCATCTTCTTTAAGCATGGTCCTGAAAGTGGAAAAATTTCCTGCCATTTTCAGCGATTCCTCGTAAAGCTGCACTGCTTTCTCCATATTACCGATACAAAGCTCCACATGACCGGCATTGAGATAATCGTGGGCATTGGGCTTGTCGGATAATATTTGAGCATAATACTTCTGTGCAATGTCGAACTTCTTCAACAAAAAAGCACACCAGGCAATCGATCGCCATGCGCGGGTGTTGCCACTATCCAGCAATTCCACTTTAAAATAATAATTAAGAGCGGTATCATAATCCTTCAATTCGAGGTAGCAATGTCCAATGTTGAGCTGAATATTCAGATCATCGGGTTTCAGCTGTTCCAGCCGTCGATAATATGCCAAAGCGTCGGCCGGTTTTTTGAGCAACCGATAACACTGTGCAATGCGGCGCAACACCCACGTATTGTTTTCATCAATGAGCTCGGCATGCAAATAGGCATTCAGTGCTTCCCGAATATTGCCGAGCATCTGATGGCAATACCCCATCTTTTGCCAAACCTCGCCATTTGGCTTACCTATTTTTGAAAGAATAGTATACGAATCCAATGCTTCTTCGAAATGATTATTTTCAAAATAGTACAAAGCAATACGATCCAAGTGTTCGGGTACCAATGTAATGGGATGAAAAGGTTTGATGCGATGATAATTGAGTGGCAATGCGAAAATATCGATAAAATCGCCCCGTCGGGGAAAAACTTTGAAAAAGCGATACAAATCCTGAATATACTGTCGGCAAATGGTCTCTTCCTCCTGATAAGGTTTCAGCAAAAATTCCTCTTCCTGCATTTTTTTGATTTCTTCACCCTCGGCAGCAAGCTGCGAAATCATCATTTTTCGATATCGCTCGGGCATAATCATAATGCTGAAGCAGAAGGAATATTTGTCGGAATTGCAGATATGCGGCGATTCGGTAATGGCTTCGAACAACGATTTCCCCTCTTCTTTGTCGCTAAAAAGCCGTTGAAGCTGCGAATGCCGAGGATCAAACGGCAAAAACCAATTACTCATTTCATAGAAAAAAGGATACGATTTCAAGGAAGAGAAAGTGAAATGAAACACATCGGCACCCTCCAGCTGCATATCCGAAAATTCTTGAAGTTTGTCGGTCAATCCCACATCGTCCAAAATCTTTTGCCACTCCGGATTCTTATCTTCCATGCCACTCTCGCCCATCCACTCGTCGAGATTGATCTTTTTACCGATGATCGGTGTCAACTTCATCATCTGAGGTAAAATTTCCTCGGTCAACTTCTTGGTTATTTTTTCGGTTTCTTGGGCTTGAATAAATCGAAGAATGGCATAAATCATTCGACGGGTAAAAGCTGGATCGTCCGATAAAAGTTTCAACCGATCGGTACATTCGGGGTAGAGTTCCCAACGCGATTCGTAGATTTGAAAAATGGGAATTATCCCCACGATGGCACGAATAGCTATTTCGAGCGTTTCGTACTTGCAAAGATCGAGCAAGAATTCGATTTTCTTCACATCGAAGCGTTGCAATATATTGAGCGTAAGAGCAGAAACAACCATGCATTTATCGTTCACCGGGATAATTTCGTCTTCCATGAAACGGTGGTAAGAGGCAATCATATCGTCATTGGCACGCGGGGAAGCAAAAACAGAATAAAACAAATCTTCCACCGTTTGTTCGTGTGCCTGGATATTCAGCTTGAGACGCACCTCTTTTTCATCGTTGTCTTCCAGCAAATCAATAAAAGCAAAGGTATCCATCTGCTTGCCAATGATTTCGCGATACTCATCCATTGAAACGATTCCCCGCAAAAGAATAAGCCGTGTTTTTTCGAAAAACAGCGTGGTACTGCTTTGTAGACAAAGATTTTCGGCAGCATCCTGAGCCAACGTATAGGTTCGACGCAACAATTGATTGTAGATATTACGTTGTTGTGGATCTTTGTTTCCTTTTATAAAGTAATGAATCATATACCGATAGTTGTTTTCCAACTCGGTAAGTTCTTCCGAAAGAGCCCAGTTTTTCTGATCTTTTAAAAATATTCTTATTTTGTCGAATGCATCTTTCAATTGCTTTTTTTCGATATCCGAATTGATTGCTACCAACGTTTTCTGTATTTCTTTATGTGTCATACTCATTTTCCTTCATTTGTTGCGGGTTTAACAATAAGTGCAGAGGGAAGCGAATGTGCCCATGAAACCGCAGATGACTGCAGTTTTTCCCATCCTTCTATTCCCATCAAAACAAGATCTTGTTCGGCAATGTAATCGATGCCGATTTTTTTCTCGTTGTTCCACAATTCCAATTTCCCTTCGGCTTTTTTGTAAAAATACTGATACAGCTTCTTCATTTTAGGTTCCGATTCGATGATGCCGATAGCATCCCAAATCATTACAGAAACCTTTTCTTGAACAATCAACCTATTAATAAACAAAAAAACATACACATCGGTTTTGTCCAAAATGGGAACAAAAATACGGTTGAGCCGTTGAAAACCATTATTGACGAAAATTGCTGTTGTTGGGGTATTGGCTACCGAATTTTTCAATCTCGGATAATTTTCTTCCCAAAAACCGGGAAAAGCCTCATGTTCAACACCGATAAGCAGCAAATTGCATGGATATTTTTCTCCCATTTCAAGAATGTCCTCCACATAATCGACCGAAATCTTCACAAAAATACGAATCAACAGCTGTTTCGTTTCATATAATTCGACAATGTCGTCATAAAAAGTATTTTTATAATATTCCAAATCTCCGATTTCTGTTGCCATATTTTCGTCGATAAAATGCAACACCGTCAACGTAGATTGAGAAGTCTCTGACCGAATAAGATTTGCCACAAGTTTACACAATAGTTTACCTGTATCGGGGTTAAAAAAGCTAATCAAGGCATTAACCGGGATTTTGAAATCAAGATCTTTATTTATTTTCTTCAAAAAGGTATCTATCGGCTCCATATCGAAATCATTTTTAGCCGTTGATTAATAAAAAAATCCTAAAGTTAAAAATAACCAAACTATGTTACAGGCATCGAAACCTGAGCATAGATATCCTCAATGTCTTCTTTTGTGATTTTCTCGAAATCTTCTTCCCTCACTGTGATAATGAGTCCTTCCATATCGAGTGCACCCGGACTGATCAGCATAAGCAATCACATTCATCATAGGTTCATCTTCCTGTGGTTGGCAACGATGGAGATACCGATAGACATCTTCAAAGCGGTCTTCCGCTTCATTGCGTGTTTTACTTTCGATAATGAGGCACGACCGAAGTTCATTATCTCCCGACAGCAAAATGGGCATTTTTAAACCTGCTTGCAAATGAAAATGATCAGGTGCTGAAGCACTACACTTGGGTCCGTTGTAAAAAACGACATAATTGGGAAGCGACTCGGCCAGTATGAACGTATCGCCAATTTTTTTACGAATGCGCTGCGATAAAAACAGGTCATCTATTGTCTGTTGAAGATTCATTGCATTGCGTTTATTATTTAAACAAAGATAAGGATAATTTTCAAATTCGCTTCCACATCGTTTTTTTATCGACACAAAGTCGTAAAACTTTGGCTTCCCTTTATCGTATCGATATTATTTAAAGAGGAAAAAATTTGTTTCACTGTAAAATCAAAGTCGAGAGAGAAGCAATAAAAATGTTTTACTACGAAAAAAGGTTGAGCAAGGAGGGAAAAATAGCAAACTGCACAAAACAAAATTGGAATTGCCCGTTTTTTCCCTTTTTATTACCTTTGAAACTTCAAATTCGATACAATGAAATTGCAATTGAACAATCACAACAAAAAAGAATATCCGCCCATGCATACGGCCGAACATATATTGAATCAGACAATGGTCCGGATGTTTGGCTGTGCACGCTCGAAAAATACCCATATCGAACGCAAGAAAAGCAAATGCGATTATTTTCTTTCTCGACAACCCGACGAGGAAACGGTAAAAGCCATAGAAGAGGCAGTGAATGCAGTGATTGCGCGCGATCTTAAGGTGACGGAAGAATATATGTCTATGGACGAAGCGGCAAAAATTGTGGATTTATCCAAATTGCCCAATGATGTGTCTGAAACGCTGCGAATTGTCCGTATCGGCGATTATGACGTGTGTGCCTGTATTGGAGAGCATGTAGAACATACTTCCGAAATAGGACGATTTGAAATCATCAGTCACGATTATGAAAACGGTCGTTGGCGAGTACGGTTCAAATTGAGGAAAAGCGGATGAGAAGTATTTTGGGTATAATCAAAAAAATCGTTCTCTGGTTTTTTGTTCTGTCCATAGGATCAGTGATTGTGTTGCGGTTTGTGCCCGTATTTTTCACTCCGTTGATGGGTATTCGCATGGTTGAGCAAATAAAAGCCGGCGAACCGGTGAAATGTCATCACAAATGGGTGCCATACGATGAGATATCGGATCACTTGAAACGGGCAGTAATTGCTTCGGAAGACCAACGTTTTTTTCAACACAAGGGTTTCGATCGGATAGAAATTGAAAAGGCGATGAAAGAAAACAAAAAGCGCCGGCGTCCACGTGGAGCCAGCACCATCAGTCAGCAAACGGCGAAAAACGTTTTTCTTTGGCCACAGTCTTCGTGGGTCCGCAAAGGACTTGAAGCCTACTTCACGGTGCTTATTGAATTCTTTTGGACAAAAGAACGCATTTTAGAAGTATATCTCAACTGCATGGAAACGGGCGACGGCATCTATGGCGCCGAAGCAGTTGCCAATCGCCATTTTAATACCACCGCCTCGAAACTCACTCCGGCTCAATCGGCACTTATTGCTGCCACATTGCCCAACCCACGGCGATTCAGCTCAAAAAACCCATCGCCTTACATTCTGAAGCGCCAACAGCAAATTTTGCGACAAATGCAAAATATCCGGTTGCCAAAGAAAAAGTGAATTATTCGCTATCGAGCACCTCCCAAAAACTGGCAGGAAGCCACACGTTTTCCAAATTCACGGCCTCTGCAAACAAAGGAGCTATTTCCTTATCCTTAAAGCCGGCAATTCCACAACCTATACGGGTTACCAAAAATTTTAATTCGGGATGAGCCTTGGCAAAAGCTATAAATTCGTCAACATAAGGTTTAATGTCTTTTATGCCACCTTGCATAGTAGGAATGCCGTAGGATTTTCCTTGCAACCCAACTCCTTGCCCCATAACAGCCCCGAATTTTTTTAAAGCGGTGAGAGCTGCGCCTCCCGCATGATCTCCTTGAATATTGCTCCCGAAAACAAATACTTCATTGTCGTTGAGATGGGTTATATAATCGGAAGTAACGCGATGTTTGTGCTCCGGTTTCATAGTGATATTTATTCTTTTATATTTGGTTTAAACATGTCTTCAGCCGTAATTCCACATTCTTTCATCATGTGGATACAATATTCTAGCTTTCCGAAATCGGCATCGGTGTTGTTGGTGCCGAAAGTAAATTTCAATCCGGCAGCTTTTGCCTTCTCGATAAATGGTTTATGCGGAATTCGATAACGATTGTTTATTTCCAGCGCTTTATCGTTGGCTACCATAGCAGCAATCACCTTGTTCATGCGTTCTTCCGTCCAGAAGGTATCATAACGGTCACTCATCTGATCGGGCAAAAATAAAGGATTGACATACACATCCATAGGTTCTTTCATCACTTCACAGATTTTCTGCACGATGAAATCCATATATTGCTGCTCGTCCTCAATCCATACTTCTTCGGGAATCCACAACCGTGTACGCCTGCCTTTATTGTCGGTAAAAGTCATAGCATCGGTAAATACAAAGTCGAATTTGTCACGAACTTCTTTTGAAAAAGTCGTTGGCCATTCACGGCCTTCACCTTGCATAGCATGAAGAAAAGGTTGACCTTTCATGCTGTCGAGATAAGCAATTGCCTGCTCATCGCAAGTAATAGGAAATCCAATACCGCAATTGGGTGCCAAAGCATAATTGATGCCATATTTGCAAGACTGTTCTGCCGCCAGTTCACGCGTTAATTTTTCTTTCAGATGTACATGATAATCAAGTACCGGAAAATCGGACTGATGCAATCGAATAATTTCGTCGGTGGTTTCATCAATACTCTTTTCTCTTTGTTGCCGAGTGATATCAAGACCCGAAATATCAATTGGGGTAATTGTTATGGATCTAAATTCAAGAGAGCCTTCACTGGAATTTTTTATACAAATATTTCCATGGGAAATTAACTGAGAAGCATGTTCAGAAGTGCGATAGGGTATAAGCGGTTCGGTATATTCCACTACAGGATAATCGTTCAACCTCACTGTGATGGTTTTTCCTTCTACACGAATGATCATTTCAAACCATTCGTTACTCTTCGCTACCGATTTCGTGAGATTACGCACTCCGAGTAAACTCCCCGTTTTTGTCCACCATCTTGGACTCTCCAAATCATTGTTCAAAGCTACCTGATAACCACCTTCCCCGTTTTTATCGGTATGGAAAGCAATAAATCCTTTGCCTTTTCCCACCGTTCGCGCAGAAAGTTGCAATTCGAAATCTTTAAAATCACCTTTTTTAAGTATGGCGGAAGCATCATCTTCCAAAGTAAAAATCCGATTTTCGAGTTTGACATTCCCTCGTGTTTCCCATTGATTTATGTTTTCGCCATCGAATAATGAACGAACAGTTTTACCTTTTGTACAGGAACCTATTAGGATGGACCCAAAAAGGAAAATAAGAAAATAACACTTTTTCATAGAAAATTAACATTAACCGATTGGTTTGAGATCCAAAAATAAAAAAAATGACCCAACAAAACAAATAAAAAAATTTTTAAAAAGGAAAAACATCAAAAAACATACACGAGTTCCAGCGTAAGTTTATCCGCATCCATTTCTTCGGTTTGGTGCATAAAATCGAGTTGATTTTTAATAAAATACCATTCGTAATTGATGCGAAGCAACGAGCCGTTTGCATTGGGGGTGAGTCCAAAACCGAGTCCTAGTGTCAGCCGGTGTACGTCGGGAGCAGAATCGTCTTTGTTTTGATTAATCGCATCCCAACGAGCTGCGGGGATAATATTTTTAAACATGCTGCCTTTGATAGGCGCCCAATAAGCACCTTGAACATAGGCGGAAAACAAATCCTTGTTGGCCACCTTGTCGTCTCTTTTCATGATTTCGGTCTCCACTTTCCAGTTGTCGCCCTCATAACGAAAATCGGCACCGTAAAGAAAATAATGCACTTCCTCGCTGCGGGGATAGTCATACAACTTAAAAGTCGTACGAAATCCTTTCATACTACCAAAACTCAAGCGGGTAGCATAGGAAAACCTATCGGTCCAAACCGGATTATTGATGGTATTGCCGTTATATATACCAAATTCTATTCCTGCAGGAACTGTTGCCAAACGAAAACCATACTTTACAAGTAAGCCGATATCGCGCGTACCAACATAATATTTCCCCAGAAAAGTGCGATTGGCAAACATCATGGTTCCGGGATTGATAACATAGGGATTGAAAATCGGGATACTCGTTTGTCCGAATGTAAACGAAAGTCCTTCGCATGGAGTAAGTGTTCCGGAGAGATCGAGTACCTCAAATTTGCCTTCTTTATTCAATTCCACCTGTGCCCTGTAATTTGCCATTGGCGTAATTTTTCCCGACAAACCCAGTCGGGAATTTCGTACCGAAAATCGAGAATTTCCCGGTTCGGGAGCATATTCGAATTTGGTTTTCAAATTCCCGTCAAATTTAAAAGTCGGATAGTGAGCAAGATCGCTTTGCTGCGATAAAAGCAAAGATGAAGAAACTGTAAATAAGACAGAAAAGATGAAGAAACGGACAGAAAAAAATTGTTCCATTGTTTGTGATTTCATTGTTTGTAAATGATATAACATACGTCCTGCGTTACCTATAACTTTACTTACAATCGGGGGAAGCGTTTTTCTTCAATTCTTCAACATCGAGCATCTTCTGTTTGAAACCGATTCCCCAGCGATAGCCACCAAGATGACCGTCGGAACGGATTACCCGATGGCAGGGAATAAGATAGGCTACGGGATTATTTCCAATGGCAGAAGCAACGGCACGCCAAGCTGTTGGTTTGCCGATTGTGGTGGCAATTTGGCGGTATGTGCGAAGTTCTCCTGAAGGTATACGAAGCAACGATTTCCAGACCACCATCTGAAAATCGGTACCCCCGATATGCAATGGAAGTGGCTTAACCGAAGGCTCCTCACCATTTACCAACGCTTTTGCGGACAATTGAAATGCGTCGAACCGATTTTTGAAAACAGCTCCGGGATATCGCTTTTTCAATTCCGGAATTGTCTTCTCCTCTTCTCCAAAAGCCAAAAAACAAATTCCCTTGGAGGTGGAAGCAATAAGTGCAGGGCCGAAAAATGTTTGATAAAACGAATATCGGACAATCTCTTTTCCTTGTTCCCAACAGGATGTTATTGTTATTTTCACCCTACTCGTATTTTAATTGCCTTACACCACTGTATTATAGTCTTATTTATATTGCAGCCCCACTTCTTTTACTTCGCAAAAAAATGTTCAAAACCGTTGGAGTAAGAGGTTGCCATTGTACCATCGGGTTGAGCATAAATAAAATAGTAAAACAATCCCGGAACTTTTTTGCCAATTTCGTTGGATTTTTCCATTCCCAAGACCATGAAGGCCGTGGCGTAGGCATCGGCAGTCATGCAATCGTCGGCAATGACAGTCGCACTAAGGATGTCTTGTTCGGAAGGATAACCGGTATGCGGATCAATGGTATGAGCATATTTTTTGCCGTCTTTAACATAATAGTTGCGGTAATTGCCCGAAGTAGCCACACATTTGTCGCAAATAGAGAGAATGGTTTGCAGTTCACGATGCAGGCCCGTACTGTCATCCATTGGTCTATCGATCCCTATGCGCCAACATTCTCCTTTATCGTTTTTGCCGCGCATGGCAATTTCGCCACCTATTTCGATCATATAATCTTCCACGCCGTAACTCTTGAGCAAATTGGCCACCACATCACAGGCATAGCCTTTGGCAATTGCCGAAGCATCGAGCTGAACACGTGGATCGGATTTCACGATTTTCCCGTTTTCCAACCTTATTTTTTCATAGCCGACGAACTGCTTCAAACTATCGATAAGTTTCGGGGTTATGTTATCGCTGTTTTTGAACCCAAATCCCCAAGCGTTTACGAAGGGCGCAATGGTGATGTCGAATTTGCCATCGGTTATACGCGATATCTCCATTGCTTTATTGAACACGGCAATAAAAAACGAATCGGGTTGTACCGGCTCATTCCGGTTAATTTTCGAAATAATGGAACAATCGTTGAAAGGATTCAACGAATCATCGAATTTTTCCAATTCAGCCATAATTTCGTCGTATAACGAGCGATCATAAGCATACTTGACATGGAAACTCGTATGGAAAATTTCGCCATATTCCTGTAGATAGGTATAGTTGGCTTTATTTCGTTTTTTCTTTCCTGCCTGATTGCACCCCCAAAGCACAATGACCAGGCAACAGAAAATGATTATCGTTATCCTGCTTTTTGTATTCATATTATCTTTCGACATAGGCTTTCATATGTTACTCTTCGCCGTTTCCGCCATTAAACTTCATTTACCATTCATCCTACCACCAATCTCTCTTCTTTACCATTTTTTATTCGCCAACAAGCCGACTCACACCCATTCCATAATTTCTTCAAGCGATTTACGCTTGCCGGTACGCAGATCGGCTTCATAATCGTCGGCAGGATAACCCAACGGCAAAAGAACAATGGGTTCAAACTCCTCGCTCAAACGCAACGCTTCTTTCACTTTTAACGGATCGAAGTTGCATACCCAACACGTGCCCAATCCAAGGTCGGTGGCTTTCAGTATCATATGTTCCACGGCAATAGCAATATCGATGTCGCAATGATCTTTTCCGTCGGCCGGGCGCTTCCATGAACGACTGTGATCGCCACACGCCACTATGTATGTCTGCGCACCGGCAAACCATTCGCGTGGATAGCTTTCGCGAATTGCCTTTTTCGACTCTTCGGAAATACATACGTAAAACTTCCACGGTTGAAAATTTACGGCCGATGGAGCCAACCGGGCACTTTCAAGCAATTGCAAAATCGCTTCTTTACCAACAGGCTTTTCACTGAATTTCCTGATCGATTTTCGTTTACGTATTACTTCATCAAAATTCATTATTCTCTTGTTAATTAAATGGTTAAAAAATGATCGTGTCCTAGAATTCTTTTTCTATCCGGTAATGATTCCTTTCGGGAGAATTTCGCGAGATGAGTTCGCCCAAGAATCCACCCAAAAAAAGCATTGTTCCAAGAATCATCATGGACAAGGAAATATAAAAGTAGGGCGACTCGGTTACCAACCGGTATGGATTACCGTGGTGCATATCGTATAATTTTGTAGCACCAACTACGATCACGGCGACGAAACCGATGAAAAACATAAGAGTACCCAGAACGCCAAAAAAATGCATGGGTTTTTTTCCGAAACGATTCAGGAACCACAAAGTCATCAAATCGAGATAACCGTTAAAAAAACGACTGGCCCCGAACTTGCTTTTGCCGTATTTTCGTGGTTGATGCTGTACCGGTTTTTCCCCGATCTTGGTAAAACCGGCACTTTTGACCAAAATAGGAATGTATCGGTGCATCTCGTTATACAGTTCGATATTTTTCACGACATCTTTCCGGTATGCTTTGAGTCCACAATTGAAATCGTGCAATTTAATACCCGACACGCATCTCGCCGTTGCATTGAAAAGTCTGGATGGCAAGTTTTTGGTCAATTTGGCATCGTAACGTTTTTTTTTCCATCCCGACACCAAATCATATCCTTCTTCCTTAATCATCCGGTACAATTCGGGAATCTCTTCGGGACTGTCCTGCAAATCGGCATCCATCGTAATCACCACATCGCCTTCGGCTTTTTGAAATGCGCATTGCAAAGCCGGCGATTTCCCGTAATTGCGACGAAACTTTATCGCATGTATCCGATCCGATTCCGTCTTTAATTCGGTAATGATATTCCATGACCCATCGGTGCTGCCGTCGTCCACAAAAATAATTTCGTACGAATAGCCGTTCTCGTCCATCACACGCTTAATCCATTGGTATAACTCGCGCAACGACTCTTCCTCGTTGTAAAGAGGTATAATAACCGAAATATCCATAACTACTCCTCTAACTGACGATTATCGTTTTTAAACGTAAAACGATTGGCAAGGGGAACAAGAAACAGCGAAAGGAAAAAACCGATCAGCAGATTTCCCATGATCATTCCCAACGTGTAGGAAAAAGGCGTGGGAATAGGCTGTTGCTTCAGCTTACTGATCATATTTTGATCGGCCGACATACTTTCTACCAATGCAAGGGTTTGTTCAAAAGTTCTTGAAAGATATGCCGGATCGAGCCATACAATATGTACAATTACGATAATTGCTTCCAAAAGCGAAGCAAAGAAAAAAAGCATCACCGAAAACTGTATCCCGTGCCAAAAACCAATTTTCTCTTCGCCTACTACAAAATTTTTGTATCGAACCAAAAAAAAGAACAATAACAAGGGGGTCCCGATACTCAACAACGTATTGATGTATCCCAAAAAAGGATAACCGGTTGCTGCTATCACAAAAAAATATTTGATTACCCAGAATACACCGACTACCAACCCACTATTCATCGCAAAATTAATCAACTGACTTTTATTTTCAGACATGCGTTTTATATTTTTATGATGCAAAAGTAATCAAAATATTTCTCTATGTCTATTTGGCTGTCGTGGGTGTTATCGATTGGGTTTTTTCCTTTACTTTATCGAGATTGAACAGCAGCACAATAAGTCCTCCTATCCATACAAACACTCTAACTTCATGGGGATGTGGATGAAGGAGACACAAAACCATACATAGAGCAATAACTCCTGTTGGTCCCCATATGCCATATTCTTTTCGAATGAAACCTAACACGACGATTGCTGTAATGGCAAGAGCAACAAAAAATTCATAGGGAATAAAGAAAATATACATCCCCATGAGCACTGATGCTGCCCGCCCCCCTTTAAAACGGTAATAAATGGGAAGACCGTGACCCAAAATAGCTCCTATTGCCAAACACGCCAAAGCAATGTCGGGAAGCTGAAAATAATGCGAGGCAATCAACATAGGCCCCAATGCTTTCATTGCATCCAGTAGCCCGGATACCACTCCCCAGAATTTACTCACATTTCTGAAAACGTTGTAAGCACCGGGGTTACCGTTGCCCAATTCGCGAATATTGACGTTTTTTACCAATCGGGTAATCAAATGGGCAAACAAAATCGACCCGATCAAGTAGCCAACAATAAGACAAAATAAGTATAAAAGAATCGAATTCATCACGTTCTGTTTTTATAAAAAAATAGATACACCATATGCTCCCGGACCACAATAAACCGCATCCACAAGTCCGGGTTTCCCCATAACGAAATTGTCGCAAGGGAGAGCTTTAACTTTTTCCATCAACTCGTGAGCAACATCTTTGTTTTTCTCACCGTATCCACTCAACGATATGGCTCGTTTGATTTTCGAGACCGATTTTTCTTTCATTTTTGCATTAATCAACTCAATAACCTGATTATTTACCTGTTTAAAAGTTCTTCCCTTACCTAAAGAAGAAACAATGCCTTCGGGGTCGTCGCCCATCGTGCCGATTATCGGAATTATATGCAGTAAACTGCCCATCAACGACTGAGCCCTTCCGATTCTGCCGCCTTTGTACAGGTAGTTTAAATCAGGAAAAATATAATAACTATACGTATTTTCAACTACTTGCTGACATAGCTTCTCAATTTCTTCAATGCTCAAATCATCGTTATTTTTAATGATATCGATGATGCCCAAGAGAACACTACCCACTCCAATTAAAGCTTGCCTGCTGTCCACATTGATAATAGGGATTACATTTTCATATTGCTTTCGAACGTTTTCGGCTACTTTCCATGAAGCACTCGACAAGCCGCTGCTCATTACCACATGAATGATGAGGTCGTAATTTCGATAATTTCTTTCAACAGCTTCAACAATATCATTTTGTGGCAACGTGGATGATTTTGCAACAACGTTTTCTTTTTCGAATTTGGATATTAGCCAATTGGCATTGTATTGATCACTCTCGCGATACTCTTTTTCTTCTACCAGCACCGGAAATTTGATAATCTCAAGATCTTCGTAATCGATCTGATCCCTCGAGAGGCCTAAATTATCGCCCACAATGATAAAAATTTTCTTTTTCATATGCTTTCGTTTTTATTCAAAGGTTATATAATAGTTGTAATTGTACTGGCCGCCATAATATTCTTCAAAATCGATATCGGGAAACTGCTCTTTAAGACGATCGACCAAACCGTTATTCTTACGTGAAGGCAACCCCTTGTACACAGTAACAAGACCGTAGCCGTTAGCCAATTGATTAACGGCTTCGATGGCAAGCTCTTCCATGTTTGGGTTCGAAAGAATGATTTTCTTTTTGTACACTGCAAAATAATCGTTTTTCTTTACAGGCTTCCCACTATCGGCAAGTACTTGACGGTTAGCACGTGCAATGCCGCAGAAGGGTATGGTATGAATACTTTTCATTGCTTCGTCGAACAGGGTCATGATGTCATAATCTTTCGAAATACCCATCATCATACCGATGAGATCAATGGGATTATCCGACTCAACAATATAAACATTCGATTTGCAAAGCGAAACGGCATATTTCAATGCCATGAGGATGTCGCCATCGTCGGCAGCCACAATAATGTTTTTGGCTTTTAAATTATCGAGCCCTTTAACCAATTGATCTACGGACGGTTTGTTCTTTCCATAACACAATATATCGTCGGCACCCAATTTTTGAAGTATTTCCGCAAAACCTTTTCCCGATACAATGCAATATATGCTTTTATCACGCCGGTAGTCAATAACATCGTCGCTGATAAAGTTCCGATGCTGTTTTTTCATATCGTCAACCTTTGTAAAAACCAATTCACCGTACTGTTTAACTTTATCAAAAATATCATCCGGTTTGTTGGTATGAATATGCACTTTGAATTTATTGCCTGCCTGAAGAACGATAAGGCTGTCTCCAAAAGGAGCAAGCATTTCCCGTAGTTGTTCTCTGGAAATAACTTTATCGGATTCCAAAACAAATTCCGTACAGTATTTTTGCTTAATGTCCGGATTCCAAAGATTGTTTATTTCTTCGAGTTCATCAATTAATGTTTCCTGAAGTTTCTTTTTGTTGTTAACATGGTTATTGACAGATAAATTTGTAGTTGCTTTTCTCACATTCTGCAAAATTTCGCGCAATCGACTGTTTTGGATTTTCGAAAAATCGATACTGGAAACAAGATGCGCAAAAGACGTATTTCTAAATTTGGATAATCCCTTTGCAATGTATTTTCGGGTTGTTTCCCCTATTTTCAGTAAAATAGGAACCGGCAAACCGTTTGTGCCGAAACCGTTATGCTGCAATTCTCTGTTTATTCCCTGAATAAAAACGACAAATCCGGCACCACCGGAATCGATAACGCCGGCTTGTTTCAACACGGGAAGCATTTCTGGCGTTTTGTCCAATACTTCTTTCAAATATGGAATCGTTTTGCTGATAATGACAATAGGATCATCCTCTTGTTCCATCAACTCGCCATATTTCTCTTTTAAAGCCCGCATCAAGGTGAGCATGGTACCCTCACGTGGATTTTCCGTTCCTTCATAAGCATTGCGACAACCGTTTTCTAAGGCTTTATAAACGTTTTCTTTTGAAAAATCGTCGTTTGCAACCGTTTCTGCAAAACCCTGCATAAACAAAGACAAAATGACACCCGAACATCCTCTGCTATGCAAAAGCATTTGTTCGGCAAAATTTTTCAGGTATTCACCGGGCGACATGGACTGATTTTCAAAGTTTTTCATGCTGGCCATTGCACCTTGAATGGTTAGCACCATGTTTAAACCGGTATCACCGTCGGGAACGGGAAAAACATTTAAACCGTTTAAATATTCCTTGTGTTTGTTCAAATACCTGTGAATATTTTCTATCCGTTCATTAATCTCATTTACGTTTATTTCGGTAACCATGATTAGAATAAGTGAATTAAATATGGGTGAATATGCACTCAAAAACAGTGCCATGCATTGTTCCGGGTAATTTTAAATAATTGAGTCAACGAAATCTTCTATATGTTCCTTCACAAATTGAACTATACGTGATGTTTCTTCTTCTTCGATCAAAAAATACTTCTCTTCCAAATCATCAAATTCTTCAAAATCAACATACATCGCCATAAATTCTTCCTCAGTGGTTTCGCGTTCCAACTCCTCTCGACGGGCACGATAAATTTCTGCTGCTTTATAAATAATCTTAGCGGTTTCAGAGGCTCCAAACAACTTTAAAGCTTTTGCAGTGGGATTATTGAAGATATATCCGCCATAACCGTTTTGAATCAATTGTACAAAACCTCCCTGATTCACTTCCTCACGAAAATAACGATAGGCCAGTAAAGCATGCTGATAACCGGTGAGTTTATCCATATTTTCTGCACTGAGATCATTATCGACAAAATCGAGATAAGTATCGGTTAGTAATTTCAGAAATTCTTCAATCCCCTCCTGTGTATAAGCAGTAACTAATTTATCTTTAGAAAGTTGTACCATATTGAATGAATTTTCATCATTTTTTTACAAATATAGCAACTTTTTTTCAAAACCTACTTACTCTATCTTTATATGAAACAAAAATAGTAACTTTGCGCCAAAATATAATCGTGAAGCAAACTTATAAAAATGAAAGTAAAACCTTTTAAAGGATTACGCCCTCCAAAATCATTGGTAGATAAAGTGGCGTCCAAACCCTACGATGTACTTAACTCCGAAGAAGCCCGTCGGGAAGCAGAAGGAAACGAAAAATCGCTATATCGCATCACTAAACCCGAAATTGACTTTCCTCAAGGAACAAACGAACATGATCCACGGGTATATGAAAAAGCCGCCGAAAATTTTCGCAAATTTCAGGAGAATGGATGGTTGGTACAAGACCCGGAAGAAATGTATTATGTGTACGCTCAAACAATGAACGGGAAAACCCAGTATGGACTGGTAGTGGCTGCTTCCGTAGAAGATTATTTTACAGGAAAAATAAAAAAACACGAACTGACACGCCGCGACAAAGAAGAAGACCGGATGAAACATGTGAGAATAACCAACGCCAATATGGAACCGGTATTTTTTGCCTATCCGGACAATCCGGAATTGGAAACTATCATAAAACGCATTTCCTTGGAAGAGCCTGAATATGATTTTGTTTCGGAAGACGGAATCAGACACCATTTTTGGTTGATTCGCGACAAGAAAGATATCGAAACCATCACCCGCATTTTTGCATCCATACCATACATGTACATTGCCGACGGTCATCATCGCTCTGCCGCAGCAGCTTTGGTAGGAGCCGAAAAAGCGAAAAACAACCCGCATCATAGAGGCGATGAAGAATACAACTATTTTATGGCAGTGTGTTTTCCGGCCGGTCAACTCAACATTATCGATTACAATCGCCTTGTAAAAGACCTAAATGGTTTGACGCCGGAAGAGTTTCTAAAACAACTGGAAGCGAATTTCAATATTGAACCCACCGGCTCCGAAATTGAAAAACCAAAACATTTACACAATTTTTCTATTTATTTGGACGGAAAGTCGTATAGCCTCACGGCAAAGCCGCACATCTTGCATGACGAAGATCCGGTGGATCAATTGGATGTATCGATCACCTCGAAATACATACTCGATGAAATATTGGGGATTAAAGACTTGCGCTCCGATAAACGCATCGAATTTGTCGGCGGTATTCGCGGTCTGAACGAACTAAAAAAACGCATAGACAATGGTGAAATGGCATTGGCGATCGCGCTGTACCCGGTTTCCATGAAACAATTGATGGAAATTGCCGACAGTGGAAATATCATGCCTCCCAAAACTACATGGTTTGAACCAAAACTGCGTTCGGGTCTGATAATTCATAAATTAGATTAAAAAAACAAATCCTATGACGTATCACGAATTAGACGAAATGGACCAAAAAATCCTTAATCTCATTGCCGACAATGCACGGATACCCTTTCTTAAAGTAGCACGCGAATGTGGAGTATCGGGTGCTGCCATCCATCAGCGCGTACAAAAACTCATCAATCTCGGCATCATTAAAGGTTCGGAATTTATTATCGATCCCGAAAAAATCGGCTATGAAACCTGTGCTTATATCGGAATTTATTTGAATTCGCCAAGCAATCATCAGGCGGTTGTGGAAGAGCTTCAGAAAATACCTGAAGTTGTGGAATGTTATTACACCACAGGAGAATACGATTTATTTATAAAAGTATATGCCCGAAACAATCATGATTTACTGAATCTCATTCACGAAAAACTGCAACCGTTGGGATTAGCCCGATCCGAAACACTGGTTAGTTTCAAACAAGCTTTCAGAAAAAGACTGCCTGTTCATATTACCAAAAAAGAAGAAAAAGAAAAAGAAAATTGAAGACTCGTTGTCAGTAAAAGACCAAAAAACATACCCAAATAGGAGGATTCAATCGCAATAATTACCGTTAAATAATCAAAATCGTTTTCTTTACTTCAGGGCTTATTGTATCTTTACATAGTAAAAATCATATTCGAAGCAAAAAATGGGTATTATTCTGAGATTTTTTCTTACTTTTTTTGTTTTTTATTTTCTGATTAAATTCGTAATTAATCTTTTGATAGGAAAAAGATGGGCTTCGGAAAACAAAACGTATCGTCAGCAACAGCAACAGCAACAGCAACAGCAACAGCAAAAACGAAATAAAATTCAATCGCAAGAAGACCGAATCATTTCGTACCAGAAAAAAAAGTTTGAATCAAGCACTATCGAAGACGTGGAATTCGAAGAAATTAAAGAAAAATAAAAACCTCACCGCAACAATAAATTCAACGCTATATTGCAGCGAGGTTTTTTATTCTATTTGAGCTCTACTTCTACTACAAAATCCACATCATTGGGAACCTTATCGAAAGACAGCAAAACCCCATCGGATACAGTGGTAAATTTCACCGGTTTTTTATCGATGAATACTTTTGCCGATTTTACCTTTCTTCCGTTTAACGGCAAATATAAAGCATTGTCTTCAAGATTCAATATATGCACATATAGAGTGTTGCCTTTTTGAGTAGTAACGCCCCAGTGACGAGGAGTCACCATTCCGCCACGCGTACCGTAAATGGTTTCGCCATATTGTTTTAGCCAATTCCCCATGGCTTTGTAACGTTCAACGGCAATGTCGGGAAATTCACCGTTTGGTCGCGGACCGACATTCAGCAGTAAATTGGCATTGTATCCGGCTGTTTTTACCAGATAATGAATCAGTTCTTTCTCCGATTTGTAATTTAAGTCGGTAATGTTATATCCCCACGAATTGTTCATGGTTTCACAGGTTTCGAGCGGAAGAGCCCCAACCGTCTGCTCGTCGGCAAAACCGGTAGTATTGTGACCGGGCAGGTCTTTTTCGAAAGTTTGAGCATCTTCTCCTTCAATGGGCGCTAGATGATGATTATTGATAATCAGACAACCGGGTTGAAGTTTGTGAATATGGGCATAAATCTCAGGTAACCGCCAGTCAAAATCCGGATTCTGGTCATGATCCCATAGTCCATCAAACCAAATTGCACCTATCTCGCCGTAGTTGGTCAGCAATTCCGTTAACTGGTTGATCATGAATTGATGATAGGTATCCCAACGTCCGTGTTCGGTACGTCCTACTCCGCGACCGGTTCTGCCCAACGGATAATAATCGGTGCGCGACCAATCGAGCAACGAATAATAAAAGTGCAGTTTGACACCTTGTTTATGGCATTCATCGGCAAGCTCTTTAAGAACATCCCGTTTAAAAGGTGTGGCATCCACAATATTAAACGGCGACTGTTTGGTTGCAAACATCGAAAAGCCATCGTGATGACGGGAAGTGATGCAAATATACTTGGCTCCCGCTGCTTTAACATCCGACACCCATTTGGCAGCATCAAATTTTGAAGGATAAAAACCTTCAGCGAGTTTGGCGTATTCTTTATAGTTGATATTCCTGTTATTCATAATCCACTCGCCATTGGCCATCATACTATAAATACCCCAGTGAATGAATACGCCGAATTTCATATTCTGAAATTCTTCCCGATTTTGCAGATTCTCTTTTGTTGGAACATATCCGGGTTGCGCCAACATGCTTGGTACGATAAGCAATAAAATAAAAACAGAACGAATAAAGTGTTTCATCGAAAATATTATTTAAAAATTAAACCATCAATGCGTTTCCATATAGTTTATCAAATCGGCTATACTTTTCGGATCTTCAAACTCTACTTTATGATTTTTCACGTACTCTTCATACAGTTTTTTCTTTTTCTTATAAAACGATTTTAATTGTCCTAGCGAGAGGAAACTTTTTAATTTCCCCTCCTTTTCTATCCAATACACCATATAAGGTTTTACCTTGAAATCATCGGGAAGTTTGAGATCATAAACTCTTCCATCGGTTCCATCCTTCATCAATACCTTACCTTCTTGAAATTCAGGAAAAAGGTAATGAGACAAAACAACAGCATCGGGCTGACCATGCACTGCAAAAATGACCACAAACAGAAAAAAAATTATTGAGAGGCGTTTCATGGGAAAAATATTAAAAAAATCCTCTACTGAGTGTGTAAAGATATGCGAAATTCTTCTGAAGACAAAATAACTTTTATCCATTTCGGTATTTTATTTCTCAAAAAACCCTCATTTGAATTAAATTTTTCTTACTTTTGCGCAGCATTGGAAAATCAAAATCCCATTTTTTTAATAATCCAACCCATTTGTAACCGGATTTTTATTGCACGTCGTGCGTTAATGTGCAATAAAAACCCATTGAATGGATATCATACTTAATTATCATATCATTGTTATGGAAAAAAGAAAAGATGTAAGACAACTAATCATTGAAGCCGCAGAAAAATTCGGCAATACTCCGGCATTTATAGAAGGAGATAAAACCTACGATTTTTTAACATTGAAAGAAGAGGTCTTCAGATTAGCCAATAGCCTTATAGACATGGGCTTTAAAAAAGGAGACAAGATTGCCATTTATTTACCCAATTGCATCGAATATGTATATGCTTATTTGGGTATTTATTCCTTGGGATGCATGGCAGTTCCCATCGATTTTTTCCTAACGGGAAATGAATTGATTTCGATTGGCAACCATTGCAAATTAAAAGGCATTATCACTACTACAAATATAAAATTCAACCTACTGAAACTAAAAGAAAATATCCCGACACTGCGGGAAGTCATTACGATTGAAGACAACCCCAAATATATTTCGTTTTGGAAACTGACCCAAAATTCGAGAAACCATTTGGAAGACCAAGGTATTAAAACCAATATGCCTTCGAGCATATTTTATACTTCCGGCAGCTCAGGCATGCCGAAAGGTGCTGTTTGGAACTACGAACATATTCATTTAGGTGCAGAACAATTAAAGTGTTTTTGCTCGTATGAGGGGTTGCAAAATATTTTAAAAATTGACGAAACGGAACGAACCATTTCAGCGATTCCGCTCTCCCATTCCGGCGGAATATTATTTGTAATGGTAGCCATTAAGTATGGGATGAGCACTGTAATCATGCCCCGCTTTTCACCTCTTAATCTTATCAGATTGATCGACAAATGGGGCGTGACGGGCATTTGGATGGTTCCTCCCATGTTTTATGCCGTCTTATATTTGAAAGATGTAAGCAAGTATAAGTTGGAATCGCTACGATGGGCCGATGTTTTCGGAGCACCTTCTTCACCGGATTTATTGATGCGCTTTGCAAAGCTGTTCCCTAATGCCGTTGTGATAAACGGATGGGGGATGACGGAAGTGGTTCCTCCAATTTCGGCAAGTTCTCCCGGGAATATTCAATCAGTAGGTAAACCTGTGGCACACAACGTGGAATTAAAAATTTTCGATGCCCATGACGATGAAGCTGCCACAGGCAAGGTAGGCGAAATTGTTGCAAAAGGCAAATCCGTATTTTGCGGTTATTATAATGAACCCGATTTAAACAATGAAGTATTCAAAAACGGATGGTTTTATACGGGAGATCTTGGCAGATTCGACGAACAAGGCAATTTGTACATTATCGGAAAATCGAAAGATACCATCAAGGTTGGAGGTGAACTGGTATGGGCAGCGGAAATAGAAGAAGTTTTATTGAAACATCCCTGTGTCAAAGAAGCTGCAGCTATAGGAATTCCCGACAAACTTCGCGGCGAAGTGGTTAAATGCTTCATCGTTTTAAAAGAAGGGATTGTATTGCCAACTCGTTACATCATGGAATATCTTAGAGACAACTTGGCGAAATTTAAACTGCCAAGACAAATCGAATATTTGGACGAACTTCCTAAAACGGGAACAGGCAAAATCAATAAAGCTGCTTTAATAGAAAAAAATTAACATATAAGTATTCCCAACAATTCTTGAAGAGTTTCTTGGCAAAATTCTACATTTTTGGTTGGGATAAGGACCCCTCTCTAATTATATTTGTCGACACATTGAGTTTATTATGTTTCTCAACCTCATAGCCCGATTTTTTTTCGTTTTAATAGGTATAACGCCTTTCCCTTTGCTTGGAATATGGGAATACAGTGCTTATTTCTTGACGCGTTATATTCTTAAATATAGGAAAAAAGTAGTCAGAAAAAACCTGGAACTTGCTTTTCCAAAACAGTCCGATGCTTATTATAAAAAATTGGAAAAACAATTTTATCACTACTTTGTCAGAAATTTTTTAGAGATGGCCAAAACCGCCCACATAAGTGGTTCAACTTTGGCTTCTCTTAATCGATTCTCCAATGTAGATGAAATAAACAAATATTTACGTGAAGGTAAAAGCGTCATTTTGGCTTTTGGCCATCATAACAATTGGGTTTGGCCAATGATTTTATCGGAAATGGTAAACGCGCCGGTTTACATGGTTTACCGACAATTGGCCAATAAGCATATCGATGGTTGGTTGAGAAATAATCGGTGTGCGCCAAATGTTATTTACGTTGAAAAAAAATCAACCGCACGCTATTTTTTAAAAGCTGCAAAAGAACAACAACCATCGGTATTTATGATGGTTGCCGATCAATCTCCTTCTTCCGACAAAGGAATCCATTGGGTGGATTTTATGAATATAAAAACTCCTTTTTATCGAGGAATCGAGTTTTTTTCCACTAAATTCAATATGCCGGTCTTTTTTACAGAAACAATAGGTACGAAAAAATATAATTATGAGCACACTTTTCGTCTCATCTACGATGGAACCGAAAAAGTAAAGGAAGGAATTATAACCCAACGTTTCGCCTCCGCCCTCGAAGAAGCTGTTAAAAAACAACCGGAAAATTATCTCTGGTCACACAAACGTTGGAAAAAAATAATCGAATACGAATAATTATCGTCAATATTTTGTATCTTAAAATAATTTCACAAACCAATTAAAGATGTGCCTATCGTTGCATTATCCTTGTTAAAGAAAGTATGAAAATAAAAATAATCGTAGCATCTAAAAAATACTAGAAAGAAAATTTAAAATGAAAGGGGTTTTCACCATATTAAAGCGATTTTTACCTCCATATAAAAAATACGGGGCTCTTATATTTATATTTAATGCACTAACCGCTATCTTTAGTATTTTTTCATTTGTCACCATTATTCCTATTTTGCAAATTCTTTTTAGAATCAGCAGCAAAAGCTACTATTTTATTCCTTGGAACAGCCCGGATATGTCTTTCACAAAAATTATTCAAAACAACGGCTATTGGTATATTACCCATTTAGTCGAAAATTATGGGGCAAGCACTACTTTATTGGGATTGGCAATCTGGCTCATGATCATAACGATTTTTAAAACCGGTACCGCTTATTTTGGGTCCTACTTCCTTGTTCCTATCCGAACAGGTATTGTAAGGGATATTCGCAATCAAATAAACGATAAAATATTGGCATTGCCTATCGGGTTTTTTTCAGAAGAAAGAAAAGGTGATATTTTGGCGCGTATGTCGGGCGATGTCGATGAAGTAGAACGATCGGTTTTAAGCTCACTGGTGCTTATATTAAAAAATCCCATTTTAATCGTCACCTACCTTACGACGATGTTGATAATAAGTTGGGAACTGACCCTCTTTGTGTTTATTCTGCTTCCGGTGACGAGTTATGCTATGGGAACTGTAGGAAGAAAATTAAAGCAAAAATCCCTCGATGCACAAAATAAATGGGGGGAATTAATGTCTCAAGTAGAAGAGACCCTAAGCGGATTGAAAATAATAAAAGCTTTTAATGCGGAAGGCAAAATTTCACAACGATTTCGCGATGGAAATGAAAAACTTCGTAAAATAATAGCTCGTATTATTCGAAGACAGGAGTTGGCTTCTCCATTAGGTGAATTTCTCGGAACATTGACAATTGTGATTGTTTTATGTTTTGGAGGAACATTGATTTTACAAGGAAGAGGAGTCATCGATGCTCCTACTTTCATGTTTTATATCACCATATTTTTCAACATTATAAGTCCGGCAAAAGAATTTTCAAAATCGGCTTATACAATTCAACGGGGATTGGCCTCGATGGAAAGGATCGATGAAATTTTGACGGCAGAAAATACGATTGTAGAAAAAGAAAATCCCGAAAAACTAACATTTGAAAAACAAATTGAATATAATAACGTATGGTTTAAATACAACGGCGATTGGGTAATAAAAGGAATTAATCTAAGAATACAAAAAGGAAAAACAATAGCCTTGGTAGGAGAATCCGGTTCAGGAAAATCCACGTTGGTCGATCTCTTACTGCGTTTTTACGATGTTCAAAAAGGAGAAATATTAATCGACGGTACAAATATCAAAGATGTATCGCTGAACGATTTACGCTCATTGATAGGAATTGTAACTCAAGAAGCCATTCTGTTTAATGATACTTTTTTCAACAATATAGCATTCGGTGTTGAACATGCCACACGAGAAGAAGTTGTAAAAGCGGCAAAAATTGCAAATGCCCACAATTTTATTATGGCTACACCAAATGGATATGATACGGTGGTAGGAGAAAGAGGCGAAAAATTATCCGGTGGTCAACGCCAACGCGTCTGTATTGCACGCGCCGTTTTAAAAAATCCTCAAATTTTTATTTTCGATGAGGCTACATCCGCTTTAGATTCCGTTTCGGAAAAACTTGTTCAAAATGCCCTTGAAAATATAATGAAAGATAGAACAACAATCATGATTGCTCATCGATTGTCGACCATTAGAAATGCAGATGAAATTTATGTTATACATCAAGGCACAATCGTAGAAAAAGGAAACCACGACGAATTATATAACCGAAATGGTTACTATTGGAAATTATGCAACATGCAAATTAATTTCCAATAGTAAAAAATACTTATCAAAGTAAATATATTCCTCTACCCCTTACTTGCGATTTTAACGCAATACAGATTGGGGATCGAGATTATCTTGTTCAATATCGAGAAAATATTTATACGTTCCTACTTTCAATTCGGAACATGCAGCTTCATCACAAACAATAATGCCATTGGGATGCAGTTGTAAAGCACTGATTGTCCACATCTGCGTAACGGCTCCTTCTACAGCATGACGCAAAGCTCGTGCCTTATGATATCCATTAACAAGAATCAATACTTCTTTTGCATCCATGATAGTGCCTACGCCAACGGTAAGAGCAAGTTTAGGAACTTTATTCACATCGTTATCGAAAAAGCGTGAGTTGGCAATAATGGTTTCGGTTGTCAATCGTACTGCGCGAGTACGGGAATTGAGTGAAGATCCCGGTTCATTGAAAGCAATATGACCATCAGTACCGATTCCACCTAAAAACAAATCGATACCGCCCACACGTTTGATTGCATCCTCGTATGCTTGACATTCGGCTTCCAAATCATCGGCATTTCCATTGAGAATATGAACGTTTTCAGGTTTCACATCGACATGATTAAAAAAGTTGTTCCACATAAAAGAATGGTAACTTTCCGGATGATTTTTCGGCAGACCCACATATTCATCCATATTGAAGGTGATAACGTTTTCAAACGAAATTACCCCGTTTTGGTACAATTTGATCAATGCATTATATGTTCCCAATGGTGATGATCCGGTAGGCAAACCCAATTTAAACGGTTTTTCAGGAGTTGGATTTGCTTTAATGATTTTGGATGCAATATAATTGGCTGCCCACTGAGCCAATTGTTCGGAATCAGGTTGAATAATGAGTCTCATAATTTTATTTTGTTTAGATAAATTGTTAATTTTATAAGTCTCTCTCCTAGGAGGTAACCTTTTATTTTCGGCAATTCAATTTTTCGGCCATGATTTGTCCCAATTTCCTTGCATTTTCTGCCACATCGGCGGTTAATGAATGTTTCATGGAAACGGGGTCACAAACTATATCAAAACGCATCTCCTCGGCAAATTCCTTAAGATGCCTCAACGAGGCATCGGCCCAACTGAATCCGCCAAAATAGCCGAACAACCGATCTTTGATGTTGCGATTCCGCAATGCGGAAATCAAACTTTCTATGCCGGGATAAAGTTGATTATTGTACGTTGGCGATCCGATAATCAATCCCTTATACTTAAACACATCGCGAAGTATATCCGATTGATGACTTTTAGAAACATGGTGCATGACAATGTTTTTTATACCGTTTTCGGCTGCCGAAGCAGCAATAATTTCGGCAAGCTGTTCTGTATTGCCATACATACTGCCATAGGCAATTACCAACCCCTTATCGGCTTCATATTTACTGAGTTTGTCATATAAAGCGATGACTTTATCGATATTCTCTTTTTCCGTCCATACAGGGCCGTGTGTAGAACAAACAACATCGATATTGATTTCCGATAGCTTTGCCAATGCTGCCTGTACAGGTGAACCGTATTTGCCCACAATATTGGAATAATAACGAATCATTTCGTCGAAATACCCATCCGGATTGAGTTGCGAATCCACAACGCCACCATCAAGTGAACCGTATGTTCCAAAAGCATCACCCGAAAAAAGTGTTTTTGACTCCGGCACATAGGTCATCATGGTTTCAGGCCAATGAATCATCGGTGTAAGATAAAACCTCAGGGTATTTTTTCCCAAGTTAAGCTCATCTTTGTCTTTTATCGCCAGAACATTCTCCGTAATTCCGTAATATCCCTTCAACATGTCCATTGTACGGCTATTGCCGATAATGGTGATCTCCGGATATTGCCTGATCAACCACCTAATGGATCCGGAGTGATCGGGCTCCATATGGTTTACCACCAAATAATCGATGGGCTTATCTCCCAACACCGATTTGATTTTACGAAAATATACTTCCGAATAACAAATCTCTACTGTATCGATAAGAGCTACTTTATCGTCATCGATAAGATACGAATTATAGGAAATTCCTTTGGGAAGAGGCCATAAATTTTCGAAAAGATGTTTGGTGCGATCATTCACGCCCACATAATATATCTGATCCTTGATTTCAACGATTTTATACTCCATAATGTTTCACTCTTGATATTTATTCAAAAAATCTTTGGAAAGACAAAAAAACGATATAACGAAAATACTAGTTTTTCTTTTTAGTATGCTTCGTTTTACTTTTGTTTTTCTTTTGATTTATAGCCGATGCTTTGGGTGTATTTGCCGGTTCGGACTTATTTTTAAGAGCAGACACAATCAACCATATTCCCCAAACAATAAAAGGAATGCTAAGCCATTGGCCAAGAATCAAACCGGTATGATCGCGTAACATAATTTCAAAATCAACCTGAACATTTTTGATGTATTCGATAAGAAATCTGGCAACAAAAATTATTGTAAGTCCAACACCGGTAATCAAACCTTTTCTGTCTTTGGCATCGGTTTTCCAATACATATACATGCATATCCCAAATACAATAAGGTAAATTAATGCTTCATAAATTTGGGTAGGATGCGAAGGTTTGGAATAAACCGGCTCTGCTCCATTCATCCAGGCATAGGTATTGGTAATGAACCGAAACCCCCATGGAAGATCGGTGGGACCGCCATAAATTTCGTGATTCATGAGATTGCCCAACCGAATCATGGCCGCCGTGAAACCGGTGGGGACCATTAATCGATCAAATGTCCACAGCATACTCAACTTGGTCACCCGTTTTGAGTATAGCCACACGGCAATAATAATCCCAATAACCCCTCCGTGACTGGCCAATCCGCCTTTCCAGATTTTCAAAATTTCAACAGGATGCGACAAATAATATTGCGGTTCGTAAAATAAACAATGCCCCAACCTGGCTCCCACAATTATGCCTATAATTGTGTAAATGAACAATGAATCGAACCATTGCTCGGGAAGGTCTTCATGTTTGAAAATTTGCTGCACGATATATACCGCAACAATCAATCCAATGACCCAAAACAAGCCATACCATCGAATCTCACGACCAACAACAGTAAAAAGAGTGGGATCCACATTCCATGTTACGTATAACAGTGTGTTCATTGAGGTTTAATTTGTGGCAAAGATAACCAAATTTATTTGATATTTACTTTTAATGCAAGTCGCTCCTGCAATTTTAAACACTTCTCAAATTACCAGCGCACTATACCGGCAATACCTTGTAATTCGTTATACAGTTTTTCTTTCATTGCTCCATCGACAAATTCTATTCGAGTAGCATATTGGGCAACCAACTGAAACACTTCTTTTTTTAACTCGACTTCTTCATAGGATGAATCATGCTCCTGCGCTTCTTCAGGATTGGCGAAAATCATCTCGTCTTTACATTTATATACCTTAGCATGTAAATCCCAAGGCAAAATCAACACCTGAAGACGACCCATCTGAATATCTTCCAGCACATTTTGCAAACCACAAACACCTTTTGGACTTTGTGCATCGGCGATCAATTGCATTTCTTCGCGTTCTTCGGCTTTCCTTAATATAGGCGTTACTCGTTCTAAAATTTCTTTTGTCGAAGGATTTTCAATATTTGAAAGACGAGGTGCATACCCAATAATTAACTCACGAATATGTCGATTCAAATAGTTTTCAAATAATTTGACTTGCCAATCATTCCCCATTAATATGAGCCTATCGATCTCCAAGTCGTGTATGGATTTTTCCAACATCTGAGCCAATCTAATATACAATTTATGGGATAATGTTTGGAGTTTGGCTTTTTGTTTATCCTTAAATTTTAATTTATCCCTGAAAGTTCTTTCGTCCAACACACCCGACTCAATAATTTGTGCATATTCATTGAATTCGTTCCATTCATCCGGCGTTATTTCCGCAAAAGTCTCAGTGGCCTCTTTTATCTCATTTAAAAATACTTCATAAAACCTCCATTTGCTGCCATAAACATGTACCACCCCCACTCTGTAAAATTCATCAAAAGCATAAAGAATTGGCAATACATACGGTTTTCCGAAATGCGTTTCAACTCTCCCTCTTACCAAATCTACAACGGGCAATTCTACCTGTAATTCAAAATGTTCGACTTCCAATTCATTTTTATCGTTAACCCATGCAAAAAGTGCCA
>ERZ773359.1659-NODE-1659-length-30170-cov-502.909248_pt1 | contig 30170 bp, 27 predicted proteins | sample MGYA00374955_ERZ773359 | MGnify/ENA primary metagenome ERZ773359 (study PRJEB29098, sample SAMN04486028) | biogas fermenter metagenome | study: EMG produced TPA metagenomics assembly of the Biogas fermentation microbial communities from Germany - Plant 4 DNA1...
CTTTGGCCCAAAACAGCCAGTCAGGGCAAAGGCCACAAGCAGCAGGACAACGACTGCTAGGCGGGCTTTGAGATTGTTAAGCAACACATCTCACCTCCATAATTAACCCAGCGCATGACGCGCTGCAGCCTTTAGCAATCCTACGAACGTCGGAAGTACAACTCCGGCAGAAACGGCCCAACAGCTATCTGCGCCAAAAACCTCGTGCTTCGTTACCCGTCCCCCCTTATCCTGAGGCTTGTCCACATTCCGTACAGCTATCGCGAAAAAGAAAGGGAATCAGTCTGAGCACCACGCTCATGGGAGCGAAAACCCTTCCTCCAATTATTGGTTTTTCTCCGCCCATCTCCCCAACCCTGTCGCCCCCCGGCAAATGGATACTCTCGGTTACCCACCACATGCAAAAAGGGACGATTCCCACCTGCTCCCATGCGGTGCAGTGGATCGTCCCTTTAACGTATTCGTGCCAGCCCTCTGCCTTAGCTCAGATCCTGCCTAGGGTCAAAGGCGTCGCGCAGCCCGTCGCCTACGAAGTTGATGGCCAGGACCACCACGAAAATGGCCAGCCCCGGCGGCAGCCACATCCAGGGCATGTTCGCCAAAATGTGCAGGGGGCGCGCCCTGTTCAGCATATTGCCCCAGGAGGGCGCCGGAGGCGGTACGCCCAGGCCCAAGAAACTCAAACCCGCCTCTGAGAGGATGGCGGAAGCCACACCCAAGGTGGCGGAGACAAGCAAAGGCGAAAAGGCATTGGGCAGGATGTGGCGGAACATGATCCTAACCGGGCTCGCCCCGATGCCTGTGGCCGCAGTGACGAAGTCAGTGGTCTTCAGCTTCAAAAACTCCGCCCGCAGCAGCCTCGCTGGGCCCGGCCAGGACAGCACACCCAAGATGATCATGGTATTGTAAATGGAAGGGCCGAAAATGGCGGCGATGGTGATGGCCAGAATCAAAAAGGGGAAGCTGTAGAAAATGTCCGCCAGCCTCATGATCAAGGTATCCACCATCCCTCCGAAAAAGCCGGCTAAGGAGCCCAGGATCATCCCGATGCTGAGGGAAATGCCCACAGACACCAGGCCCACGGAAAGGGAAATCCGCCCGCCGTAAAGAGTGCGGGCCAAAATGTCCCGCCCCATATCGTCGGTGCCCAAGGGGTGTTCCCTGGAAGGCGGCTGGTTGCGTTCCCTCAGGTTGTTGCGGTTGGGATCGTAATCCGTGATCAGGGGCGCGAAGACTGCGCTGAGCACAAAGAGAACTAAGACAACTAGGCCCGCAACAGCTAGCCTGTTGCGGCAAAAACGTCTCCACACCTTCCGGCCTGAGGTCAGCTGTTCTTGGTAAAGTTCCGCTTCCATCTGAGTCACCCCCCTATTCATAGCGAATGCGCGGATCGGCGAAGGCGTAGGAGATGTCCGCGATGATGCTCCCGAAAAAGATCAGCACAGCAAACATCATGTTGATCCCCATGATCACCGGGTAGTTGCGCTCGTTTACAGCCTGAATAGCCAGGGAACCCAGTCCCGGCCAGGCGAAGATGCTTTCCACGATCACCGCCCCCGAAAAGATGCTGGGAATCATGAACCCCAAAAGGGTCAAAATGGGCAGCAGCGCGTTGCGCAGCGCGTGCTTGTAAACTACGATGCGCTCAGAAAGGCCCTTAGCCCTGGCCGTGCGCAGGTAGTCCTGGTTGATCACCTCCAGGAGGCTGGCCCGCATATACCTGGCCACACCGGCGATACTGCCCAGTCCCAAGGTGAGCGCGGGAAGCAGCAGGTAAGAGATGAACCCCGCCAGCGTGCGCACCTCGCCGGCCAGGAAAAACCCGCCCGCGGGCAGCACGTTGAGCTTGAGGGCGAAAACATAGAGCAGAATCAAGCCAAAAAAGAAGCTGGGGATGGAAATACCCACAAAGGCTAGAAAGGTGATCACGTAATCGAAGACGGAGTACTGGTAGCGCGCCGAAAGAATACCCACCGGGATGCCGATTCCCCAGCCCAGAATAATGGAGGCTACGGAAAGGGTGATGGTCGCGGGCATCCTTTCCTTAATCAGATCCGCCACTGGGCGCCGGGCAGAATCAAAAGACAAGCCCAAATCGAAGCGGAGGATCCGCCCCAGCCAGCGCACATACTGCACTAAAAAGGGCTGGTCGATACCCAGCTGGGCCTTGCGCTGCTCGATGACGGATGTGTCTAAGTTAGGCACCCCCCGCAGATGGGTTACTGGGCTTCCCGGGGCGATGGTGACTACTAAGAACAGAAAAAAGCTGAATCCCAGCAGCACTGGGATCCCCTGCAGAAAGATCCTTCTGAGGATGTAGCGCCACATGTGAATACCTCCCAGAAAGGGAACAGCAGAAACCTGCTGTTCCCTTTAAGCTGCACTCAGTCTTCCAGCCAGATGGTGCGGAGCAGCTCCCTGCTGACCAGGGGCCCCAGGGGACCTGGATCGGTGTCGATGCCCTTCACCCTTTGGTTTACTGCGCTGAGGGTTACGCCGTAACTGAGGAACATGGTTGGCAGCTCCCGGTTAATGATCCGCTGCCACTCCGCGTAGATCTCTTTGCGCTTCTCGGGATCCGTTTCTCTCCGGCCGGCCTCAATCAGACGGTCAGACTCATCGTTGTAGAAGCCGGGGTCATTCCAGAGCGACGTGGAATGCCAGATGCCGTGGGGATCCGGATCGACTCCCAGACTCCAGCCCATGGTGAAGGTGTCAAACTCGCGGGCATCCACCCGGTCCACCGCGGCGCTGAACTCCATGAACACCAGATCCACCTTGATGCCCAGATCCTCCATGTTCTGCTGGAAGAGCAGCGCCATCTGCTCAGTCTGCCTGCTGCCTTCCGGCACCAGGAACTCGAATTCCAGCCTCATGCCATCCTTCTCCAAAACGCCATCTGCACCAGGCGCCCAACCAGCATCGGCCAAGATCTGAGCAGCCAGTTCCGGGTTGTACTGGTAATCGTCCACCCCTTCCGATGTGTAAGCCCAGGATGCGGTGGGCATGGGAGCGTTGGCCACAATGCCGAAGCCTTCCAGAATCACGTCCACGTAGGTCTGCCGGTCGAACCCGTAGGTGATGGCCTGGCGGACAGCGGCATCGGCGAATCTCTCCTGCCGCATGTTGAAGCAGATATAGTTGTAGCTCAAGGCTTCGTAAATGTACACATCGATGCCGGGCATGGACTTAACTTGCTCATACTGCTCGGCGGAGATTTCAACGTAGTCCACCCTATTCTGCTGCAGGTAAATGGGAATGGTGTCTTGGGCCACCTTCTGGTAGACCAGGGTGTCGATATTGGGGCGCCCGAAGAAGTAGTCATCATTGGCTTCCAAAATCACGTGCTGATCTGTCATAAACTCCACAAACTTGAAGGGACCGCTGCCGATGGGATTGAGGTTAAAAGCAGCCTGCTCCAGCTCGCCCACGGGAATATCCTCCAGCAGGTGCGATGGGAGGATGCCGTAGCCAAAAGAAGTGAGCAGGGGCGCGTGGGGCTCTTTCACTTTGAACTTGATGGTGTAATCATCGATGATTTCAATGCCGGGTACCGTATCCGCTTTGCCCTCCTTGTACTCCTCAGCGCCAACCAGTACCTCGAAGTTGCCATAGCGCACACCGGTGTATTCAGGGTGCAGAATGGTCATGTAGGTGTAGGCCACATCTTTGGCCGTGAGCTCCACCCCATCGTGGAACTTGATGCCCTCGTTAAGGTAGAAGGTGATCTCCAACCCGTCCTCGGATATCTCCCAGGCCTTGGCCACCTTGGGCTGGGGCTGCAAGTTGCCATCGATGTAGATAAGACCATCGTAGACCACATCGATGACCAGCCCGTCGTAGACCTCAGTGTACAGGATGGGATTGAACATTCCCCTGGGGTTCACAGTGATCCCATAGCGGAAGGTTCCACCCTGGACAGGGGTGTCTGCGGCCGACACGACAACGGAGAGACTCAACAACAACAGCAAAACAAGAATCAGCCGTCTGTTCAAAGACTTACCTCCTTTTTCCAGTGATTTTCGTTTATAGTTCTACCCCTTATTGCACATTCCTTGTGAAAAATGGCTTTTTTAACCGATTTCCCGCCGGATTAAGAAATGTTAGAATCCGGATCCATTTAACTAGGTGGGAACTAAGTGCCATTTGCGGCGCTTTCCCGTTGCAGCGGTGGCGCGACAGGCATAACTTGAAACAAGCACGGCAAGAGGAGGTGAAAATGGATGCCCTTTACTTTTCAAGCCCTCAATGAAGACAATACTGTGAGTACTGCGGAGCTGTCCCTGACGCTGACACCGGCTACTGCCATCTTTACCGAGACCAACTGGGTTGGTGGCTCCAGCGCCACGGGGATCATCAACGTGGCCAACGACAACCCAGATGTGGATGTGGTCTACTACGTCTCCGCGGACTGGTATGCGGCGGCAGGCGACACCCCGCAGAATGCCCGCCTCCTGGCGGAAAGGCTGGATATCGAAGTGACCGCCGATCCGTCGGGAACGCCCGAGGTGCTGTACACCGGCAAACTGGCAGGGCTGATTCAGCAGCCACCAGCTGGGCGGCCCCTGACCGCAGCTACCAATGAAGACGTTGAATTCGCACTGAGCCTTGACCCTGCCGCTGCCACCGACCTGATCCAGGGGATGGCCATCGAGTTTGACTTGGTGTTCGTGGCAGTGGAGGCCTAACGCAGTTAAAGGTGGCTGCTTGCCAGCCACCTTCGCCTTCACCACCGAGAAAGGATGCTTAGAGTGTTTACTGCCCAGGCAAAAAACGTCGGCAACTCTGTCACAATCGGGCAGGTCCAGCCCGATCAGCCCGGCTTGCTCCTGCTGTTGCCCCTGGTCTTGCTGCTTGTGATCATCTTGGCTGCCATTCTATCCGCCCCGCAGACTGACTTCGAGGAGTGATCCCCATGACCCAGATCCGCTGTCCAAACTGCGGGATGATCGATCAGGTGGAACTCGAGGGCAGCTATCTTGTGACCTGCGGTCGCTGCGATCAGAAGTTCACAGCGGTCATTGTGCGGGCCAGACCTCTACCCCAGGTGGAGGTGGTGTGCCCCCAGTGTGCTAGTACCCAGCAGCTGCGACTGTCCTCCAAAACCAGCCTAAAGGTGGAGTGCGGCCAGTGTGGTCACCAGTTTACCTTTCACTCCAGCAGCTAGATCTCTGCGGCAGTAGTTCTCCAACGGGCAAGCCGGCAAAAAAGCCGCTGGACGCGTCCAGCGGCTTTACTCCATACTTCTAGGCCCTACGCCTAGCCAAAGGAAACAGGCCGTGCAGCTCCCGATGCAGCCTTTCCACCGATTCATCCTGGAAACTTGGCTGAAGAGCCGCTGCTGCTTCCATTAAACCTCTGATCTCCCGGAGGAGATCCTGGGAACTCCTGGCCAGGCCGCGCACCGCGAAAAAGAGGATCACCGCCACGGCGAACCAAAGCAGAGCGGTGAAATAGACGCCGGCAACAAACACTGCGTAGGCTGCGGCAGCGAAGGCTCCAATCACGGCCAAGGCCAGAAAGCATGTAGCCAAAAGAACCAGCCGCTGCAGAATCAGAGCCGAGCGCATGGCCAGCTTGTAGCTTTCCTTAAGGTAGTTTTCGGTATCCTTGCCCACGCGAACCCCCCCTTTTGAGCAGACTGGGTACAGCTCCAGACTAGTCCGTAACCACCAGCTCTTCTTCCAGCATGGCCAAAAACTCCCTGGCCAGTTGCGGGTCGAACTGCGAACCGGCCTGCCTGGCGATCTCATCCCTTGCTTCCCCGGTGCTTAAGGCCGCGCGGTATGGCCGATCACTAGTCATGGCATCAAAGGCATCCGCCAGGGCCACAATCCTAGCAGCGACAGGTATATCCTCGCCTTTAACGCCGCAGGGATAACCGGTCCCATCCCACCTTTCATGGTGGTGGAGCACTCCCGCAGCCACATCCAGCAGATCTGGGGACGAGGACACGATGCGGTGCCCGATCTCCGAGTGGCGCCTCATCACCTGCCACTCTTCCTCCGTGAGCGGCCCGGGCTTGTCCAGGATGGTCTCGGAAACTGCCAGCTTACCGATGTCGTGGAGCAGTGCCACCAGGGAAGTAGTGACCACCTCCCCGTCGGATAAACCCACCCGCTGGGCCAAGTTCACGGCAAGACGCTGCAGATTGCGGGCATGCTCCTCCGTTTCGTGGCTTTTCTCAGCCAAAGCCTGCTGCAGTGATAAAACCAAGGCACTTCTGCGGCTCTCGGCGCTGCTGATTTTCTGCTGGTACATCCTGGTTTCCGCTTCACGCAGAACGTCGGCCAAGTTCTCCTCTACACTGGTTCGGGTCGCACAGCCCAGGGCAATGCTTAAGGCCGCGCCTTCCTTGGTCTCCAGGCACAACTGGCCGATACGGGCACAGATTCTCTGCGCCTCTTCAGCACTGGTACGGGACAACAGAAGCACAAACTCGTCGCCGCCCCAGCGAATGACCAGATCGCCGTCCCGGGCCACCTGGCGAAAGACCTGAGCAGCCCGCATCAGATACTCATCGCCCTTGTGGTGCCCCATGGAATCATTGATGATCTTCAAGCCGTTGACATCGCCAATGATCACCCCGAGGGGCAGATGCTCCGCCCCTTCCCAGTTGGGGCCGTGGCTTTCCAAGTAGCGCCGGTTGTGCAGCCCCGTTAAGAAGTCCCGGAAGACCATATCCCGCAGCCTGTTCTCCATAAGCTTGCGCTCGGTTATGTCTTCGAACACGGTGACAAAAAGGCCGCGCCTGGGGCTGTAGGCCCGCACTGAGAAGTGCTTACCCAGGGCCCTGCTGAAATCCTCAAGTTCAGCTGGTTCTCCAGTCAAGGCCACCTTGCCGTAGGTATCAATCCAAAACTGCTCCGTTTCAGGCAGAACCTCAAGGACGGTCCGGCCCAGCAGTTCTTCCGCGCTAAGGCCCGTAAACTTCTCAAAGGCCTTGTTCACTTCCAAATAGCGGTAATCCACAGGCCTGCCCGCATCATCTGTGATGATCTCGTGCAGGGCGATGGCGTTAATGGAAGTCTGCATCAGGGTCCGGAAACGCTCCTCATTCCGGCGAAGCTCCTCCCGCTGACGGTACTCCTCTGAGATATCGCGGAAGACCAGAATTGCTCCGTGGATGTTACCGTCCCTATCCTTCACGGGTGCCGCACTATCGGCAATGTGGTATTCCACACCATCTCGGGACATGAGGCTGGTGTGATCGGACAGGTTCACGGTGTCGCCTGTAGCCAGCACCTGGTCGACGGGGTTCTCTAAGGATGCCCCGGTTTGCGTGTCCATGATCCGAAATACTTCGCTGAGCTTCTTGCCCGCTGCACTGGAGCGATCCCACCCGGTGAGCTTCTCTGCCTGGGGATTCATCATGGTCACCGCTCCAGAGCCGTCGGTGGCAATAACAGCATCGCCGATGGATTCCAGGATTAGGCGCGAGTAAGCTCCTTCACGGAACCTGCTGCTTGAGGTGACATCAAAGGAGACCTCTAAACGCGCCAAGCGCCCGCCGGCCAACTCCATCAGCTGCAAATGGCGCTCATACCAGCGGTCTGCGCTTGAGTCATACCATTCGTCATGGATCACCTGATCACGCTTTTCCAGCAGCTGCTCGTTCTTGGCGCAGCTGCAGTTCGCCGCCCGCAGGCGTTCTGCCTGGCAGCAGTCTTGCCCCTCCTGGAGGCCAAATTCCTCCCGGGCTAAGTGGTTAGCAAAGAGAACTCGGTTCGTGTTCAACTCACAAAGGTAAACGATGGCCTGCACATGCTCCAGGACGAAGAACAGCAGACGATCCCGCTCACCCCCTGGGTTTGTCATAGTCATGCCTCCTCAAAGCGGAACACCACCAAGGGGTCCTCCCTAGTTACTAATACATCGTCACTTCAGTCAAATAGTTGAGTGATTTTCCGTTATTGAAAAACATCACATATTGACCTTTTCCCCCAGGGGCGAAGACCCAAAAGGCTCTGCAAACCGCCTTTTAGCCCACCTTCCCGAAAAGACCAGACCAAAAAGAGGAGTATGTGCATCGCGGTCAAAGATATCAGCTGGCCATCCAAGGTTACCACCCACCCACGACAGTCCGAGAGAGGATGGCCCCGAACACCCGTTGGAAACTACTGTTCACTGAATAACGATCACCTGAACCAGGTGGAAGAAACGGCCAGATGGGGCGGGTTTGGTGAGTTCTCTTCCTTGTTGCACTGCTGAGGATGCAGACGACATGGCCAAATCGCCCATGCCGGATATTGTCTCCCTGTCGGCGCCCGTATGCACTATCGATCATGGTCTAGATCGCAGCCGCGCCAAAACCGTGACATCGTAGTTTTACAAGAGTGGGGTTTCCCTCAACACGGTCTTAAGGAAATCGTGGATGGACAAGTCCGGATTAGGAAAGCATGGCCACGAACCGATCTTCCTCCCATCATCTGGAAGCTTTCGAGCCCTGATGTTGTCTGCCCTCGTTATAGCTGCCCTAACATCATCAAGAGAGATCTGAGCAAGGATTTTCTCCATATGATGTCTGCTTTTGATGTTGGCTTCTGGCTCCAGACCAAAAACACCCCTCACCACCGGCACATATGCGTCGTTTGAATGCACTGGTCTGGTGAACTCGATTTTGTGAAGAACTAGCCAGAGGTCGAAGTTCATGTTGGAATAGGCATGAAAAACCCTTTGACGATTCCTACCCTTGCCGCCTTTTCGATCCAGTTCTTCGCAGACTTTGACATTCTCTTCGAATCGAGCATGATTCCCATCGTGATCGAACAGCGCAACCACATCGTACTCCCCGTAACGCGCGGCTCTTTCCAGAGACGCAGGAGATCCACGTTCGGTAGTGAAAGTCACAACACAGCGAGGACGATCAGTTAGGAGTCTGCCAACATGGGCCAAGTACATCTCCTCCTGTTGCCCCTCACAGATGCAGTGATACCGCTTCCGGTACAACTTCATCATTCAGAAACCCCCGCAAACGGTCCTTCATCATCGTCCTGAAGTACGTGCGAGAAATCCACGAAAGGTAGAGCCCCGTAGTTGCCCTTGAAGTAATTGAGCAGGTAATTGTGATCATTTCGCACAGTCGTAGAGCCAAAGTCTGCGAGGGAGTAGAGTGTACTCTCAAACGTATCTGGGCTCTTTTCAACAAACAAAATCTGATCTCGACGGAAAATCTTATTGTTCAGATAAATGGGATTATGGGTTGTGAAAATCAGCTGCGCACCCTCTGTGTTGAACTGTGAGTCATTGAAAAGAGCGATAAGGCCTTTGACAAGCTCAGGATGCAGACTAGCATCGAACTCATCAAAAACCAGCACGCCTCCACGCTTGAACAAAGCGTTGAAGGGAAGAGCAAACTCCAGGAGCTTCAGGGTTCCATGAGACTCCATTAAGTCTGAGCGCACCATAACCCTTTTTTCTCCGTGCTCGTACATAGACACCAGCTCCCACGGACCCGAACTCCCATCTGAGCGCTTTTTGTGATAAAAGGCCATCTTTTGAGGCCCGAAATCCGCACCTTTGACGAACTTGTGAAGTATCTCATTCCATACCAGCAGGTCGTCCGGAGGATCCTCAGAATCCTCCATCACAAACTCGAACATGGCCTTGACCGAAGAGAAATCGTCAACCACCACCAGCCGATGACGGAAGAAATCGGTCACTATGTCAGCGAGGTCACTGCTCACCGCATTCTTAAAGACGGTGGACAAAAAGAGTTCCTCATGACCGAGGTGGATGTTAACTCTCATAAGCAACTCTTCCAGGAAATCCTGTTCCATCTTCATCAATGCCAGGGCCTCCCTCTCCGAGGTGAGGACAACGCCCTGAGCATTTCGCTCAAACAAAGTGATCTTCTTGTTCTTGATTTCTACCGATAGCGCTTCTGCAACAACCCTCCGCTCCTCTTTTTTGAAAGAAGGGCACAGAATGGAAAAACCGTAGGTAACACGCATATTTCCATGCACGAACTCTATCTCAAACTGCATCGGTTCATCAACATCTCGGAAGAAGAATGGGTAAGTCTCCAGCCTGTTGAGTCTCGTTCCATCAGCATGAAGAGAACCGGCCAAAACGATATCCTGCATAACACGGAGGGACATTACTAAATTGGACTTGCCGCTGGCGTTAGCTCCGTAAACCACAGCTACCGGTAGGATTCTAGCTCTACCGCGCTTAAGCACATTCTCCCCTAGAGTGCGTTGAGAGCCTGCCTGCATAGACAAAGTCACTTTATCCCTAAACGAACGGAAGTTGCTGACACTGTACTTCAGTAACACCGGGCTCCCCCTCCCGTCACTTTGTGTACTTCTATTGTATCCATTGTGACCAGCTTTCACAACACGATTTGAGGTTTTTCCTCAAAACTGTTCCGAAAGACCCCTGCAGGCAAGAGGACCCAGCTGAGCAAAAACCCCCGCTCGTTAGCGGAGGTTTTTTGTTCCCACAGATTCTGTTGATCCTTGATCCACCCTGTCCAAATCCCGGGTGGCGATGAGGTTTACACCCAAACCAAGGAAGTTCTCTACAACAACATCACCCATGATCACAGGGGCTTCCACCACTAGATCCGCGGTGGCCAACATGGCTTCCCTGAGCTTCTGTTTGGGTATGGGCTGATCCGTCCGCACAGGCAGCAGCGGATGCACCCCGCCTTTGATTCTCACCGTGGTGGTCAAGGTCCGCTCTGGGGCCGTGTGCTCCTTAGTTGCATAGGTCTTGCCCCGGGCACATTTGTTGCCCGTAAGGGAGAGAATCTCGTTGTTTTCCCCGATTTCCAAGACCACCTCGCAGCTTAGGGGACAGACAGTGCATGTTATGCGCTTATGCATCCACGTCAACCTCCTTCTGGGACACGATCCGCACCGTTAAGGCATCTCCCTGAAGCTTGCCCAAAACTTCGGGTGTTAAGGTGATGTTCAACATCTCACTGGGCCGGACAAAAGGCTTCTTCACCGTACGCAGCCCGCCCAGATCCAGAAACACATCGTCCTCCGGTCTTTGGACCCGCATGAAAAACTCCACCGGTTTGTCCAGGGAAATCTCGTGGGGTACCACATAGCGGATGTTCTCCCCGGCCTCCACCTTGATGCGCCTGTTTGCTGCGGAAAGCTGCTGCCGTGCATACTGTGCGGCAAAGGCCCCCGCCCGTTCTGCTTCTTTGGAAACGTTGTCCACCAGGTCGTGCACATGGAGGACATTGCCGCAGGCGAAGATTCCAGGTATGCTGGTCATCAAGGTATCGTCCACTTTCGGGCCGTTGGTGATGGGATCCAGCTCCACCCCCGCGCCCCCGGACAACTCATTTTCGGGAATCAAGCCCACCGAGAGGAGCAGGGTGTCGCAGTCGATCTTCCGCTCAGTGCCTGGAATGGGCTTCCAATCCTCGTCCACCCGGGCTATGGTTACCCCCTCCAGGCGATCCTCGCCATGGATGTCCACCACCGTAGATTGCAGGATCAGGGGTATGTCGAAATCCTCGAGACACTGCACCACGTTGCGGGCCAAGCCTGCAGCGTAGGGCATGATCTCCACCACAGCCTCCACTTGAGCACCCTCCAGGGTCAGGCGGCGAGCCATAATCAAGCCAATATCGCCGGAACCGAGGATAACTGCCTTCCTGCCGGGGATATAGCCGTCGATGTTGATGTACCGCTGGGCGGTTCCCGCGGAGAAGATACCTGCTGGGCGCTTACCCGGGATGCGCAGTGCCCCCCTGGTCCGCTCGCGGCAGCCCATGGCCAACACAACTGCCTTGGCTGAGATCTCCAGCATCCCTTCGCTGCTGTTCACCGCGTAGATGGTCCGGTCTTCGGTTACTTCTAAGACCATCGTCTCGAGAAGCACCTGGATGTCCGTTTCCCGCACCTGGTTGATGAAGCGCTGGGCATATTCCGGCCCAGTGAGTTCAGCCTTGAAGCGGTGCAAGCCGAAACCATGGTGAATACACTGCTGGAGAATCCCCCCCAGTTCATGATTGCGTTCGATAATCAACACCCGGGCAGCACCTTCCTTGTGCGCTGCCAAAGCTGCGGCCAAACCAGCTGGACCGCCGCCGATTACTGCCACGTCAACTTCCAGTCGCCTCACTTAGGACACCCCTTTCCCCAGCAGTTCTTTGGCTTTGTACTGCACCTGTTCCGTACCTGAACCACGTTTGGACACCTGCTCATAGGGAATACCTAGTTCGCGGCTGAGAATCTCCATGAGCACAGGCTGGCAGAATCCACTCTGGCAGCGGCCAGCACCGGCCCTAGTCCTAAATTTGATGCCATCTAGAGTCCTGGCACCGCGCCTAATGGCATCTACGATCTCGGCCTCAGTCACTGTCTCACAGCGGCAGACAATGCGGCCGTAGGCAGGATTCTGGCGGATTAGTTCATCCTGTTCCTCCCGGGAGAGCAGGCGGAAGCGCACCACCCCTTCCCTGCGAGGTTGGAAGTTGCCCTTGGGAACGAGTTTAAGTCCCTGCTCCTCCAGCATCTTGGGAACATCGGCGGCGATGGCCGGAGCTGCCGTAAGACCGGGGGATTCAATCCCGGCTAAATAGAGCAGGCCGGGAACGCTGGGCGAAAATTCGATGATGAAGTCACTGCGATCGCTGGCTGCCCTGAGCCCCGCGAACTGAGCGATGATCTTCCTAGAATCGAGCCCAGGAACCAACCGACGACTCTCGGAGAAAATGCGCTCAAACCCCTGGTAGGACGTACTCAAATCATCCTTCAACCCCACATGGTCGCTGGTGGGGCCGATCATCAAATTGCCTTCGCTGGTGGGGATGACCAAAATACCCTTGCTCACCTGGCTGCGGGGTACGGGGAAAATGGTGCTGGTGACCAGACCTTCGAATTCCAAGTCAAAAAGATATTCCTCGCCCTTTCTGGGCTCGATGGAAAAGTAGTCATCACCGAACATCCTGGCGATGTCATCGGTGAAAAGGCCGGCGGCGTTGATCACGATCTCCGCTTCAATGATATGGGTGGGGGTTTCCAGGTACTTCTTGCTGCCTTCTGCCCAGGCATTGATCACGGGGCTTTCCACCATGAGTTCTGCCCCGTTGGCCACTGCGTTTTCCATGGCGGCAGCCGCGAGCTCAAAGGGCATGACCGAGCCGCCCTCCGGGGCAAACACCGCACCCACTACCTCTGGTGTTAAGTTGGGCTCCTGAGCCAATACCTCTTCCCGGCTCAACAGGCGCACCGGCACTCCGCGCTCCAATCCACGCTGGTAGTACATGTGCACCATGTCCATTTCTTCTTCACTCAAGGCCACAACGAGGATGCCGTTCTGGCGGAAGCTCACATCCAAGTCCTCGCAAAGCTTGGGGAACATCTGGTTCCCGGGGAAGCAGTACTTGGCCTTGAGCGTACCAGGGTCTTCATGGATGCCCGCATGCACGATACCGCTGTTAGCCTTGGTGGTTCCCCAGCCCACCTCCGCTTCCTTCTCCAGCAAGAGCAGATCCAGCTCGTACCTGCTCAGCTCTCTGGCAACCAAGGTACCCATAATGCCGCCGCCAATCACGACGACTTGTACGGCCTTTCTTGTTTTTGCCTGGCTGTTCATCTCTTACCTCCAGATCACCGTTTTCTCTCCAACCCGTTTGCCCAGTTTCCTCAGGTCCACTGGCAGTATTGGTGAAGAATTTTACAGACGTAAATTTAACGCGTTTTATGAGCGACTGAACTTTTGTTCATATAACGCAACATTGGTTCAGGGTCTTGACGAGAACGCCACACTGCGGGAAGGATCTATGGGCTGGCTCCACCCATGTACCGCGTCTGAAGCGCAGGTGCTTTCTAGTTCCTTTCCAAGGGTTCTTCCGCTTCAATTATGGCATGCTTAATGGCAAATGTAAAGAGCAAAGTCCCCTGCACCCAGGGGACGCACCGACCGGATCACCTATATATGGACCCGTCGTTTTGGATCCACACGGAACTTTTTTGTCTGGCACTAACTTCCAATTGCAGACCATTTTCTTTACAAAACCAACAAAAGGGTTACGGAACTTTACCATTTTCGTAAGGGCAATCAGCTGGCGAAACGCAAAACACCAACGCAGGCGCGCATGGGCAGGTCCACCCCGCTTCCCCCGACACACGAACCGCCTGACCCTAGTTCGTCCTGATCACATAAGAGCTGACTTCCTTTATTTTGGCCGTCTTCTTGAAGCCGCGAAAAGCGAACAGATCGCAAAAGCCAAAGCGGGCCCCGCTGTTGAACAGCATTTCTCCCTCTACCGCGCACACATTGCCATGTGTAATGACATTGAGTATGGTGATTTCCTTAAGGCCGCCCTCCGCCACCCGACACTGGCCCAAAAGATCCAGGGCGTCGTCGTGGCTGCGTAGAACCTGCCAGCCCACTATGTTCCAACGCAGATCCTCAGTAATATTGGCCCGGATATGCTCAAAATCGCAGGCGGCAAATGCTTGATAAAGGCCCACCAATACCATCTTTTTCGGTGCATTCCCGCAGTCCTGGGGCTTGGAAACCTTTACTCCGTTGATAACCTCTATATTCACAACACATACCTCCCAGTTGAGGATGGAGCAGCGACGATGATACTCTCAGTCCCATTGCTATACTTGTGGTTTTCCATGCCGGGCGCAGAAAAACCCCCGCGCCGGCGCGGAGGTCTCTAGTTAGGCTTTATGCTATTCCTGCCATAGCGACTGAACCACATCGTCCGCCTGCCCTAAATCCCACAGCAGCCAGCTGGCATTATACTTCTTCCTGATATCTCTCGAAACCAAAAACGCTTTGCGGGTATGCTCCCAGGAGATCCCGATCTCCAGGGGCGATACCGGCGCGCCGATAGTCCGCAGGTAACCGCGTAGTTCCTGGGCAGAAGGCAGTTCCTCCTCCACGATCTGCAGAATTTTGTCCCAGCCGCTGACGATGGCTTCCAGCCGCTTTTGGTGATCCTCTTTACTGTACTTCTGCTCTTTTCTCTCCTGCTCCACCAGACCTTCTCCGCTTCTCCCCAGATAGCTGCGGACAAAGTCCTGCCAGGTGGCCAGATCGAAGTTCTGCACATATGCCAGGGCGCGCTCTGGATCTGGAGTGAGCCCTTTGATCTTGTCGTACACTCCCGCGGTAAGCACTGTGCCGATGCCGCACTGAATACCATGAAAATCTGTGGGAGTGTTGAACTCAAGATGGCGCATCTCCCAGGTGTGGGAGAAATAGTGTTCCACCCCTGAGGCGGGCCGGGTGAAACCAGCGAAGCTCATGGCAATTCCGGAAAGGATTAAGCTCTCCATGACCAGCTTCACCGCTTGCTGATCTCTGCTGGCCAGCCCTTCCACATGCGTCACGCAGTTTTTCACCGCCAAACGCATGAGGGCAGCGATTTCCGGACAATAGTATTCGCCGGTGACCAGGTGGGAGATCCTCCACTCACAGATGCTGCTGTACTTGGCCAGAATATCTCCAAAGCCAGCCTGGAGCAGCCTCTCCGGCGCCGCAGCTAAAATGTCCAGATCGGCGATGACCGCAAGGGGCACGGTGCTAGGCTCAGACACCTTAATTCCCTTCATTACCATGGAGGAAGTACTGGATACGAACCCGTCCATGGAGGGTGCCGTGGCCACGCTGATGTAGCTTACGCCCCGCTCTTTGGCGGCCAGCTTGCCGATGTCGTTGATGGTACCGCTTCCCACGCCCAGGATCATGTCGCAGCTGGCGTCGAATTTGGCCAGAGCTTCCTCTAGAGAAGTGTCGGTGGGTTGAACCTCTTCATGTGGGAAGATGTACACCGAGTTTTCAATCCCAGCCTCCCGCAGCAGCCTAGTCACCTCTTCCCCGGCCACGGGGTAAGTGTTCTTGTCCGCGATGAGGAACACCCTGGAGCCCCCATGCCTCTGCACCACGCTTGCCGTTTCCTTGAGGGCTCCCGGCTTGATCACAACTTCCCGCAAACTTGTGCTGTGTGTTCTTCCGCAGCTGCAGGCCAGGCCTTCCGGCTGCAAAAGCCCATCCAGACCCTGCTGGGCAATGGTTACTATACCGCTCAATTCCGTTCCCCTTCCAATATGATGTTGATGATCTTTAGCACTACCTCGCTCGGTTGAACTGCAGAATTTGCTCGGCGGTTTCCGCATCGGTGATGAGGTTGGTGATGCAGCCGGAGCGCAAAGCGGCAGAGATGGCCTGGGCTTTCCTAAGGCCGCCCGCGACCGCAAACACGTTCTCCATTTCCGCCAGGACGTCCAGGCTGGTGCCCACCACCCTCTGGTTGAGATCCGAATCAACTAAACGTCCGTTGAGGTCAATGAAGTTGCCGAGGATATCAGCCACCGCGCCGGCCTGCATCAGGTCTTCCACTTCCGCCGGACTGAGCACACCCGTTTTGGTCAGGGTGCACTCCGCGGAAACCTCGCCCACCCCGACCACGGCCAGGGAAGCCCTGCGCACCAACTGCTGAAGGACTTGGATATGTCTCAAACGCAGGATGGCAGCGCGATCCTCGGTAGTGTCCACAAACATGGGCGCCATGTAGTTGTAGCAAACTGCGTTCAGGGCGTCGGCCATCTGCAGGGCAACCTCGTAGGAGTTATTACCGGCGCTTTTGGTCATGCCCCCCACCAGGGAGACTACGGTGACATTGTCGTAGTTCTTGCGCACAACATAGCGTGCGGTTTCTGCCAGGGTTGAGCCCCAGCCCACCGCTACTGTGGTGCCGTTGCTGATCCAGCGGGCGATCAAGCGCGCCGAAACCGCCCCCAAGTTCCGCTTCAACACTTCCGGCTGGGAAGAGCTGGGGATGACCACCGCATTTTTCAGTCCAAAGACCGCTTCCAGCTGCGAGCCCAGTTGGGCGCAGTACACCTGGGGATGGTTGATCACGATCTGCACCAACCCCTCCTGCAGGCATTTTTGCAGAATGCGGTGGACCATCAGCCGGGTCAGGCCTAAGCGATCCGCGATTTCCGCCTGGGTAAGGTTTTCCATGTAGTACAACCAGGCGATATGAACCTTCTCAGTCAGCTCCAGATCCTGCTCCACGTTCCCCAACTCCTTTCCCCGCGCTCACAACCTAACTGCGTATGGCTCTGAAATAATGTTCGGGAAAGCTTACTTCTTTCCGGATCGGGGGCAAAGATCCCCGGTCCCTGGCCAGATTGACTTTCCCCCCACAGCGGTTTATAATTACTTATATTCCATGACCTGGTTAAAGGCTTCTTTTGTCCACATTATGGCACATTTAGCCGGGAACTGTAAAGCACAAAAACGGCCCGCACGGAGGGAGACTATTGCACAGGCTGCAGAACATCGAAACCTATCTTTTGGATCTTGACGGAACATTTTATCTAGGCAGCAACCTTTACCCCTGGTCCCTGCCCTTTGTGGAAACCATGAACAGGCTGGGCAGGCGGTTCATCTTTGTCACCAACAACTCCTCGCAAAACGCCAAACACTACGTGCAGAAGATCAGGGGTATGGGAGTTGAGATCACCGAGGATCAAGTGTTCACCTCCGGCCAGGCCACCATCTACTACCTGAAGAAGCACAACTACCCCCGCAAGCTCTACTTGGTGGGGACCCCAGCCCTGGAAGAAGAGTTCAGGGAAGCGGGCTTCATGCTCACGGACAAGGATCCAGAAACGGTGGTGCTGGGCTTTGATCTCACCCTCACCTATGAAAAGCTGAGAACCGCCTGCGACCTGATTAGGCAGGGGCTGCCCTTCATCGCCACCCATCCAGATTTCAACTGCCCCACTCCAGAGGGCCCCATCCCCGACTGCGGGGCCATGATCGCCCTGATCACCGCCTCCACCGGAGTGAAACCGAAGATCATCGGCAAACCCTATCCAGAGATGATCGAGGCGCTTAGGGCCAGGTATGGGCTGGAAAACCCCGCAACCATCGCCATGGTTGGCGACCGGCTGTATACGGATCTGGCCATGGCCGAGGCCGCGGGGATCGTGGGCATTTTGGTTTTAAGCGGTGAAACACAGCGCGCCGATCTCCAGGGTTCAGAGGTGCAGCCAGATCTGGTCTTGGAAAACCTAGGAGAGATCACCAAAGCCCTGAGTTAATCACGAAGCAAGTAAGGGGCTGTGGTCCGGTGAACCAATTGGTTCGCTACGCCCAGCCCCTCTTTTTGTGCCCTCTAGGGTGCGGCGGCAATGCGGTAGTACACCCTTGTGGTGGCCCTGTACACCAGGGCGTAAAGCATCGCGAAGGCGGCGAAGGTAGCCGCTGTGCACAGGGCAAACAGCCCTTTGTCCGTGAGGTTGAACACCACCAGCACCTTGGTGACCATGGGAAAGGAGAAGGCCACATGCACCGCGGCGACTGCCAGGGGCAGGTAGAACACGGAAAGCACCTGGCTTTTGATGGAGCCCTTCACCTCTGAGGAGGACATACCCACCTGGCGCAGGATCACATAGCGCCGCCGATCCTCATACCCTTCCGTAATCTGTTTATAATAGATGATCAGCACGGTGCCCAGCATGAAGAGGGTCCCCAGGAAGATGCCCAAAAAGAACAGTCCGCCATAGAGCACGAGGAAGTCTTCCCGGGCTGCCTCCCGGGATTCCACCATGGTGAAGGCCTCTTCTTGCAGGGACAAGGTTTCCTTCAAATCACGGTACAATGCCAAGGCCTGCTCCCGGGAAGTGTCCAGGTCGAATCCCAGCTTGTAACCGGTATAGGCCCCTCTGCTTCCCTGCAGGGTGGGATGCTGAAGCAGTGCTTCCATAATACCCGGATCCCGCACAACAACGTAGTAGCTGCCGAGACTCTGGGTGGAGCTGAGGCCCCCTGCGGGCAGATCCTCTAGTTCCTCCTTCACCACGAAACTCCAGTCCAGAAACTTAAGCGCGGCATGTCCGTACGCTCCCCCGATGGCAAAAACCAAGACCTCGTTTTCCCCCAGCGTCACCTGCTCTTCCACCAAGCGGTTGTAATCCTCCAGGGGTATGAAGTCCAGGCTATGGGTGCCCCCTAAGGGAGCCCCAGCGGCTCCCGTTTCCCTGACAAACCTATCACCATCCTGGAAAACGAGGAAGGATAGGAGTCGGTACTCAACGAGCTCCTCCGCCTTGAGCCCGTGGCGCTCTAGGGCAGAAAGGGCAGTGGTCCGGACCATCTCCACCACTTCAGGAGCATAGCTGTCCACCGCCAGTACCACTTCCCTGGGGTAGCGGGTGCGCAGGACATCCTCAATCCCCACGTAGAGGGAAATGGTAGTAGACAAGGTGACCAGCACCATGGTGGAGAGGATGCAGATGTTGGCCAGGCCCACCCCGTTTTGCTTCATGCGGTAGAGCATGCCCGAGATGGCGATAAAGGGCTTGGGGCGGTAGTACAGCCTCTTGTTTTTCCTCAGCAGCTTGAGCAGGGCAATACTGCCCGTGGTGAAGAGAAGATAGGTTCCGATCATCACAAGAACCACCGCCACAAGGAAGAACACCAGCGCATCCAAGGGATGTTCGATGGCCAAGGCCAAGTAGTACCCGCAGCCTAGGCTGACCAGCCCCAGCAGGGCCAAAAGCCAGCGGGCCCGGGGTTCCCGCTCTCCAGCGGCTTCCGATTTGAGAAGCTCAATGGGCTTGGCCATCCCCACCTGGCTCAGGCTGCTGACCAAGATCACCACAAACAAGGCTCCAAAGAGCTGCAGGGTGGTGAGCACGGCCAGTCGCGGCACCTCAAAGCCGATGGATATGGGAAAGTCCAAGATCCTGGCCACAAGCAGAAAGATGAGTTTGGAAAGGAGAGTTCCCCCTCCCAGGCCCGCGGCCAGGCTGAACAGGGCGGTAAAGAGTGTTTCCCAACCCAGAATCCTGGCGATATGCCGCTTCTCCATCCCCAAAACGTTGTACAGACCCAGCTCCCTTTTGCGCCTTTTCATTAGGAAACTGTTGGTGTAGAAAAGGAAGACTGCGGCAAAGAGTGCCACCACAACGGCACCGAAGTTGAACAGCTCTTTGAGGGTTCGGCTCCCCGGCATGCTGCTCAGGCCAGAGTTGGCCGCCAAGAACATGATCATGTAGAACATACCCACCATGGCGCTGCTGGCGCCCAGGTACGGCCCGTAGATCTGGCGGTGGCGCTTGATGCTGCCCAGGGCAAGCTTAGGGTAAAACAGCCTAGGCATGGAGATCACCACCTGCCGCCAGCAGAGTGAGGGTATCAGCAATCCGCTCATACATCTCGGGAATGGACAAAGAGCCCCGGTAGAGCTGATGAAAGATCTCCCCATCCTTGATGAACAGCACCCGCTTGGCGTGGCTGGCAGCTTTCACGCTGTGGGTGACCATGAGGATGGTCTGGCCAGCTTCGTTGATCTCCCCGAACAGGCGCAGCAGGCTATCGCTGGACCTGGAGTCAAGGGCACCGGTGGGCTCATCGGCCAAAACTAGCTGAGGATAGGTGATCAAAGCCCGGGCAATGGCGGCGCGCTGCTGCTCGCCCCCGGAAACCTCGTAAGGGAATTTGGCTAAGACCTGGCTGATGCCCAGTTTGCGGGTGAGGGGCTGCAGGCGGTTTTCCATTTCTGCATAGCTTTCACCGGCCAGCACCAAGGGCAGCAGGATGTTGTCTTTCAGGGAAAAGGTCGGGAGCAGGTTAAAGTCCTGAAAGACGAAGCCCAAATTGCTGCGGCGAAAAGCGGCCAGCTCCTGGTCTTTCAGATCCGACAGCTGCTTGCCGCCTAGGATCACTTCCCCGCTCGTGGGCCGGTCCAGGGCTGCCAGGATGTTGAGCAGAGTGGTCTTGCCCGCGCCGGACTCCCCCATAACCGCGGTGTACTCCCCCTTTTCCATGGTGAAAGACACGCTGCGCAGGGCTTCAACCTTGGCTCCGCCAAAACGGGTTGTGTATACCTTGCGCAGATTCTTGACTTCGAGTAAGTACATGTTCCAACCTCCCAACTGCTGTAATCACCACGAGTATAGCAAAGCGGAGAAATGCCCTGCCATTGATCTGGCTTACATTTCCCCGCCCAAGCTTACAGCACTGTAAGGATGCTACTCCAGGAAGCGCTCCGGTGCAGCCAGCCCGATTTTCACCCGCGTTCCCTGGCCTACCTTGGACTCCACTTCGATAGTGTGGCCCAAACGATCTAGGATGCGCTTACAGAGATAGAGTCCGATTCCAGTGGAATGCCTTTCTCTATGTCCCGTGTAGCCAGTATACCCCTGCTCGAAAATGCGAGGGAGATCCTCGGGGGCGATGCCCATGCCCGTATCTTCAATCACCAGGGTGTGGGAAGCATCCCTATCAAGGTAAATGGCGATGCGTCCTTGGGAAGTATACTTCAGGGCATTGGCCAAGAGCTGCTCCAGGACAAAGCCCAGCCATTTGGCATCGGTGAGCACATCCAGGTCGATACCCTCATACTCCAAACTGATCCGTTTGCGGATGAAAAGGGGCGCGTATCTGCGCACCGCCTGCCGCACGATCCCGTCCAGGCTGCTGGCGCGAATCACCAAGTCGGCCGAGGGGCTTTCCACCCGCAGGTACTGCAGGACCATCTCCACGTAGCGCTCGATCTTGAAAAGCTCCAGCTCCAGCCCTGAGGTGTTTTCCCCGCCAGAACCCGTCTGCAGCAAGAGGCGGGCCGCGGCAATGGGCGTCTTCACCTGGTGGGCCCACAGCGTATAGTATTCCTCCAGCTCCTGCAGGCCCTGCCGGAACTCAGCCTCCCTGCGCGCCCCCTTCTGAAGCAGATCCTTCACCAAAGCTTGGTAATCCGCTTCCAGCAGATCCCCAGGCTCCGGCAGCTGATCCAGGGCGTGGGCGATATTCTGCCTCAGCTGCAGCAAAACCCGGTGGCGGCTGAAAAAGCGCCAGAAATCGAGACCGAGGAGCACCAAGCCGATGCATGCGCTGAGTAGGGCCGCATACAGAATGGGGTCCAGGGGGATGCGGTAAAGGAAGAATACCGCGGCAAAAATAACGACCGCCGCGGCGGTAAAGAGAAGACCCCTCCGCCTCCCACGCAGATATGCCCTTACGAGTCCCAAACCTGTCACCCGTTCCACTTTACTCCACCAGATACCCCATGGATTTTTTGGTCACAATGAAATCCTCCAAACCTACCGCTTCTAGTTTGCGGCGCAGCCTGGTCACGTTCACTGTGAGGGTATTGTCATCGATGTAGCTGTCCGTCTCCCAAAGGTGGTTCATGAGCGCGTCGCGGCTTACCACCTGCCCCTTGTTCTCCAGCAGCAGCTGGAGGATCCTGTGTTCGTTCCGGGTTAGCTGAACCTTTTCCCCTTGATAGGTGAGGGTTCCCTCCCCAATATTCAGGATGGCGCCCCTGTGCTCCAGGAGGTTGGTCTGGCCGGCAAAATCGTAGGTGCGCCTAATCAGTGCCCGGATCTTGGCAGCCAGCACCGTGAGGTCAAAGGGCTTGACGATGAAATCATCGCCGCCCATGTTCATGGCCAGCACAATATTGAGATTGTCGGAGGCGGAGGAAATGAAGATAATGGGCACTTTAGACACTTTGCGGATTTCACTGCACCAGTGGAAGCCGTTATAGAATGGAAGGGAAATATCGAGCAGCACCAGCTGGGGATCGAAGCGGACAAAATGCCCCAACACATCTTGAAAATCAGTCACGCACTCCACTTCATATCCCCACTTTGCCACGGACTTTTCTATGGCGCCGGCGATGACCGGGTCATCTTCCACCACCAAAATTCTGTACACGGCACTGCCCTCCCCTTACCCCAAATCTAGCTCGTAGATGTACTCATTGCCCCGTTTTTCCACGCAGCGAAAACCAAGCGATGCATCGAGGGATGTGCGTGGGATCAATGATCCCTTCTGAGTTGCAGTACACCACCTCATCCTGATACCAAGGCACAGCGATCTGATAGTATCAGTCACAGGCCCGAAGCCGCAAGTCGGCAGCGATCTCGATAGTCCTCGGGCGTTGCTTTGCAGCATCCAAGGAGGCGTAAGCCTTCAGGCGCTCCTCCAGGGTACCCGTGTGCAGCTCAAAGAGGTGATTATCGTAGTCATAGAAGTAGAGGGAACGCCCTTCCCCCGCCGCCCTTGGGCGGGATGGCCGCACCTCCAGGCCCAGGGCCTCTACTCTCGCTTTGTACAGCTCAAACTCCTCTTCCTTGATCCTAAAGGCGATGTGGTTGTAGGAACGCTCCTGCAAGGGATCACCTTCCATGAGGGCGATCCACAAATCGCCAACAAGCAGGAACCTCTCCGGGGCAAGGGAAAAGCCCTGCTCGCCGCTGGCATAGACCTCCCGGGCTTGGAAAACGGACTTAAAGAAAGCAGCGGCACGCTCCAGGTCCCTAACGATGAACGTGATGTGGCTGAGGCCCTGCACTATCCATGCACCTCCCACTTGCCTATTCCCCTTTTCTACAGGCCACCCCTTTTTCCTGTAACTGAACGCTGCAACTGCAGCTCGGAACGTTGGAAAAAGAGGTGTTTTGAATTGCTGTTGTAAAAAAGGGATCGGTGTATCTAGGGAGAAATTATGATTACAACCATTAATTTCGGAGGTGCTTTATGTTGAAACCCAGCAAAATGCTGCTCTTGGCCCTGATCCTGGTTCTTTGTCTGCCCAGTCTGGCCCTCGGCGCAGTAAAAGTCGAGTTCTGGCACAGCATGACCGGTTCCAGGCTGCAGGTCCTGGATAACCTGGTGAACGAGTTCAACGCCATCAATCCCGACCAGCAGATCGAACCCGTACTCATCGGTACCTACGAAGAAGGGCTCACCCGCTTCATGGCAGCCTATCCTGTGGGCCAAGAGCCTGGCATCGTCCAGGTCTATGAAGTTGGCACCCAGGCCATGCACGACAGCGGCATGATCATCCCTGCTTACCAGATCCCTGAGCGTCTGGGCGAGACTTGGGACTTCGGACAGTACATCGAGCCCATCGTACGCTACTACTCCAAGGATGGCAACCTCTGGTCCTGGCCCTTTGCCTCCTCTTCGGCCATGATGTACTACAACGCCGATCATTTCCGCCAAGCCGGGCTGGATCCCGACCGTCCTCCCAGAACCTGGCAGGAGATGTACGAGATGGGCCGCCAGCTCATCGAAGCTGGTGTGGTCACTCATGCCATGTCCACCGGTTGGCCCGATTGGATGTTCGAAACCCAGCTGGCCATGCATGATATAGAATACGCCAACATGGGCAATGGTAGAGAAGGCTACCCCACCGCGGTCACCTGGCCCAACCAGTTCACCGACGAACTCATGGAGATCTGGGGCAAGATGGCGAAAGACAACGTCTGGATCTACGGCGGAGCTGAGTACAACGCCAACGGCGCCTTCAACAGCGGCGAGATCACCTTCCTGCTCCAGTCCACGTCGTCCCTGGACGGCATCCTGAATACCGTAGGCGATGACTTCGAGGTGCGCACCACCTTCCTGCCTCGCCTGAGCGACAAGTATCCCCGGGGCAATGTGCTCATCGGCGGCAACAGCTTGTATGTGTCCAACCGGGTCAGCGACGAAGAACTGAGGGTGATCTTCGAGTTCTTCAAATTCCTCTCCCGGACCGAAGTAGGTGTGTACTGGCACAAGAACACCGGTTACTTCCCGGCCACCAACGCCGCCCTGCAGGCCCTGATGGATGAGGGCTGGTTCACCCAGAGCCCCAACCACCTCACCGCCTTCCTGCAGATCCTCTCCGGCAAAACACACGGCAACGCAGCTTCCGGCATGCGCATGGGCCCCTTTGCCCAGGCCAGAGAGTGGGTGCGCGATGCCCTGGAGAAGATCGCCCGCGGTGAAGACCAGCGCGCGGCCTTGGAATACTCTGCTCAGCAGATCAACGGCCTGCTCGCTGAGTACAACGAGTTCTTAGGCGAATAGAAGCTTCACACAAGGCAGTATTCCGGTCACCGGAGCTCTGCTCCGGTGATCTCTTCGTACTACCCCTCTGCCTTGGGTTGAAAATACTGCGAGCCGGCGGCCTTGGGCCGCCGGCCTGGTAGGCAAGGAGGTTCTTTGTGGACAGGTTTCCAAAACACCGTTTTCTGCCCTACGGGCTGATTCTCCCCTCGCTTTCTGTCATCATCGTTTTCCTCATCGTGCCCTTTGGGCAGGCGGTCTATCAGTCGTTTTTCCGGGTGTCGCCCTTCGGCCGCCAGCTGCGTTTTGTGGGCTGGCGCAACTATGTGGAGATGTTCCGCTCAGCAGAATATCTGGCCAGCTTCCGCAACACCTTTATCTTCGCTGCCCTGGTCATCGGCCTCGGCCTCTCCTTGGCGCTTTTCATCGCAGTGCTCACTACTCAAAAGATCAGGGGAGCAGGCTTTTATCAGGTGGCCTTTATCTGGACTTATGCCATGAGCCCCATTATCGCCGGCGTGATGTGGTCCCTGATCTTTGATCCCTCCATCGGCATTTTGACCCATGGCATCGCTGGCCTTACCGGGTACCGCATCAACTACTTCACCGATACCGTGGCCGCCTTCATCCTGGTTACGGTGGCCTCCATCTGGGTCATGCTGGGCTACAACATTTGTTTTTTCGTGGCCGGGCTGCAGAACGTACCCCACGAGCTGAAGGAGGCAGCGGCCATTGACGGAGCCACCCCGTGGCAGACCTTCTGGGTGGTCACCTTCCCCATGCTCAGCCCCACCACGGCCTTCCTCGTTTTCGTGAACACCGTGTACGCCTTCTTCCAGTCCTTCGGCCTGATCGATGTGGTCACCCAGGGCGGACCCAACCGCACCACGGAGTTCTTGATCTACAAGATCTACCGGGACGGCTTCGGACGCATGCAGGAGGGCCAAGCAGCTGCCCAATCGGTGGTACTCTTTATCCTTGTGGCCATCGTGGGGGCAGTTCAAATCTATACTTCAACCAAAAAAGCGGTTTATCACCGCTAGGGAGGTGCCGCCAAGATGCGCATTAAACGCAAGCAACTGCTGAATATCGGCATTCATGCCATATTGATCATTACCCTGATTGCAGTGGCCTTCCCCATCTACTTTGCCTTCACCATGGCCACCCACACCCATCAGGATGCCTACGCCTTTCCACCCATCCTCAAGCCCGGCAATCAGCTCATTCCCAACCTGGTTGAAGCTTGGAACCGCATCGGCATGGGCGTGGTGCTGAAAAACAGCACGATCATCGCGGTCGTGGTCTCCTTAGGGAAGATCGTCTTCTCCATCCTGGCCGCCTTTGCCTTCACCCATTTCAAGTTCAGGGGGAGTTGGTTCTTGTTTCCCCTCTGTATGGTGACGCAGATGATGCCCCTGCCCGTGAGGGTGATCCCCCTGTACCAAACCATGGCCAACTGGAACTGGCTCAACACCTACCAGGCCCTGACCATACCCTATCTGGCCAGCACCACGGGGATTATCCTCTTTCGCCAGTTTTATATGACTGTGCCTGAGGAGCTGGCCGATGCAGCTAGGGTTGATGGTGCCACACCCATGCAGTACCTTAGGAAGATCTTGGTTCCCCTTTCCTGGACCAACATCGCCGCCCTTTTAGTCATCGAGTTTGTCTACATGTGGAACGAATATTTGTGGCCCAATATCGTGACCACGGCCTCCGACATGCGGGTGGCCCAAATGGGCCTGCGCATGCTTTACACTTCGGAGCGGGGCGCGGCGGAGTGGAACATTATCATGGCGGGCCTCTTGGTGATCATGCTGCCGCCCCTCATTGTGCTCATCCTCTTTCGCAAGCAATTCGCGGAAGGGATCGCCATGCAGACCACGAAATAACTCTCTGCCGCGTTCAACACGCAAAAAAACAGACAGCCCTCCAGGGCCCAAGCCCCGGGCTGTCTGTTTTTTGATCTGCAAATTGTACCGGCACTATTTGTGTCTGACAAAGCCTGCACGCACCAGCACGGCACTGACGATTACAAAGCCCTTCACAACCAGCTGCAGGTAGGGGGAAACGTTGAGGAGGTTCAGGCCGTTATTCAAGACACCGATGATGAACGATCCGATGATCGTGCCGACAATGGTGCCCCGCCCACCGGCAATGTCCGTACCTCCAACCACAACCGCGGCAATGGCGTCCAGCTCCCAGCCATCGCCTGAGAGGGGCTGGCCGGAACCTAAGCGAGATGCCAGCAGCATGCCGCTGATACCCGCCATGAAGCCGGAGATGATGTAGACCATGGTCTTGACCTTCTTCACCGCGATGCCGGACAAGCGCACAGTCTCTTCGCTACCGCCCAACGCATAGACATACCTGCCGAAGCGCGTATGGCTGATAATGATGTAGGTGATGATGAAGATGGCCACCATCACATACACGGGAATGGGTATGGGGCCCCAATACCCCCGGCCGAAGGACGTAAAGGTCGATGGCAGCCCGGAAATGGGGTAACCATTGGAGTACAGAAGGGCAGCCCCACGGCCTATGGACATGCTGGAGAGGGTGACGATGATGGCGGGGATACGGGTGTTGGAGATGACCAGCCCGTTAAACAGCCCGAACAAGATGGCGATCCCCAGGCCGATGAGGACAGACAACCAGACGGGCGTCCCACCCTTCATAAACCCAGCCGCAAATGTTCCCGTTACCGCCACGATGGAACCAACCGAGAGGTCGATACCCCCCGTGAGGATCACGAAGGTCATCCCGGAGGCAATGATGGCATACAGCGAAATCTGCCTCACCAGATTGATTAGGTTATTGCGCGTCAGGAAGTAGGGACTGGCAAAGGATAGGATGATGGACAGCAGAATCAGCCCGACCCCAGCGAAAATCTCCGGTTTATAGTAGCTGTGGCTGATCCTGTACAGAAAGCCCTGCTTCTTCGCGACTCCAGTTGCTTGCATCTTAACTAGCCTCCCCTGCAGCATTCTTCATAATCAGTTCTTGATCAAACTGATCTCTAGTATACTCGCCTGTAATTCTTCCGTTGTGCAGCACCAGAACACGGTCGCTCATGCCGATGATCTCAGGCAGCTCTGAGGAGACCATGATCACGGATTTGCCCTGTTCAGTCAGGCGGTTCATCAACTGGTAGATCTCATACTTCGCGCCCACATCGATGCCCCGTGTGGGTTCGTCAAAGATGAGGATGTCGCTGTCTGTAAACAGCCACTTGGCCAAAACCACCTTCTGTTGGTTGCCGCCGCTGAGATTCTTGATCAGCACCTGCTGGTTCACGGTTCTGATGCCCAGATTGCGAACGTACTCGTCCACAGCCGCCTTTTCTGCGGAACCACTGATGATCCCGTTTTTAACCACTTTCACCAGGTTGGCCAAAGTCACGTTGTTCTTCACGGACTGCTCTAAAACAAGTCCTTCCTGCTTGCGATCCTCTGGCAGAAAACCAATGCCGTTTTTGATGCTCTCCTTTGGAGTCTTGATGGCCAGAGTCCTGCCGTGCAGCTTGATCTCGCCACTGTCAATGGGATCGGCTCCGTAGAGAGCCCTAACCAGTTCCGTGCGTCCCGAACCAACCAGGCCAGCGATCCCCAGGATCTCACCGCGCCGCAAGTGGAAACTGATGTCATGCAGTTCCCCTCGGCGGCTGAGGTTCTGAACCTCCAGGACCACTTCGCCAGGCGTGGTAGTCCGTGGAGGATAGGTGTTCGTGAGATCTCTACCCACCATCCAGCGGATGATCATATCCTTGGTCACATTCTTAATGTCATCTGTGGCCACCAGTTCGCCGTCCCGGAGAACCGTGACTCGATCTCCGATTTCAAAGATCTCGTCCAGGTGGTGGGAAATATAGATGATGGAGACGCCGGCTCTCTTCAGATCCCGGATCACTGCAAAGAGGCGGTCTATCTCAGCGGGGGTCAAGGTGGCAGAAGGTTCGTCCATAATAATCAGCTTGGCCCCAAAAGACAGCGCTTTGGCGATTTCCACGAACTGCTGCTCAGCAACGCTGAGGGTAGCCACCAACGCCGTTGGGGACACGTCCGCATGAAGTTTATCAAGGATTGCTTTGGCGTTCTCGTTTAGGACCCGCCAGTTGATCAATCGATTGCCTTTCACAGGCTCTCTTCCTAAGAAGATGTTCTCGGCCACACTCAACCCGGGGATCAGGTTAAACTCCTGATAAATGATGCTTATCCCCTTGCGCTGCGCATCCAGGGGAGTGGAGATCTCGATTTGCTCACCATCGAAGAAGATCTCCCCGGCGTCTTTGTGATAGGCACCGCTGAGGATCTTCACCAGAGTGGATTTCCCTGCTCCGTTTTCGCCGAGCAGGATGTGGGTTTCGCCCCGCAGAACAGAAAAATCCACGTTGTTCAGTGCCTGCACGCCATAGAAGGCCTTGCTGATGTTCTTCATCTCCAGGATTTTTTCCATTCTCTCACCAACCACCTTCTCACTAGTAAATGAGGAAGGTCTCCTGGAGACCTTCCTCACCAAGACTCACAAGACTTACCAGCTGAACCCTTCGGCGTTTTCAATGGTGATCAGCTTCACGGGTACTGGGATGAAATCGGGAACCTCTTCTCCATTGAGAATCTTCAAGCCGTATTCCACACCGAGGCGTCCGATATCAGCAGGAGACTGGGCCGAGGTGGCTGCCATGGCAGTGCCATCGAGAATTGCCTGTACTCCGTCGGGTGAACCGTCAACACCGGTGATGAACATCTCGTCCTCGCGTCCAGCGGCTTGCACTGCAGCCAGAATGCCCAGAGCGGTGGGATCGTTGATGCCGAACACGGCGTCGATATGGGGTTGAGCCTGGAGTACGTTCTCCATAACTTCCATGGACTTGGTCAGGTTGGTCTCACCATTCTGCTCCGCTACGATCTCGATCTCAGGATACTGGGAAATTACGTCCATGAAGCCCTGATAGCGATCCCGTACAGAGGTAATCGGCGTACCGTTGATGATCACGACCTTACCCTTGCCGCCCAGGCGCTCTACGGTATACTCACCGCACTGCTTACCAGCACCGTAGTTGTCGGAACCGATAAACATATCCCTGGGGCCAGCGGCGTCAACGTCGAGACATACTACGGGGATGCCGGCTTCCTTCGCCAGAACGACGGCTGGCTCTGCAGCATCAGAGTCCACGGCGTTGAAGAGAAGGAGGTCGATACCCTGCACCAGCATGTCCTCAACGTCAGAGAGCTGCTTGGTTACATTGAACTGTCCATCCGAAACGAGCAGTGTGCCGTTGAGTTTGCCCTCAACTTCTGCCCTCACAGCGTCCAGCATCGCCACAAAGAACGGGTTGTTGGTGGTCATGAAAGTGATACCTACTTTGAGACCCTGGAACTTCG
>ERZ773359.1662-NODE-1662-length-30126-cov-7.767184_pt1 | contig 30126 bp, 25 predicted proteins | sample MGYA00374955_ERZ773359 | MGnify/ENA primary metagenome ERZ773359 (study PRJEB29098, sample SAMN04486028) | biogas fermenter metagenome | study: EMG produced TPA metagenomics assembly of the Biogas fermentation microbial communities from Germany - Plant 4 DNA1...
ACCATATTTTAGGGTTGTATCCTATATTATTGTATTACAGGAAGGTAGTCACTTGATTTCCATTGGAGTTTCCGAATTCACTCTAATTTACATTCTAAACCATTTAGAATTATATATCTATGCCCATACATTTTGTTTCATTAATACAATCTAAACAAAGCCTCTTCCACAGTAGAGCCTTCAACTTCATATGTCCTGCCATCTATAATTTTCATATAGGGCTTGGAATAAGAGTGTGGCAGCAGACCTCTCTCTGTCATTTCAACTCTTAATTTAATGGGCTTCTCATAACGTAACGGTTTTAATGTTTGCTGTCTAAGTTTTTCAACAGCCTCTTTGGTTTTATTGCGTATTAAATCATATGCTCTTCCCGGCGGCAGCATCATTCCGCCTTTCCAGGTAATGCCCTTTTTCACCTCGCAGGTTACTACTCCCGGCAGCAGTTGTTCTGCTTCCGAACATGCCTTATCGTCACCTGAAACCATTATTACAGGAACGCCCCTGTCTCCGGCTATACCTGCATCTATCGCTATTTCACCTGCTTTCATACCATTTATCCAATAATTCTGTACCGAAGCAGAACTCATGGTATGTTCCAGAATTCCTCCTTCTGTACCGGCCATGGAGTGATAGCCTAAAAGAATTAATCCATCACATTCTTCCAATCCGGGAAATCGATCTTTACCAGTATAGCCTATTATATAATAATCTGCTAAATCAGACAGCTTGCTCCAGACAATATTGGACCCGCTGCCATGAGCATCCCTGACATAAATCTTGTCAACACCTGCCTGTTTACATCCTTCCACACAAGCATTTATATCTCTAACCATGAGTTCTCTTCCTTCCTCATAGCGACGTCCAGTGCTCATTACCTGTTCCGGACTGTAGATACCGCTTATTCCTTCAGCATCAACCATAATGAAAATATTCATTAATGTACCAACTCCTTTCAGCCATTGTTAAGCTTAGGTTTGTTTTAATATCTTCTCTTAATATTCGCTTTTCTTTTAAGATATCCTTTGTCACATTTAACTTATCCGATGATACTCATGTTTCAATTTGCTAAATACCGGGTATATTAATATCAATGGATAATAAAGCTTTGCTAAAACGATAGAAATACGATAACTTAAGAATATAATGGAAGGATGATATATTAATGTATAAGATAGCTGTATTGGTAGGAAGTTTAAGAAAGGAGTCTTTTTCCAGAAAAATTGCTGAAAATGTAGTTACTCTGTTTCCGGAAGGTTATGAAACTGTATTTGTAGATATTGGGAATCTTCAGCTGTATAATCAGGACTATGATGATGAAGACAGAGCACCTGAAGAATATAATATCTTCCGTAACAAGATGAGAAATATAGATGCTGTTCTTTTTGTAACACCTGAATACAATCGCACAATGCCGGCTGTACTGAAAAATGCGCTTGACGTCGGCTCCCGTCCCTACGGCTCCAGTGTATGGGATGGTAAACCCGCGCTCATAATAAGTCAATCACCAGGTTCCATAAGCGGGTTTGGAGCAAATCATCATTTGCGCCAGTCACTAACCTTCTTAAACATGCCGGTAGTTCAACAACCGGAAGTCTATATTGGAGATTCCGTCTCCTTACTTGATGAAAGCGGGAAAATTACCGATGATGAGACTATTCAATACTTACAAAGTGCCGTAGATGCTTTTGTTGATTTAATTAAGAGATATAAGGCATAAGCAGACTTCTGTGTTTGAATTCAAAAAGGATTCATAAGAATATAAAACCAGCAGGTATTCAAATTAATTACTAACATCCTGCTGGTTTTATTAATATATCAATTTCTGCTTAAGAAAGATTTGCATATTTCTGCAAAAAGTTTTACATTTTTTTCTTCTTCCCTTATCATTCCTTCTTCCATTTCGCCCCTGCCTAATCTGTCGCATAAGCTTAGCAAAACTATTTCTTCAAGCGGTACCTGTTTAAGCATATCCTTTATATTAGCAAAGGGCAGACCCTTTGTGACATATAGTATCTGCATGTGCCATCGTACCATTGCAGCTGTTTTTGATATAAATACTTCATCTTTTGTAAATACCCTTAAAAACTTCCTTGTTAATTCTCCGCCAATTCTGTCGTGATCATAAGCAGTTATTTTTCCCTTCCTGATTTTTGTAGCAGGTGTCTTCCCTATATCATGAAGCAAGGCTGCCCACATTAATATCCTTGGATCTTTGCTTTTATACTTTCTTTCAGCAGCTTTATCAATTACAAGCATAGTGTGATTCCAAACATTTCCTTCAGGATGGTGACTGGGAGATTGCTGTATCTTAACCAAGCTGCTGAGCATAGAAAAAGGATATTCTGTAAAAATAGATTTCTTAAGCATATTCTTCAAATAAAAAGATGGCTTTGTGTCATTCATTAAGCATTTGTCAATTTCATAATATACCTGAGTTTTTCCTTTCATATTCACTCTCCTGAACTGTCAGAATCTTTGATACTATTAATCTTTCCCGTATGAAAAAATGCAATTCTGCTTCCTTCAAATAATATTTAACAACTCGGAAAAAGAATTGTTTAAAAATTTGACATAAACTTATATATAAAATATATTAAATATATTACAAAAACAATTGGGCATTGAGGTATGACTATGATAAGCATAAGAAATGAATGCAAAGACCCGCGCTTTAATCTGGCACTGGAAGAATACGTATTTTATAATTTTGACCCTAATAATGAATATGTTATTTTGTGGCAAAACGAACCGTCTGTTATAATCGGAAGAAATCAGAATACAATTGAGGAAATAAATTTTAAATTCATTAAAGAAAACAATATAAATGTTGTAAGAAGAAATTCCGGCGGCGGAGCAGTATATCACGATCTGGGAAATCTTAATTATACCTTTATCGTGAGCAGCGACAAGGATGTGGAAAGCAATTTCAGAAAGTTTACTGAGCCTGTAGTATCCGCCCTTAGAAAACTCGGTGTTAATGCTGCGTTTTCCGGAAGAAACGATATTACCATAGAGGGCAGGAAGATTTCAGGTAATGCACAGCTATATTCAAAGAACAGACTCCTGCATCATGGAACCATCCTGTTTAGCTCCGATTTATCTGTTGTACAGGAAGCCCTTAATGTAAAAATAGACAAACTGCAGTCCAAAGGTGTAAAATCCGTACGAAGCAGAGTTACAAATGTTTATCCATACTTGAAAGAAAAGATAACTATAGAGGAATTCAAAGATACTTTAATGAAATTCCTGTTGAATGATGATAATTACAATGAAAATGAATATGTTTTGACGGATAAAGACTTAAATGCAATAAAAGAATTAGTGGATAAGAAGTACTCAACCTGGGAGTGGAATTTTGGAGAATCACCGGCATTTGAAATAGAAAAAAGCCGCCGATTTGAAGGCGGTTATCTATCGCTGAAATTTAACGTTACAGACGGAAGGATTCAGCATTTAAAGATTTACGGCGATTTTTTCGGAAAAAAAGATATAAGAGACATTGAAAATCTGCTTAAGAACATTAAGTTCAAAGAGGGAATAATATACAAAACACTTAACAGCCTGAATTTCGAAGAGTACTTTGCAGGCATTACAACAGAAAACTTTATAGAATGTATGTTTTATTAACTGATCTCATGGGAAGGATTCAGATCAATCCCTCCGGTAATTCCCAAATGCTCTGCATAATAACGCAATTATCTCTCCCCTTTTCCTGTTGATAATAAACGGTAAGCAAGGAGCCGTCCTTTAATTCCACAGTAGCCGGATAACCCAGATCGGATGATGGGCCATCATCTCTTAAAATATAGTCTACATCCCAGGTTTCCCCGTTGTCCACACTGAACATGACTCTCTGACCATAAGGAGGCAGCCTATACCCGTATGAAGCTATGAGAACACCACTGCTATGTCTCATAATATGGGGCGGAGATCCATGTTCTAGTCCTACTGGATGCGGCTTTGTAAATGTATGACCGTCATCATATGACTCACTTTGGTAAATGGTGAATACACGCTGAGCATTAATAAGTCCCTGTACCCTTATGAGAACGATTATCTTTCCATCAGGAAGGACGATGGAATGAGGTTCACAGCTCAATAGTGAGCCTCCTTCTACGCTTATATTCTCAATATAGGATAAGTATTCAAACTCGCCTTGCTCGTTTTGTTTATAGCATTCCAGACGGTCCGTCACTCCATCTTCTTCAGCATGGAATCTGCGACCGATATATAAAAGGGTATTGTCTCTCATGACGCACGGTCCATGAGGTGCAGTGACCTTTATTCTTTTCAATTCTCCGAATGTATAGCCACCATCATTACTGATTTTATATGTAGAACCATAATATCTTTCTTCCAATGCATCAGCTTCAGGTTCAATAGAACGTAAATAACTGTCTATAAGATCATGTCTGGGATGGTCTGGACGTCTGTCCAGGCATTCCCGTTGAAAAGATACCCTGTTATTGAATGAAGTAAAAATTACCTTATCCTTATTGTCACCAAATACAACAATGCCAGCATCCCTGTCATCCAACGGAGTATCTATAACAACTGAGGGTCCAGTCCAGGTTTTCCCTTCATCCATGCTGTAACAGATAATTGCCTTTCCAAAGGGACATACATGATCTACCCTGAAGCCTGATGCTGCAACAGCAAGGTTTCCATCCGGAAGCCGCGTAACACTGGGCCATCCGTAATAGTTAAATACAGTATCATTATTAGAGCAGACGATGCTGTCTTGAGTTATAATTTTTTTACTCATTTTTTCACCCCCGATTTTCAATAATGCATAGCACATTTGTATTTATATTTATATGGTTTTGGTGGTTGTGCCATCATATACGGATGGAATAAGATCAAGCAAGTCCTCCCGGTTAATTTGCCGTAATATCTTTTTCCAGCGTTCAATTTGGTTTTCATGAATAACTACAGGCATATATCCCAGCCTGAGATAAGTTTTAACAGCAGGTATACGCCAATCATCAGTCCTTAATGCCATACGGGAGAAGCCTTCCTCTCTGGCATGTTTCATAGCTGACAATGACACATAATAACCCAGACGATGTCCGGTATGCTCCGGTAAAACTCCGACCATATGCAATACAGCACAATCTGGGGGATAATCATCAGTAACCCAAGAAGCGGCTGTAGCAACAGGTTCATCATTAACATCTGTTACAAAAAAAATTCTTTCAGGCTTATATGCTTTATCATTTGTCATAGTGTCGTATGAGAATTTTTGTTTAAATGACTCAGTAATAATTTTCTCCCACGCCTTATCATCACCCGGTTTTTCACTTCGTATTTTGTATGGTTCGGGAAGATCCAATTCAGGCAGATTATCTAAATCAGAGTGTACCATTAGTAATTGAGGCTTTAAGGTTTCATTGGAATTGCTGAACATAACATATCCTCCATTTCATTTAGTAAGGGTTTGTTACCATTCACGAGGATCAGGTACAGACAGCCATACTCCGCCTTGCAAAATAGATTGCTGACTCACCAGGCCGGGCAATGTCATATCCAGGGATTTATAAATATCAATTGGCACTTCTTTCCCATCATATATTGCATTAATAAATTCAGTCATAATTACTGCATCTGATCCCCCATGCCCGTAAGCTTCCGCCTGAGCACCTATATCGCGCCATATCTTTGGGGTATATTTTTCTTCATATTTGATTAATTCATCCCATTTACCCGGATCGCTTTCCCCTTCAAGCCAAACATGATGATAATTCTGATTCTTTGATACATAACTGCTCTCGAAGGCACCCTTTGTACCCTGTAAAACATAATTAAGGCTGTAGGGACGTGGAGAAGACAGATCTGTACGAATTTTAATGAGGTTTCCTTTAACTGTCTTGCATAACATTAGAGCTGTGTTATCACCATCAATGCGTTTACCCTGCAGGTCGAAATTGTCACTTCCGCTTCCTGCACAACATACACTCTCCACCCTGTCCCAATCCATCCAGCTTAAAATCGGACCCAGACTGTGGGTACCATAGGTTACTCCCCTAGTCTCATATTGATATTTCCGCCTCCAGGGTGTTTTATATAGTAAGTTCCGGCAATCATGGAGATACTCCCCTTCTGCATAAAAAACAGAACCAAAAGCACCATCCATTATCATTTCACGTATGATCATATATGGTTTCATATAGTTGCAGTTTTCACCCATCATATACTGTGCACGGGATTCTTTACACGCTTTCAGCAACATCCTGCATTCCTCAATAGAGACAGCTGCCGTAACTTCACAAAAAACATGTATGTTGCGCTTTAAAGCTTCGATAGACTGACTTACATGAAGATGCATGGGGGTGCCGATTATCACTATATCCAAATTTGCTTTTTCCAGCATTTCTATATAATCGTTATAGCGTTCTACACCATCAATCCCGCTTAATGCCCTGTTCAGTGCATCCTCATTCAAATCGCAGGCAGCTGTCAATACTGCTTTATCACTCATTTTAAAAGCAGCCAAAAAAGCAGATGGGCGACCTGCTGCGCCAACTATTCCCACTCTCAGCTTTTCCATATGAAACCTCCCTATATATCAAAAAACTGCACTAAGTAATACTCAATTTACCTTTTTACTGTAGATAAATAAGCATCCCTTTCGCTGTTTCTGTTCCTTTCCAGTAGCCTGTACATAGCATCTCCCATGGTCTTCCAAGTAAGTTCAGGGTTTCTGGCACGGTAATCATTTGCATCCGAACCATAGTACCCCCAAGCCAGAATAGTTCTGGCCCCAGCATCATAAGCAGCATCAGCAGCATAGATTATTTCTTCTTCTCTGCCTCTCGGGTTGCCAAAACATTGTATCCAAATATTATGATCTTTCTTAAATCTGTCGCATATATCAAGATTTTTCATGGTTGCTTCATACACATAATGATAGGGATTAACATCTGTTGAAACCCAGTAGGGATCAGATCCTATGTTGTCCAATGTATCCATTCCGGCAATCTGATCTAGGGTATCGAGGTTTATGCCATGGGTTGCTCCCAGCATCACGCAAACAGCATTGTACATGCCTTTGCTTTTACTATATGCAGTAACTTCACGGAAATAACTTACAATTGTATCTATTCTGAACTTCTCTATCTCTTCTGTCATTTGATCAGGCATCTTTCTGCCATACTTTTCCTCAAAAAGTTCACGGCAAGTTTGACAGTAACAAGTCCATACTGATGGCTTACCATCCACTAAATCCCTTCCCGCCAGGTGTGGTTCATCCCAGAATATAGATTTTGCTCCGGTAAATTCAACCACATCAATCCATTCCCTGGTAAATCTTCTGAAGTCTTTGTTATTAAGACAAACTCTTACAGGATCTACCTCGCCATTGGAATAAACCTGGTGGGCATCAGGAAAATAAGATAGAAAATGAGACTTGTCACCGGGAGGTCCCCCAAGGCCCCAGTTGTCGATCCAGACTTCCAGCCCTGCGCCTTCAGTTATTTCAACAATTTCTTTCATTATATTTTTATGTCTGTCCCAATCATTATGAGAAAACATATGTACAACCAGATTGAAGTTATGTTTAATAATATCCTGCATATCTTCTCTCACATGATGCAACATCCTGTTCCCATGATAGGCAACACCGAGTTTTAGCTTATTGTTAATATTCGTCATTTTTTTAAACACTCCTTCTTTTATTCTTTAATTAAAAATGATTTAACCCAATTTAACCTTTAATTGCCCCAACCATAATACCTTTTACAATATATCTTTGGAAAAATGGATAAATAGCTAGTACAGGCAACACAGTAATCATGGTGACTGTCATGCGTACTGTACGGGGAGTAAGACTTTGTTGCATACGGGCTATTGCATCCAAGCCGCGTGCTGCTGCAAGTTCATCTGCAAGCCTCTGGGCTTCACTCAAATAATTATAAAGCATGTATTGCATTGTCGTCAGACTCTTGGTGTTAAATGTATATATATGGTTATCAAACCATTGATTCCACTGACCTACTCCTGCAAATACTGCAATTGTTGCAACTATAGGCATCGAAAGAGGTAGAATTATTCTGAAATAAATTGTTAAGGGACCTGCACCATCAAGCATGGCAGACTCTTCCATTGATGCAGGTAGCTGCTCAATAAATGTTTTAATCAGTATTACATAATAAGGCGAAACCAGATATGGTAGAATATAAACCCAGAAGTTATCCAGCAGGCCGTAAGCTCTGTACACAAGAAATGTTGGTATCATGCCACCGCTTATATACATTGTAATAATCAAGAACCGGTACAGTATTGTACGCCCGGGCATTCTGTCTTTGGTAAATACATAGCCAAGCCACATACAGCACAGAACGGTACCGCTAGTGCCAATGACAGTACGCAGGATTGAAATCAATAATGAATTAAAGAGACCGTCCAGGGTAAATACCTGTTGAAAGTTGCTTAGTGTAAAGCCTATAGGTAAGAAGGTAACCCCCTCCTGGGCAGCCAATTGAGGATTACTGACAGCATAACTCAAGACATACCACAAGGGATAGACACATATAAAAGTAAACATTAGAAAAAAACCATAGTTAAACACATTAAATATCTTTCGTGATGTACTGGATTTGGTCACCATACCCATACCATATACGCTCCTTTCTTATATAATGGCTGATCCACGAATCTTCCTGGCAATATAGTTTGCCAAAAACAGCATAGTAATGCTGATAACCGACTTGGTAACCCCTACTGCTGTGGCATAAGAATAATCTGCCAGTTGGAGACCCATGCGGTATACATAAAGATCAAGGACTTCAATTTTAGGAGCTGTTACTGAGTTTTTAAAAAGGAAATATTGCTCATAACCGGTGTTTAATATTCCGGATATGTTTATTAATAGAAGCACAACATAAGTAGGCAGAATACTGGGCAGAGTAATATGCCAGGCACAGCGGAAACGTCCTGCACCGTCTATAACGGCAGATTCATACTGTTCCTGATCGATACTGGATATTGCTGCTATATAAATAATGGAGGACCAGCCCAGACTCTTCCACTGAGCTATAGCCGTCTGTACAGTATATACAATATCAGGATTGGCCAGAATATTAGTAGCACGTTCAGATCCTCCAAGTTTGTAAATGAACAGATTCAACACGCCATCTGTTGAGAACAAGGCAAAAGCTAGAGAATAGACGATAATCCAGCTTATAAAGTGTGGAATTGTCGAAACGGTTTGCACCAGCTTTCTGAAACGAGTATGCTGGACTTCGTTCAGCAATATAGCAAATGCCATAGGCAGCCATGTGATTGCAAAATAGATAGCAGAAAATACTAGTGTATTAGTCAGAACTTTGGGAATATTACGATCCGTAAATATCATTTTGAAGTATTTAAGGCCGACAAATTCACACTGAAACAGGGATAAACCGGCACGATAATCAAAAACTGAAAGAATCCATCCTCCTATGGGAACATAATTCATCAGCAGTATCAGAACCATAAATGGCAGAGTCATAAAAAATAGATTCCACTGCTTTTTTTGCTTGTTAGTTTTACGATTCATAACAAGTGAATGGGAAATGTTTTCTTGCATTCTCATAGTATACAGCACCTTTCATTTAAGAAAAGGAGGTGGCGAGCAGCCGCCTCCTTTTTTATTGCAATTGTTCACTGAATACTTTTATCTTTTTACCAGCTCAGACTCTCAATTATTGGTTTTGTAAATTCTTTAGCCTTTGTATTGGCTTCCAGGCACCATTCCCAGGCAACCTTTTCATTATTGGCTTCTAGTTCAGCCAGAACTTGAGCCTGAATACTCTTGAATTCTTCTTCTGTCTTTGCCTGAACAAGCTTGGGTACTGCTTCAAACAGGATATCGTTGCACTGGGTGAGAATACGTTGTATATCAGTTGGCATGGGCTCGGTGGCAGACTGATTCAGTTCAGAAAAAGCATTTTCCATGGAAACCGTTTTTCCTTCTTTAACATACTTCATGCATGCTTGAGCAGGATACTGGACACCATAATAGTCGGCATAGTCTTTTTCAAGAGGAGTTAAGTTGGCAGCCCGCATATCGTCTGTATCAAATAAATCAACCGGATAACCGTCAGCTGCTAAATAACTACCTTGAAGGAACCCAAAATTATATGTCTGCCCAATTCCTGTCTTTGTCCATTCATCTCCACCTGCTGCCTTGGCGGCTATAACTTCTTCCGTTAAAGTCGGTACTCCATCGACCATATTCCAATGGACACCCTCAAATCCGCTATAGAGCATGCGCACAACCTCAGGATCATGTATAACATTAAGGAATGATAAAGCTCCGTCTATAGCCTTGGAAGCCGCTGATACAAAAATATAGTATGAGGGAAAGAAGCCGGTAACTTGTTTATAATCAGCAAATACAGGACAGGCTTCCGTAGGTATAGTAATCATACCGGCTAGAGTATTCGGATCTTCTGCCTTTTTTGCATTGTATAGATCAGCATGAGGCCAGCCCATTTCAGCTGCATACTGACCGGCTGCAGACTTGGCCTTGCGCTCATCATTAGTCATGGTAAAGCTGTCTGGGTCAAGTAGTCCTTTGTTATACAGAATGTTATAGAATCTCATATCCGACCAATAAGGAGAACGTTCTAAGTCTGTATAACCGTTAATGAGCTTTCCGTCTTCAAATGCCTCCATATAAAGGTAGCTCCCAAATGTCCATAAATTAGTCATTGCCGGTTTTGAAAAACAACCATTAAGATACCACGAACCAAATGATGAACCTGCAATTCCAGTTGCATAAACCTTTTTGCCATCTTCTGTTGTGGGATGATTTTTTACCATTTCTTCCAACACAGCTATATAGTCATCCTGGTTTTTCACCTCAGGCGCCCCAATCTCCTTATACCAGTCCCAACGCACATTATAGCCGCGCCAGTTCTGTACCCCTCCATCTCTTAATTCAAGTCCTACATAATCCCCTAAAAAATACAAAGCATTATTTTTTCCACCGTAAAAAGCGCTGATTATTTCATTACGCTGCTTATAAGGTTCACCGTCTAAATGAGGATATTCATCATAGTAAGGCTTTAAATCAAGTGCTAGTTCAGCTTCAATAATATCCGGCAGTTTTGTTGTGTAATGAGAAAAAACAATGTCCGGTAAGTCGCTGCCTGCAAGTAGAATATTGAATTTGTCCTGGTCATAATAATGGTACTCAGCAATCTCAACGTTAGCCAGCCTGAGTACTTCCTGCCATGTGTCTGTCTCATACCACATGCAGGGTGTTGTCTGCAAACTTGAAGTGCTTCCTATTGAGATCTTAATTGGTTCGGAATCTGCTGTTTTTTCATCCGGTACTTTCGTGGCTTCATCGGTAGGGGCAGCTGTAGGATTTGTTGTTCCTGAATCCCCAGCACATCCTGTGAACAAAGCCAAAAGCATTATAACCGTAAGAACAGCTATCATAAGTCTCTTGGTTTTCAATTTGACTCCCCCTTTTATTATTCTATTGCATATTGCTGTGTTACAATTAGTATATTTTTTACAAATTAATTAATCAATGAACTATCCTATAAGCTTTTTTGTATGATTTGTATTAAATCTTAAATTTCAATTAACTGCAGTGTGGAATTGTTATATTTTTATGGGATTTTTATTGGAATTATGCTACTAGCAGGCAATCTGTTTAAATCCTTCTTAATAACTACACCTTAGTCTCCATTTTTATACAGCTACTCCAATCCTTTGGTGGAGAAATAATGGTAAGCCCGTATGCATCTCCGTAATGTAGTTTAAGCCGCTTATTTACATTGATCAGTCCTATTCCTCTGCTTCGTTTTTGCCTGCTTTCGGTTTTTTCTGAAGCCAAAGGTGCTGAAAACACTTCATTCAGCCTGGTCATTGTTTCATCATTAAAACCTATGCCGTTATCCATTACATAAATGTTTAATTTTTCTGATTCATAGGAAATTTGGATCTTAATACGCAAAGACTGACCTCGAACCATACCATGTTCACAGCTGTTTTCCAAAAGAGGCTGCAGAACAAAACGGGGTATCCTGATCGATTCGTTTGCCTCCATATCCAAGTCAGAATCAATTTCCATGCTCACCTGATTCCCTGTGCGTAGTCTCATTAAGCTAATATAGTTTTCTGAAAAATTAAGTTCCTCCCTCAAGGTCCAGTCAATTGTCCAGTCACTGAAGACAGGATGGAGCAATTCGCTGAGCACAACCAGCATGTCTGAAACCTTCTCCGCTCCCGATAATGTAGCCATCCAGCGAATAGATGTAATGGAATTATAAATAAAATGGGGATTAATTTGGGCCTGAAGATTGCGAAATTCAAGCATCATCTTTTCCTGCTCATCTTTCTCTTTTTGTTTCAGCAAATCATTTATACTCCTAATCATCTGATTAAAATGCTTTTGCATCCTGTTTATTTCTTCTATATTTGAACTTTCATTGATATGAACGGAAAGGTTACCCTTATATACCTGAGTCAGTCCTTCCGTAATCTGTTTAATAGGGCGCGTAAAGCTGATTACCCATACTGAATAAAGTATGCATGCTAGTAAAATGAATGCAGTACCGACAATATAAGAGGTTTTCCGGAGCAGATTAATACTCTTATACTGAATGCTTGTTGGAGTCTGCTTGATCAGTATCCAATCGGGATTCTCGAGCTGATAGTAGATTATTTGATAATCTATGTCTTTAGCTGTTGTATAGCTGATGCTGCCATACTTGTTTTCTAGGTTGATTTTATAATAAAACTCGGGAATTACGCCTAACTTTGACAAATTCCCTCCGGAAATCAAGGCGCCGGAACCGTCAAGCAGATACACACTGCTGTCTTCATCAGATAAATATGAAAAACTCTCACGTACGGATTCTTCTTTCACTGAAACCAGCATTATCAAATCCTTGCGCTTTCCTGGCTGTAAAGCATATGTTACTTTACGCAGACCGCATATCATAAGTTCATCGGCTGAAGGCTGATTGGTTGAAGTCGTAAGAGTAAATTCGCTCATGGGATATGTACCAAGCCAAACGGTTCTATGAGTAATGCTGCTTTTTTTAACTATGTTATTATAAAAGGGATGTGAACTATCTTCCATAAAAAAGTTCCAGGTTCTTGATGCTCCGCACATGGTACCATCTTGGCGAAAGAAAAGTACAGCATTAAGATCCCTGGCAGAATAGAAATATGATTGTATTGCATCTAGAAAGGAAATCCTATCCATTGTTTTCTTAAGGAAATCATTGTTGCTGTATTCTGTGGTCAGATAGTTATAAACCGCATCTTCACTTTGCAAAAGCATTGCAGAAGTCATAGCTGACCCCAGTATTTCATTTAGTTTCATAGCTGTATAATTAAATCTTGATACAGTCTCACTTTCATTCTTTTGCTGAATCTGGGCTAAATGCAGCAGAGACGTAATCTGTACAGGTAAAAAAATACCTACAGCTAAAAAAATTAAGGAAACTGTAATTAATCGTGATTTTATAGTTTTGAATCTTATGGTCTTTAATAGTCTGGCAACTTGTTTTCTCTTCATTTGGCAACCCTCAGTTGATGCGGTGAAAGGCCTGTCTTTTGTTTGAAAAAACGTGAAAAGTAAGAAGCATCTGAAAAGCCACAAAGAGTTGATACTTTCTGTATGGAAAATTCACCTAAACCAATTAGTTCACAGGCTTTATCGATACGGACAAGGCCCAAATAATCTGAAAAACTGCATCCAACCATTTGTTTAAATAAAACAGAATAGTAATTGGGGCTTACACAAACCATAGATGCCATATCAGTAAGAGAAATATTCTGATCAATGTTCTCACGGATATAGCATATTGTATTAAGCATCTCCTTACAATAAATAGGATGCAGACAGGAGGAATCACCAAAAACAGTTGTCTCAAACAGCATGAAGGCATCTTTCGCTGATTCTGCCTCCGCCAGAGATATGCGCAGATGATTCAATAAATCATCAGACTTCTCGGTTTTATTTATGGTAATAAGATATAACTCAGCCAAAGAAAGTAAAGATTTCTCATACTTTTCTCTGCTAATCCCCAAGGATTCCTTTAAGGCATCAATATTTGAACTGAAAAGCAACTTATTTTTTTGATAATTCATAAGGGGTACCATTACCAGTATTCTTTCCTACAAAAGTGTAATACAGTCATGCAGATCAAAAGTACCACGTTCTCCAGGTCTGTCTGCTTGTAAAACTGTTAAGCTGCTGGGATAAAAATATGAATTCCTTAATATTATTTGACCCTTACTGACCAGCTTGGCAAGCCTTTCATCAGAACCTTTTGTTTCACATATGACTATTCTGAGTTTGACATCAAGTACTTCATCTATATATGATAACAATTCCCTTATAACTAAATATATTTCATTGATATCATGTTCGTCAGTATGGCCAGAGAAATAAAAAGCAGTTCATCATCAAAATATACATCCGATACCCTGAATGGATTTAAGCGCTTCTGAAAAATGCTTGTTATAGAGGACTTAAGAATTGATCGAACCTGTGAATCCCATAGAATTAAAATGCAATACTGTATATGCTTGTAATATTGTTCATGTTTTTCACATTCACTCAAGTACAGGTCACTGTCATGATGGAAAAATACAAAATCATAAAGCGGATTTGCCTTTCTCATATCGCCTGGCAAAGATGTTGTGTATGCAACTGAAACATAAATATCTTTTAAGTTGTTTAAGGCCTTTTTCAATACCTCATCAATGTCTTTCTGCACCATAGTTGCTTTTACCAGGTATCCTGTTATACCCATTTTCATCAACTGGTAAAGAGTATCAAAATCCTCAATGCAAGTAATAATAATAATCTCGCATACCTCTCCGCTTTCCCTAATTTTCCTGACCAACTCCACCCCGTCCATGCCGGGCATACAGAGATCGGTCAGCACAATATTGGGGCGGTGTATCTGATAAGCTTCCCATGCACTGACCCCGTCTTCGACTACAGCAACCACCTGCATACCATAGTCTTCCCATGGAACGGTTAGATTTAGCCCTACCCGGACAAGTAGTTCATCTTCAGCTATCATGACTTTATACGCAGGAGTTCTTTCTTCCAATAAACCCAATCCTTTCTTAATGCTTTTAATTGGATCAACTCTTTATCGACTGAAAGAACTGTATAGTCATCACTTATCAATATTACTTTTAATCTATAATTCAGAACCTATATGTAATTTTCCTCTTTTGATTCGTGTCTTTTTAATATCCTATATAAAGTCTTCTTGATAATGGCAGTAATACAGAAAGTAATATAATAACTAAAATGAGTATAACATAAAAATACCGTTTAATTCAAATGTCTTTACCGCGAACGAAAGTAGTATTTGCCTTTGTAAATAAATAGTAGTAATATTAAATTACTACTTTATTAAATACTACAAGTCATAAACAGAATTGGGTGAATTGCAATGCGCAAAAAAATACTGTTTATTATAAATCCGAAAGCCGGAAAACAGCAAATAAAGAATTATTTGCTGGACATTCTGGATATTTTTGTTAAAGAAAGCTATGATACTACTGTTTATATTACCCAATCACGCGGTGATGCTATAAATGTTACTGAAGAAAGAGCAAAAGAATACGATCTGGTCGTATGCAGCGGCGGAGATGGTACTTTGAATGAAGTAGTATCCGGCATGATGAAGAGCAAAAAAAAGGTCCCTATCGGCTACCTGCCGGCAGGAACAACAAATGATTTTGCAGGCAGTCTGCATATTCCAAAAAACTTAATTGCTGCTGCAAATACCATTGTCAAAGGACAGACTTATTCATGCGATATAGGATCATTTAACGATTACTATTTTACATACGTGGCTGCATTCGGCTTATTTACTGATGTTCCCTATGAAACAAAACAGGAAACAAAGAATATATTAGGATATCTTGCTTATATTCTGGAAGGCATTAAAAGACTTAATGAAATGAAATCCTATCGCCTGAAAGTAGAGTATAATGGTAATTCACTTACAGATGATTTTATATTTGGAATGATTACCAATTCCACCCCTTCTACTGCAATTGGAGGCTTTTTGAATCTTAATACATCAAACGCTTATATTAACGATGGATTGTTTGAGGTAACTTTAATTAAACGTCCGAAAAGCGCCATGGAACTGCAGGAGATTATTACTGTCTTGCTGACTCAGGATTTCAACAAGAAACATATTATTACCTTCAAGTCCAATCACCTGGTAATCACCGGGAATAACAAAATATCATGGACTGTAGATGGTGAGTTCGGAGGTGAACATGAAAAGGTCATTATCACGAATCTAAGGGAAGAAATAAAAATAATCGCTCCTATCGGCCTTGAAGGTCATTAAATGCCTTAACAGCCCTGGCCAGGTTTTCTCCTAAACGGATGAGCCTATCTTGTGATACCATATTATCAGCAGTGCCGAAATAAGCAGTCTCAAAAGTAAAGCTCATCTCTATGCCGGGCTTTACCCCAAAGTACCGGGAACATGTAGGTGTCCCGCCAACATTCCATTCCACATTAATATCGATGTTGTTATCTTTGCAATACTGCATACTGCCAGGATCCTTACCCGTAATTTCCTCAAGTATCTTTCCGAAACGATTGTATTTTTCCTTCATGCCCTCTATTGCATGAACTACAAAGCAAGTGTCATTGCGCCCTCCGAAATGCCATGGCGAATGCAGATCCAACATATATTTCACATTTTTATCCTTGGTATATTCCATCAGTTCAGCGGTAGAACGATAGATAGGATTGGGCAGATAGTCTCGATTATGATCATGGGGGTACCTGTTTTTTCCCTGATCGCCGTTAATAACCCCGTCTATATCTATAAAGGGAACAGCTAGTACCTTGAGGCCTTTCACTGGTCGGGTGTAAAACTCTTTAAGCATTCCCTCCATAACATAAGTGCCGGTAGATTCACAGGCATGATGTCTAGAGGTCAGCACAATGTAGGCATCTCCTTCACCAAACTCTGCAATATCGACGGGATTACCCTTTTCTGAATTCACCAGAGTTTTTATGGGAATGTTATACACTTCAGCAAATCTATAGAAGCGTTCCGGCAGGTAAACCATATTATGAGCAAAATATACTCTTTTTTCTTCAGGCCCAAAATGATATGTAAATCTGCTATACCCGTCCAGTGTTTCGGAACCTGCCCAATGCCAATCTTCTAAATCTCTGCTTACAGCAGGCCCAAAATAACCTATATAATTCTTGCCTGAAAAATCAAAGGTCCATGTTTGGCCTTGAGCACCTTCTACGCAAAAAGCCCAGTAAAACCAATCAGTAGTGGTATCACGCAATTGCGGCCTAACCTTAACTATACCTTCATTTTTTTCATAAACTTCTATGTTTGCTCCCGGAAAATCAGTATGAATTCGCATAATTCCATCTCCATTCCTTATACAAGTTTTGCAGTGGAAATCATTTTAAACTCCCCAGGCTCCAGATTTATCTTTTCACACATGCCGAATTGATGCAGCCAGAAATCATGGCTGTTTTCAAAATCGATATTCATCATACAGATCTTACCTGCCTCAGGGAAATAGCTGAATGCAATATAGTTACATTCATTGCCGGGCTTCATCTTATCATCTGTTATCCAGACATATCCCCGGTGTTCATTTGCAATTGCACGATAAATGTAACCAAGGAGCCCTGCAGTATTGATCATAGAACCGGGGCCTTCGTCAATATCCAGGGCACCGGGATAAGTCCATGTGTTCAGGAAGTAGCATTTACCTTTGCCATAATGATGCAGTGCCAGAATAGGACTGGCTTTCTCATCATCAATAACAAGAATCTCAAGATCTTTATCTGTAATTTCAATATCACCCATTGGTACACCAAGTACGCCAAACCTCCTGGGAAAGGCACAGCCAAGCCTGTCTGATCCAGGCGGTATGGTAGCCCAATAGAAACAGTCACCCCTGCCCTTCACCCTAACGCCGCAAAGTTCGCTAAAATCTCCACTATTAACCAGTTCATCAGTGGTGAAATTTAATTTCCTTGTGTCATTGGTTGACAATTGAGGCAGGGAAATAAAGAGTGTTCCTCCATTGTATACATATTCTTTAAGTATCTCATATTGTTCTTTTGAGCTGGTATTCCAACCTGTGAAAAGAATGGCTTTATAATTCTTGTTTAAAAATTCTGCACTGATTTTATTTTTCGCAAATGAAACTACATCAACCTGTCCATAGGGTGTGCCGGACAAATGAATATTGACGTAGGGCTTAAGCACCGGCATCTCAGGGAAGAAAACATCCCGTGCAAGTTTCCAGCCCCTCTCCGGCTCTCCCTGAAACCAACTGGGATTCTCTATAGCTATGTCATAAAGACCATTAATTGCATAATTATGGTTATATCGGGCTGATGCTAAATCATGGTTTCCTTTGGCAAGAGCAATAATGGATTCCGGCTGCCCCTCCGGTGTGCCGTTGGATTTAACAAAATTCCAGAAATCTGATATTATATCACGATATTTCCGACAAATGGGAGAATTATAATTAATAGTCGGAAAGTATGGTCTTGCTTCTTCCAAAAGTGGTTTCACTACTTCAGGATTTTTCGTTAATATCTCTTTTGCTTCTCCCCACCCCAGGATCCCAAGTTTCTCCCTGGCCGTCTGAGGGATTTTTAATTTCGGAGAGTCTGGAGAAAGGGTATGTTCTACAAACCAGTTTCCTGATTCATTGATTATCATTTTGCTTCCCGCCATATATTTCAGATACAAAGAAGCACGGAGAACATCATATCTATAAGAATCATTATTGGGCAACCACGAATAATGTTCATGAGCAAGATGGGAGCCCCATAGCGGTAACTCATGCTGTCTGTATAGCCCCCTGGAAAAACCGCTTGAAAAGTTGAGACTAGGAAAAGCAAAATCTTCTACAACAGGTATTTCCGCACCGCCAAGTATTTCATAGTCCAAATGAAAGTTGCTGCTCGTTGCCATGATATAGCCCCAGCCGCTTTCCTTACGCTCACTTACATGCTCGTGAACCTTATTCATAAGTCTGTCTGCCAAAGCACCCAGTGTGAGCTCTCCTGTTTCGTCAAGGATTTCCCGGGCTTCATTTAAACCTACGTTAAATCTTTCGCCAAAATCATAGCCTAGATAAAATTCGCCGCCTTCCTCGCTCATTTTGGCTACCCACTCTTTTTCAGAATCTGTATACAGAAGTGCAGTATATATTCCCTGTTTCTTAGCCTCACGGATAAACCGGACCAAACCTGCACCAAAACGATCCTTATGGGCATCAAAAATATGCTGATACTCTGAAATGGTCAGATTCTTAAATTCCTCCCAGTCCGGTGCAGGAATATTTATTCCAATCTCATCCAGAGCATAAAACCATTCAGCAATTAGACGGGGAGAAAATCCCCTGGCATAGCCCCATACCTGAGCCAAATTACCCTGATTGTCTTCCAGTATTTTTTTTATCATATCCATAGGACTGAAATATTGGGCCTGCCAGGCATAATGGCCAATCATAGTACACATTAAGGTATCGGTATCAGTGGGATATACGCCAGTGCCTAAGAACATACCTTCAGGCGGAAGTTTAATATTGCTCATATCAATTACCTCTTTCTAATCTCTTGTAATTTGATTATTCATTGTATACACGTATTTCATAAACCCTGGCAGATTTCTCATACAACGCAGCACTCTCTTTCGCATTTGTACTGATAACTTCCAGTTTTATAGCAGAAGCTTCAATGCTGTCAAATCTGACCTTTCTTCTGCGCTGATAATTATTGTCCTCTTCATAGATCTTTTCCCAGCCTGAATTCGTTTTTCCATACAAGCACCAGTGTCTGGCACATAATGGAGATTTCCATTGTCCCGGCATGTAAGTATGCAACTGATTCAGATTTGTATCGAAAGAAATCATAACGGTGTTAAATTTCCTGACGATTCCAAAATCTATAGTAACATGCTGAGGCAATGGTTTTCCATACTCGGAAATCCACAGGTTAGGCATATCGAAAGGCCAGGCATACCCGTTATTAACATTCGAACCGCTAAAAGGTGCCGGCACCGGAGTAATTCTAACGGCGAATGAAAATCCTCTTCTCCAGCCATAGTTGTTCCATACCTTGTACTTTGGTATTACAACTTTATCAGATTGAAAAAATGGCAATGCAGCATTTTTTGGTTCACAGCCGCCGGGGCAGGAATGCTGATACTGTGCTGTTGTCCCGGTGGGCTGATACAGACTGTGAGCCCAGTATACCCCGTCGGCTTTGTCCAAAACCAACCTGTAGGGCTTATTGGGTGTTACTCTTGCATTAAAGGGTATGGACATCCAGCCATGAAAATCAGGCGATACTTCTATATCACAAACCTTAATGGTTTTTCCCTCACCCTGTTCCCAAATCCGGCTGAGTTCCTGCAGAGATGCTTTAATCTTTTTAGCTGTTTTCGTTTCATTTTTTATAAAGACTTGTGCTGTATCCAATCTTTCATGGGTTACTGGAAATACCTGAGCCCTTGGCCTGTCCAATAACTCAAATCTTTCCGTGTCTGGATCGCCAAAGTCCAGTTTTTGTTCGCTGGAAGCAGAAACCTCTGCATTACGCGCCAAATCCTTATCATCTTCATTCCGAATACCTAATACATGTACATCATCCTTGATAATCTCCTGCTGAATCCTGCAGATGTGCCCTTCAGCTGCTGCTTCTCTCGGAGAAATGCCTTTCTTTAAAGCATAAAAGGCTGCTATTCCCACTGCCTGACCTATATTGGCAAGAGTGCACTGAACCCTGACAGACGACAAAGCCACATGGCTGACACTTATGTTCCGCCCAGCCATCCACAGATTGCTTATATTGCGGCTGTAACAAGCGCGCAGAGGAATAGTGTACGGAGTTACCAAAGTATACTCTTTATAGTTTTCATCTATAAAGCTCGGCTCAGGAGGAGCTTTTTTATTCAGCACTCCTCCAGGGATATGGGTATCCAGGAACCATCCGGCATATGCAATTCGGTCCGGCCATTTTGCATCCTGCCGGCAGTCCTTTTCCGTTACCACAACATCCCCGGCTAAGCGGCGGCTCTCTCTTTTTCCGGGAATGGAACCTACCCACTCCAAAGCATAGTTTGCCGCATTTTCCTTTTGATCACTGTAATTTTTAATATAGTCCCATACTCCTAAAATATGGGACAGAAGTTCTTCCTTAAGAATTTCCGTATCCTGAACTTGATGAAAAGGTGCTCCTATCTCCATCCACCAATATCCTGTATAAACGTTTCCCTTTCCCGGTCTTAGTCTGCCGATGTTGCGCATATGCCCAATATCAGTTTCACTGCGGATGGTTTTCGCCCATTCCGGGGGTACAAACTCTACCGGCCCACCTGTATCCCTGGCCAAAAATTGAATGGTGGCCCCCATAACTTCCTGATCAGGTATAACAGGGGCTAAATTTTCATTATACTCCTTTCGTCCTTCCCTCCCATACCAGAAATCGGCCCCGGCTATATATCCTACTTCACCATCACCTGTGCAATCTACAAATTGATCAGCATGTAAAACAAAATCCCGGCCGTTTCCCAGCTGTACAGCGTGAAGAGCTGCAATTCTTTTTTCACCATTCGGACAGGAATCGACTTCAGCGTCATATACAAGGGTATTTAAAAACAATTCAATACTTTCTGTCTCTTTTACCATATTCATCAGGCACAAATCATAGGCACTATTCACGTATCCGGAGTATATGTTATCATGATTATTCGCTCTGTCTCTTAAGAGAATTTCTTCTATAATACCTGTTTCCATGGTCCAGGCATTTTTTACCACCGGACTGGAAGGCGGCACTCTGATTTCACTGGAAGAATTCCCGCCAAGCACAGGCCTGTCCTGTACTAAAGCGGTTTTGACACCCTTTCTTGCAGCAGCCAGAGCGCAGCATAGGCCAGCGAGCCCGCCGCCTGCAACAACCAACTCATAACTCATATGTTTGGCTTTTCTCATTAATCCTGTCACCTTCCTGATTTGATTCTGAATAGCCCTCAAACACTCAGAAAATACTCTTTTTGCGGCATAATATCTGAACTCTTAATGCCACTAAATTTTTCTGCAATAATGCGGTTTTCCCGTATCAGTTTATCCCTTTCACAGGGTTCTTTACAGTGATCAAGCAGATCATAAACTGGTATCACTACAGAGGACTGATCCGGCTGCATAACAGTTTTAAGTACAGAAAAACCAATCTTTTCCACCTTGGTTCCAGTGTCACACTTACTAAGGTACAAGTTCAGCAGAATAGAGTATTCTGTAAGCGTCCCAGTCTCATTCGGGTTAACACCCAATGTGGTGATAAAGTTGCCGAGGCAATAGGCAACAGGTGTATTGTTCTTCATTTCAAACTTATGAACAACATGAGGATGGTTTCCAATAATCGCATCAACACCTGCATCACAAAGCCACTGAACCAGATAGACTGTATATGGGTCAGGTTCAGGATTGTACTGTCCTCCGCTGTGCATGCACATTATTACATAATCGGCTCCATCCCTCCTGCAACGGTCAATGTCACCCTTCAACTGCTCTAAATAAGGCTGAATATTCTCTTTATATATTACATTATCTTTTTTATACAGTTCATTTACTTCTTTTCCTATCTTTTCCATGCTTTGAAGCAAATGTATGGAACCCGGAAGTTTTTCCTGAGGTTGAAACAGATTAACCATATATTTTTGTTCAGGTTTCAGGAACCTGTGGTTAGCAAAGGCATTGGTTCCGTATGTATAAGCTAAGAAGCCTACGCGAATTCCCTTAATATCTGCTATAAAGCTCATGTCCCGCTCTTCCCTGGAAGAATAAGTGCCAATATGGGGAAGCTTAATTGAATCGAGAGATTCAATATTGTTAAGCAAACCTTGAGTACCTCGATCCAAACAGTGATTATTGGCTGTAGATACCAGATTGAATCCGCTTCTTACCAGCTCTTCGGCAAAAGGCAATGGTGTATTAAAGGAATACATTTCATTGGTATATCCCAATTCCTCCCCTGCTATTACCGTTTCAAGATTCCCTACCAGATAATCACACGACTGTAATTCATTTTTTATTAGCTTAAAGACCTTGGCATAATTATAGCTGTCCCCATGTCTGCAGGCCTCTGTTTGGGCAGATTTACACATTATGTCACCTGTAAAAGATATTTTTATTTGACTTGATTTCATGATCTTCTACTCCCGGTTATCAAATATCTTACTTGTATATTGGTTTTTATGAGTCCATCCTGATGAGATTTGTATACTGCTGGCATAATAAGATTATAAGACTCTGAACCAATAAATACAAGCTGCAATTAAAAAACCGCCTTTCAGCGCCTTAACAGGACTGGCTGCTGAAAAACGGTTTAAATTTACCCTTATTTACCTGGCCTTGACCTTTGATTTTAATACTTGGTATCCCAGGGCAGTAATTGCATTCTCTATATCCTCAATTGAAATCTTATCAGAATCAAAATCCAGTTTTACCTTGCTCGAGTTAAAAAGTATCTTTGCACTTTCCTTATCAACACCATCCAGAGATTTGATCGCACCTTCTATTTTCTGAACACATGATGGACAAGTCAAAGGCTCCAATTGGATAATCGCATTTTTCATTCTCATCCCTCCTTTTATTCATCTCCGCATTTGTATTATATTCTTTTATTCCATTGTAATAATTGATTTACATCAAGTTTCTCAGTTATTACTTAATCTATACCGAAGGAGTCTCATTCCATTCAATATTACGATAAGAATACTTGCCTCGTGTACCAGCATACCGATTGACATATTCATCCACTGACTGAAAAAGACAGCGGTCAGCAGCACCAGTACGACACCCACGGCAATAATAATATTCTGAAGCATGTTGGCAGCTGTTGCCTTTGTCAATCCCAGTGCATGCGGCAAACGGCTGAAGTCTGAATTCATCAAAACAACATCTGACGTCTCAATAGCCACGTCCGTACCGCCTCCCATGGCAATGCCTATATCAGCCAAAGCCAGTGAAGGGCTGTCGTTAACTCCATCTCCGACGAAGGCCACAATCTGACCGTCCTTCTGCAATTTATCTATATATGCCGATTTATCTTCCGGCAGCATATTACCATGTGCTTCTGTAAGTCCCAACTCTTCAGCAACCAGATCAACGGTTCCCTGATTGTCCCCGGAAAGAACTATTAAATTTTTCACTCCCAGCTTTTTCAGTCTTTGAAGGTCCTCTTTTACTCTTGGACGGATCTGATCACGAATTCCCATAAGCAGTTGCAATTCACCGTCTATTGCGGTCAGCACAAGAGAGTTGCCTTTTCTTTCAAAGCGGTCAATGTCATCCCTTGCTTTCTGGTTTAATATAATATTTTCTTTTTCCATTAGTGCAACATTGCCCACTGCAACCCGGCGCCCATCTATCTGAGCTACAATGCCGCCGCCTTTAATGACATCTGTATTTTCAACATGATACTGCTTTGTATCTCCGATATATTCAACCACTGCCTTCGCCAGCGGATGGTCAGATTCACGTTCTACACTTGCCAGATAACTCAATGCTTCATCTGTATCATTCGTATATGACTCCATATCAGCCACTTTAGGGTTTCCTATGGTTAAAGTACCTGTTTTGTCAAATACCACTGCGTCCACTTTGCTGAAATCCTGAATTACTTCGCTGCCTTTCAGCAAAACACCGTTGCGCGCACCGTTGCCAATTCCGGCTACATTTGAAACAGGAACGCCGATAACCAAAGCTCCGGGGCAGCCCAATACCAATATGGTTATAGCGAGCTCAATATCCTGTAAAAAAAGCCATACTATGAATGCAAGAACCAGCACAGCAGGTGTGTAATATTTGGAAAACCTGTCAATGAACCGTTCTGCTTCAGATTTTGAATCCTGGGCTTCTTCAACAAGTTCAATTATTCTGCCGAAGGTTGTATCTTCGCCAACTCGATTCGCCACAATTTTTATGGTTCCGTTTTCTAAAATGGTGCCGGCATAAACCCCCGATTCCACCTTTTTGCCTACCGGCACGGATTCTCCGGTAATGCTTGCCTCATTAACATAGCCTTCGCCTGATATAACCTTTCCATCAACCGGAATTTTGGCTCCGGTTTTTACCAGCAATATATCTCCCACTTCTACCTCATCAACGTCAACTTCTTCGAATTCTCCGTTTTCCTTCAGTTTAAAGGCGCTTTCCGGCGCCATCTCTATCAATTCCTTGATCGCAGATCGTGTCTTGTTAAGAGTACGCTGTTCCAAAAAGGCTCCAAATAAGAATAAAAAGGTAACTATCGCTGATTCCTCAAAATTTCTTATAATAAAAGCCCCTGATACCGCTATGGTAACCAAAACATCAATACTTACTACTTTTACTTTTAAGGCCTGGTATGCTTGTATGGCAATAGGTACCAGGCCTAAAATCGAGGCAATAATTAAACCCCAACTGAAAACTGCTTCACTTTTAAAACCAACCTTGCCGATAAATGCGGCTGCAATCAGAATACCGCTTATCAGCATTACCTGATTTCTTTTGCTTAGTATCCATCTCTGCATAAAGCATCACCTTCTTGCTGCATTGCCCTTATTATGCATGATACGCCATGTCTGCTTCAGCCAGCATGTTATAAACTGCCTCATAAGTTTCACATACATCTCCCGGCACAGTATAGTTATCAGTAATTATGCGCAGCTGTTCGAATTCCTGGTTCAAATCAGGCTTTTCTTCTCCTGCTTCCTTAACCTTCTTATTTATGATTTCAAATAACTCAAGTACTTCATAAAATTCGGGATGATGCTTTCCATGTACCCGTGCAACTATTGGCACATATTGTTCCAAAGTTTTAAAATTACGATCTTTCACTTCATAAAAGTTTGCTTGTTTAGCCATATGTTCCCCTGCTTTCTATATATTTTCCCTTAATGACAGTTCCATTTTAACAAGAAGGTGCAATAAAAACATTGATCTAAATCAATAATTCGCATTAAAACTTTTTTCTGATAGCAGGGCAGCCGTCAAATCCAGGGGATCCATAACCTTGCCATCTTTATATACACGCATATTTCCTGAGGAAATTTCATCCATAACTATAATATTTCCATCATTATCCATACCAAATTCCAGTTTAATATCGTAAAGCTCAAGGCCTCTTTTCTGAAGGAACTCATATATCAGAGCAGTAATTTTCCGGGTTATGGATTTGATTTCAAAAAATTGTTCAGCAGTCATAATGCCCAAGGCCTCCAAACCTTCGACGGTGATCAACGGGTCTCCTCTTCTGTCATCTTTTAACGTAGCTTCCACATAAGCGTTTAATTTATCTCCTTCTTTCACATAAGCACCATAACGGCGCAGAAAGCTTCCTACCGCCCTGTAGCGGCAAATTATCTCAAGCCCATTGCCAAAAGGTTTTACTGCTTTTACATCCATAGTCCTGTTTTCTATATCTTCGCTGACATAATGAGTAGCGATTCCTGCCTTTTCCAGCATTTCAAAAAACATAACGGAAACCCTGAGATTTTCCCTTCCTATTCCCTCAATTGAAAGACCAACCGTATTGGCTCCTGGATCAAAAACACCATTTTCCCCGGTTACATCATCTTTGAACACCATGCGATAGATTCCATTTCCTAAATCATAAACATCTTTAGTCTTCCCTGTTATTATCTTCTTCATCATCTGTCTCCTTCTTTCTTTCCAGTTTTAAAATTTTTATCTTATCAATCCGATTTCTGTCAATGCTTTCTATAATAAATTTTATATTTTCATATTCTATTTCTTCGCCTTCTTCCGGGATCCTGTCAATTATACCGATTACATAACCTGCTATAGTATCAAAATAATCTGATTCTATGTTAAGCCCTAAAACCTCATTAATTTCGTCCAGTCTGACATTTCCATTAACTATATATTCATTTTCTCCAATTACTTCAATATCTTTGATTTCTTTATCATATTCATCTTCTATATTGCCTACTATTTCCTCTATTAGATCCTCTATGGTTACAATACCCTCTGTGCCGCCATATTCATCTATAACTATGGACATATGCACCCGGTCTGCTCTCATTTCATTAAAAAGCTCCTTAGTAGGCTTGGATTCATATGTAAAGTGAGGTTGGCGTATAATTTTCCTTAGGTCAAATCCCGTCTCCTTAATTTTATTCTGCTGGAAAAGCAGGTCTTTTATATATAAAATGCCTATTATATTATCCTTGGTTTCTTCATATACCGGTATCCTTGAATACCGTTCCTCACTAATTATTCGTAAAACCTCTTCATATGGAGTATCAGCCTCAATGGCTACCATCTCGGTACGAGGGGTCATAATATCCTCAACTCTTGTATCGCTGAATTCGAATACATTATGTATTATGTCTTTTTCTTCATCATCCAAAACACCTTCTCTGTATCCTACATTAACCATTGACTTGAATTCTTCCTGGGTTATGAATGATTGATTATTATCAATTTCTCCGCCAAGGATTCTGATAATAGAATCAGTTATTTTGGATAAGAGAAAGCTGAAAGGCGATAGAATAGTCATGAAAAATTTGACAAAACCGGAAAGCCTGGATGAAATGCTTTCATAACTGTGAGCTGCCAGAGACTTAGGAACCATTTCGCCAAATATAAGTATTATAAAAGTCATAATTCCGATGGTGATTCCTATACCCTTGTTGCCAAACCTGATAATGGCGATTGAGGTAATCAAAGAAGATGCGCTGATATTCATAAGATATTTGCCAATAAGTATGGCACATAGAAGCCTTTTGGGGTCGTCTACCAGTTTATTTATCCTTTCAGCATTTTTTTCTTTGCTTTCAATCATCTGTTTAATGCGTAATTTATTTAATGACGTTAAGGCTGTTTCTGACGCTGTAAACAAGGCAGAGAAAAACAAACAGATAATTGTGATAAAAAATTTCCACATACTATCTGGATCCAAAAAAAATCACACTCCTGAGAATATATTATTTATTTGATTTTAGTTTACTTTACTATTTTTTGCAATATTTATTGAGGATATTTTATATATGGCGGCTGTCGGCCTGTGTTCTTATTGACAACACTCGCAGTTTTTCTTATACTTTGATAGTAAATGAAATAAAATTTTTTCATGTAAAAAAACCGTGTAAATCAGCCGAGGGGGTAAATTATTGTGCAGATAAGATTAGTTAGTTATAACATCCAGCATGCCCGTGATCATATTCGTTCGATCAAAGAAGACAAAGATATTATAGATTTCGATTTGACAGCAAAAGCAATAAAATCCCAAAATCCGGATATTGTAGTAATGAATGAAGTAAGAAATGAAGGGAATCATCCAACCTATAAAGATCAAACAAAAATAATTGCCGAAAAAACCGGATTCAATTATTACAAATTTGGAGAGGCTATAAGATTTGAACCTGGACTGCCTTATGGCAATGCAATATTATCTAAATACCCTATTACAGAATTTGAAATAATAAAAATACCAGATCCTGAAGTAAAAGATGAAGACATATACTATGAAACCAGATGTGTTATAAAAGCTGTAGTTAACATCCAAGGCAAAAAAATAACAGTGTTTGGTTCTCATTTCGGCCTGGCACAAAGCGAACAAAGAAATGCAGTTGAAACCGTCATAAAGCTGCTGGGTCAGTGCGATATGCCCCATGTTCTGATGGGAGACTTTAATATGGATCCCGATGATGAAAAATTAAAGCCCATATATGACAGGCTGACAGATACTGCAAAATACTTTGATAAGCCCAAGCTGAGCTTCCCCTCTAACAATCCGGAGCATAAAATTGACTACATATTTGTTTCAGATGAATTTAAGGTGATATTTGCCGACATACCTGATATTGTGGTGTCAGACCATAGAATGGTTGTCTGTGATGTAGAAATCTGACATGAAATTTATTGCTTTGGCTTCATCCAGAGGCCTGCTGATTAAATACCCTTGAAAAATATCACAGCCATATTTTTCGAGGTATTTTTTTTGTTCTTCTGTCTCCACCCCTTCGGCAATAACGGTTAAATTAAACTTATGAGACATTGAAATAATGTCAGCGGTTATTAGGGTATCTTCATTGCTGCTGGTGATATTATCTATAAAATGCTTGTCGATTTTTACATAATCTATATTTAAATCACGGAGCCTGGATAATGAAGAGAATCCGGTTCCAAAATCATCCAGTGCTATCAGTATTCCATGTTCTTTGATTATTCTTAATCTTTCATTAACTAAATCAAAGTTTTCCATTATTACCGATTCTGTAATTTCTAGTACCAGGGTTCCCTTGTCTATTTTATTAAGTTTGATAATTTTAATTAAATCTCTTACAAACTCTTCTCTTAACAGTTGTATAACAGAAATATTAACTGAAACCTTGATTCTTTTATGCTGAGAGCTCAGCCTGTCATTAGCTCTTTTCAGAAATCTGCAGGCTTCAGACAGTATATGTTTCCCCAAATCATAGATTAAAAACATATTTTCAGCAATATTGATAAATTCTGCCGGTGAAATGCTTCCCATGCCATCTATGTTTAACCTTGCCAATGCTTCAAACCCCATCAGGCTGTTATCCTTTAGACTCATTTTCGGCTGATACTGCAAATACAATGAACTATTATCCCTCTTGTTGATTGCCGCTCTTAAAGCCTTCTCTATTCTATCCTGACGATAAACAGACATTTCCATAATGTCTTCATAGAAACATATCTGTTCGCTATAGTTTTTATTTATGTAGTCCAGGGCAAGTGTAGCATCTTGCAACAATCTGTCTGCAGATAAACAACTTTCCTTTATTTCAGCGATGCTGATTTGAATATCAATATACTGCTCAGCAATGCTTTGTTCATTATCGCTTACTGACAAAGGTCTGTCAAAAATTTTTACAATTCCTCTGGCCAGTTCAGCCAATTCCTCTTTGCGGCGATAATCTGCAACAAAGATAACAAAACGATCAGCTCCAAATCTAAATAATTTGTCCTCCGGTTTTATATACTCCTTTATTCTCTTGGTGATTTCTTCCAGTATTCTATTCCCATAAATAAAACCATATGTCATATTAATGATTTAGGTGTCAAAAGCCCTAATAAATAATATTATCACCTTGCACCTTA
>ERZ773359.1668-NODE-1668-length-30070-cov-7.371248_pt1 | contig 30070 bp, 33 predicted proteins | sample MGYA00374955_ERZ773359 | MGnify/ENA primary metagenome ERZ773359 (study PRJEB29098, sample SAMN04486028) | biogas fermenter metagenome | study: EMG produced TPA metagenomics assembly of the Biogas fermentation microbial communities from Germany - Plant 4 DNA1...
ACTACCTCTCAAGCCAAATCACTCGGGCGCATAGCAGATATGGTCGTCGACGCCCGTTTTCGCCGCCAGGGCATCGGTTCGAAACTTATCGAGCGGGCTCTCGAGTATATGAGAGAGCAAGGAGTGCGTCTGGCTAAAATCGAGACTCTGACCAACAACGAAGCGGGACAGGCGGCCTATCCTAAGCATGGCTTTGTGGAAGTGGCCCGCCAAATCCACTACGTCATGCCCCTGCAGGATACTTCGGCAGAGAAATGAGGTTTGACATGGAGTTGTCGGCCAAGGTGGAACGACTCACAAAGATGCTGCAGGAGATGGGCAGTGCCCTGGTGGCCTTCTCCGGAGGCGTCGACAGCTCACTGCTTTTGTACTATTGCCATAAAACGCTCGGAGAGCGCTGTGCGGCGGCCACACTCCACACCCCGGTGCACGTGTCGGAAGAGCTGGATTATGCTCGCTTCGTGGCCCGGACGATCGGCGCCCGGCATCTTGTGGTCGAAGATAACCAACTTGGTGATCCTGATTTCACGGCAAATCGGGTCGATCGTTGCTATGTTTGCAAAAAAAAGATCTTCGCCAAACTGTTGGCGATGGCCAAAGATCAGGGCTATGCCTATGTACTCGACGGATCCAATGCGGATGACAGCTCTGATTTTCGGCCCGGGGCCCTGGCGGCGCGGGAGCTTGGCGTGCGCAGCCCCTTGCAGGAGTTGGGGATCACCAAAGAAGAGATCCGCCGGTTAGCAAAAAGCGTCGGCCTGCCTAACTGGGACAGGCCGTCTTCCGCCTGTTTGGCCTCCCGCTTTCCCTATGGTGAGATTATCACGGCGGAGAAATTGCTGCAGGTGGCCGAGGCCGAGGAGAGACTTCGGGCTCTGGGACTGCACCAACTCCGGGTGCGCTATCACGGCGAGCTGGCCAGGATTGAGGTGCCCGTGGACGATATGGCCCGCGTGCTGGACAACAAAGAGATTGTGGTTCAAGAACTCCGCGATGTAGGCTTTACCTACGTTACTTTGGATCTTCGTGGCTATCGCACGGGCAGCATGAATGAAACGCTGAGCACACGGGCCATGGAAGAAGCACTACCTCCTGGGCTCGACGATAAAGATCGGCGTGTCGAAGGCCATCTCTAGATCTCCGACTTTGAAGATCACTTCTCCGTACACGGCCCTGTACAAAGCACTGTGCCGCGGGATTTTGAACGTGTGTTTTTCACCGCCTTCGACGCTCTCGTGTGACCATGTGGCGTTGCGGAAGTCACGACTTAGTGCCGTTGCAGACCACAGATTGAAAGCGTGCGCAGGTGCAGGCGAGATAACCTCCAGGGTGAAATCCTCAGCGCTTTCGGTGACGTTCCACTTGACGGGACCGATTTTGGGCCCGCGCGTCTGGCTGATGAAATACCCGGCCAAAGTGGCCAACACTCTCGGGTAGTTGGACAGATCATGCCCGCCGTTGGGATCGTTGTGAATCCATGTATCGCCTGGCAGATCGTCGATATACACGAGTGTGGCGTCTGTAGGCCAGTACGGATCATTGCTGCCCCGGATGATCAGCTTGGGCAGGGTGTAGCGGTCTCTGTAGGCATACGGATCAACTATGTCCACCAGCTTAAGACCTAGCTCGGTCGTCAACTTTTGCTGCAGGCTTCGCTCGGTATAGTCGTGGATCTTGAGACTGTAGGAGCCGAAGCTTTTTGTTTGGAGCTCCATCTGGGTGTTGAGGTCCAGGTTGTCATAGGCGATGGGAGCGATGACTGAGATGCGGTCGTCAACGGCTGCCGCCAACCAGGTGGTCCAGCCGCGTTTTGATCCGCCGGTAACGAGGAAGTCCTTCACTTCCCAGTCAAGCCGCGAGCGGCAGAACTCGGTGATAACATCCAAAGCTCTTACCGCAGCCTTGGTCATCGGTACCAAAGCAGGCCACGTGGGATCCTCCGTTTCGAGGAATTTGTCGAAGGTCATGGCGATCAGGGCATCTTCCCTCAGACCGCCGAAGAGCGGTTGGTTGGGAACGTCAAAAAGGACGGCCACAGGAGCGCTGACCATTTGTGCCAGTTGCGTCATGAGCGTCACTTCGGTGGTTCCCGAACCGCTGCCTGTAATGAACAACAGCGCCGTATTGCCGATCAATTCCCCGTCGGGAATGACCAGGTAGATGCGATGATTCCAAACGGTCTCCTTCCAGGTTTGAGAGGTAAAGGTTATCTGATGCAGCGTGCCGCCGGAAGCTACGGGCAGACTGGTGAGCAGCTGCCATTTGAAGACGGTATCCGGGGCAGCCACATATTCGTCGAGAGGGCGTGTTTGTCCGCCAGCCATCGCCGGACACAGCAGCAATCCTACGATGAGGATGAGCGCGGCGTGCTTGTTAACAAACCCCATGATCATTGCCTCCTTGTGTAAGTGGTTGTCTTCGGCCGGCCGCCGGCCGGATAATGAATTGGATTCTATACAACCCTCCTTTCAGAACATTGAAGCAGTCGATCAGGTAAAACTTTTGTTAATAGGCTGCGGATAGTGTTGCCAGGGACTCCGGCTCGGATTACAATGGCCCTGAAAGGCGTCACTTCGCCAATGCAATCTTACATGCAATCTTAAATGCCATTCATCATGATGAAGCACTGCAGATCGTAATCCAAGATGCGTCGTGACGTCTGCTAAGAGCAGTATTCATCGCAGCAGTGGATGTACTCTTAATCCTCACAGGATTGCCAGTGGTTGTTTTTCCCAATGCGGCGGGGGATCGCTTGTGTAGGCAAGCGGTCCTTCGTCGCGTTATGCAAAAATTCCTCCCTTGATGCTGCTTCATTTTAGCCCCTCTGTGCTATGATAGGCAAGGAAGGGAGGGCATTTTGATGGCCAAAACACGGCGTCAGCTGGGGGCTGACCCCGCGTTATCCATGCGTATGCTGGCCACCATGCTCCTGTTGGCCGCTCTCTACAGCGCTTTTGTCTGGGTCTTGTGGCAGGTGGGGGCCGGCATGGTGACCATCATTTTCTTCGTCGCAGTGATGGTTGGAATCCAGTATTTTCTCTCAGACCATCTGGTATTGGCTTCCATGCGGGCGAGGATTGTCACCCCCAATGAAGAGCCCGGATTGCATGCCACATTAGCCCGTTTGGCCGCCGTTGCGGATATGCCGATTCCGCGTTTGGCGATTATAGAAAGCGATGTGCCCAACGCCTTTGCCACCGGACGCAGTCCGAGTCACTCCGCCGTTGCCGTCACTCGCGGCCTGATCCGCCGCCTGAGCCCGGCCGAGCTTGAGGCCGTATTGGCTCACGAGTTATCGCATATCAAACATCGCGACGTGGCAGTGATGACATTTGCCAGCTTTTTTGCCACCGTTGCCTCTCTTATCGTGCAGAATATGTTTTATGTGCGTCGCTATCCGGTGAGAATGGGAGGGCGTCGAGGACGCTCCGATCGCGACGCAGGAGGACTGATGATTGTCTGGCTCGCCGCTTTCGTGGTTTGGGTCGTCAGCTACTTTCTCATCCGGGCTTTGTCACGCTACCGTGAGTTTGCCGCCGATCGCGGGGCGGCTATCATTACCGGTTCTCCGGCCAATCTGATGTCGGCTCTGCTGGCCATCAGCGGGGCGATGGAGCGTATTCCGATGGAAGACATGCGTGAGGTGAGCGGACTGAACGCATTCCTCATCGTCCCGGCCCTTCGGCGGGAGTCTTTGGCGGAGCTGTTTTCTACGCATCCTTCTTTGGAGCGCCGCTTGGAGAACTTGCAGCGCATCGAGCAAGAGATGCGCAGCTAGGCACGACAAATTATCGACAGAGGCGTGGAACATATGCGGTTCTTTGACTGGTTGTTCGGGCGAACTCGTCTGACGCGCCCGAAATCGGAGCCCCTGTTTCAGTTGATCACGGTGCAGGTGGACTTGGAGACCGTCTTGGGTTGGGTCAGCGCCGGAGCGGCGGCTCTTTGTCTTAAGCCCGTGCAGACGGTTGAGTTCATGGAGATGAAAGAGGAATTGCAAAGCCTTCTGCAACTGGTTTTGGAAGAAAGCGGCACCGACTTGCGCATAGAACACGATGACTACGGTTATTTGTGGCTTATTTTCAAAGATGAGGATTTTGAGGATTTGGTCGGTGTCACTCACATCGCCACACAGGAGTTGCAGGAGAAAGGCTACGGTGAACAGATGCTGGCGGCCGTTTTTCGTTTCTCGGGACCCGGGATTTCGGCTCCTCATTATCTAATCTACAGTTACAAACGAGGAGGTTTCTATCCGTTCATCCCTTTGCCCGGCAAAAAAAGGGATCATCCCCGGGAGTTGCGGGCAGCCTCCTTACTTCCGAAGTACCTGCCGGTTGAAGCTGATCAAAGTCGCTGGTATCCGTTGTGGGACTGCCCGCTGTGAGATCAAAAACGGCAGGCCGCCCGACAAGGGCGGCCTGATGGTCACAACAGGTGGCGCGGATAGTCGGCAAACAGTTCCCGAGCCTCATCCAACGTGGTGTCCGGCGGCGGCAGTATCAAATCTGATTCGTGGAGGCTGTTATCAGGCAGTCTCGTGCCTTGAGACCGCACGTGGGAAAACACGGCGTTGAGACTCTCTTCGAAGGCCTCGGCATCGTTTTTGGCAATGGCATCTAGAACAAGATCATCCAACTCGTCCAGTCTGGCGAGCGCTTCTCCGCGTAATTCATACTGTCCCTCGGTGGCTATGCGGATGATCATGAGCCCGAGACCTCCTTTTTGAGCCTGGCCAAATCATCTTCAATGGACTGTTGGGCGGACAGACGGGCCAATTCTTTGTCTATGTCATCTTTACCGCCGACGTCGATGCTGTCGATCAGGCTGCCGGAAGCCACCAACTCATCAATAGCCGCTGCACGGGAGCGCATGCGCTCCGTTTTTTCCTGAGCACGTTCTATCGCCATGCTGACATCGGCCATCTCTTCCGAGAGGCCTGTGGCCGCCTCGCCTATTTTTACCTGAGCTTCAGCGGCTGAGTACTGCGCTTTGATAATCTCCTTTTGCGTGCGGAAGGCCTGGACTTTGGTCTGCAGGCGAGCTTCAGTCGCCGCCAGCTTATCCTGCTCTTTTTGCAGTTCCGCGATCTGTTCCTCAAGTCCTTGTAATTGCTGCATGGTCAGGGCACGACGCTCCAAGGCCGTCCGGGCCAAATCCTCTCGCCCATGGGTGAGTGCTTCACGTGCCTGCTGTTCATATTTGGCGGTAGACTCCTTGAGCTTCGCGCTTTGCAGCTCGAGACGCTTCTTGGATGCTACCACCTCTGTCAGGCCGCGCTTGACGTTGCGCAGCAACTCAAGCTGCTTTTCGTAGCTGTAATCCAGAGTCTCATGGGGATCCTCAAAGCGATCCATGATCCGACTCATCTTCGCCTTGAAGATGGTGGACATGCGTGAAAAAATACCCATGGTCTGTGCCCTCCTTTTCCGATCCACATGGTCATGGTTTATTATAACACTGCGGATGACAATGTCGCCGCGTTTTTCCGGAAGGACTGTGACCTTAAGTAGCGTAAAATGTCTAGAGAAGAAAACACGTGCAGATCAGTCTGAGCATGGAAGGAGACGGGCTGTATGGGAATGTATTTACCATCAACAATTAATGAGCGGGCCTTGGAGCAAGCGCGTGTGGACGCGATGGCTGCGTTTGCTCCGCAGTGGGCCGTCATAGCGAGTGGGTTCTTGGCGGGTTTTGTGGCGGCCTGGTTGCCGGGAATCATAGCTCTTCCGCTGCTGTTTTTGTACCGATGGGCCTTCGGTGTTCAACCTTGGATGACCGGTGAAGAGAAGCTGGCCGCGGCGCTTGCCGATCTCAGCAAGAATGCCGCCTCCTACGCGCGGATAGGGATCTGGGTTGGCATAGGCCTTGGTATCTACGGGATAGTGCAGGCTCTTTTGCGGCAAAGATCAGCAGTCACCAATCGCTACAAGACTATGGAGTTCAGCAGGTGGGGCGAGGTTCGAATTGGCAGCGACGGTAAGTTGACCATTCTGGCTTTTCCTGTCGCGACCCTGATCGGATTGGCCATGGCTGACAAATTGGCGGTGCTCTATGTGGCACTGTTGATCGTTGTTTTGTCGGGCTTCTTCTACCACATTCTCTGGACCCAACTCGACAACAGGTTCCTCTCCATTTTGTATAGACGGCGCTATGAAGATCGGGTGGCTGATGCCATGAGGCTTTTGATCCCGCGGCATTGCGGATGGGATACCTGTGTCATTCATGAGGTCGAGGTCAACCGGTCGGAAAAAAGCATCCGGGTGGAAGGCGAGTTTGAGACCGATCACAGTGAGCGCGAGGCTCGCGAGGTCATCATGCACTTCATGCGCGGCTATCATCCTATATATCTGATCAACACGGCAAAACAAAAGGCTTAGCCCCGATGGATCCAGTTGAGCTCAAGGATGAATCGATCCTATCGAGCATTCGTAGTCCTGTGGGGAATCGATCATCCGCGGTCGTCTTGGCTCAACCGGTCTTGAGTGTTTTGAGCACTGGGTGACTGGCAAATGGCGTAGCGTTGTGGAATGCTTTACCGCCTCCCGGTTCTGCTTTAGATGAGTTGAGGATACGGACCAAGGCAGCGGTCAGTCTAACTGATATGAGTCGCTCATAAAGACCGGCGACGGGATCGCTGCTAACGCAAGCCGGGCATGTGGAATGCGCACAGGATGAGCTCTTGCATCCGGTTCCGGCGGGAGCATACCGTCGTGATGCTTTTTGGTTAGTGCGCACACACCTGTCATCGTCATTAACGCGTGCAAGAATGCATACAAATAGGGAAGCCGTAGCCTTCACACGGGAACCCCGAGCGGTTCCCGTGTTCGTTAGTCTGAATGCGCGGCAGTAAGACCGGCAGTCGAGCTTGTGTATTGTGGGGTGTGGTTGTGGAACGAAAAAAGATTCGCTTGGCAGTTTTGTTCGGAGGACGCTCGGGTGAACACGAAGTGAGCTTGATGTCGGCCGCTTCCGTCATCGAGGCGGCAGACAAGTCGAAGTACGAGATCATCCCCATCGGTATCGATAAGAGCGGGCGTTGGCTGATTGGCGGTGACCCTATGGCCCATCTCAGCAACGGGGCACTTATGCTCAATACTCCACAATCCACGCAGGCCTCGACCCTGATCAGTGAGGTCATGTTGCCTCTGGCCCCTAGTCGGGAAGGGACTCTGTGTCTGGAAGGGCGGGTCATTGACGTCGTCTTTCCCGTGTTGCACGGCACCTATGGTGAAGACGGTACAGTTCAGGGGCTGCTTGAGATGGTCAACGTACCCTATGTAGGAGCCGGCGTGGCAGGTTCAGCGGTGGGCATGGACAAAGCCCTCATGAAGTCTTTGTTCCGGGACGCGGGACTCCCCATTCTGGATTTTGTCGTGATGAAGAGCAAAGACTTAGATAACGATCCGGACGCCTGTGTGCGCCGAGTGGAGAACCGCCTGGGCTATCCGTGTTTCGTCAAGCCGGCCAACGGAGGTTCCAGTGTCGGCGTCAGCAAGGTGAATCAGCGCGACGGTCTGCTTCCGGCTCTCGAGCTGGCGGCGCACTACGATACTAAAATCGTCATCGAGGCGGCAGCCGTCGAGGCGCGCGAGATCGAAGTCAGCGTGCTAGGCAATGACAATCCGACGGCTTCCGTACCAGGGGAGATCATACCATCACGCGAGTTCTACGACTATGGGGCTAAATACAAGGATGCCAACTCACAACTCATTATTCCGGCCAGGCTTTCCGCCGAGTGCACACGGCGTCTGCGTGAAATGGCACTCACGGCTTTCCAGGCTTGTGAAGCGTCAGGTTTGGCCAGAGTGGACTTCTTTGTACACCGCAGCTCAGAAGCCATCTGGCTCAATGAGATCAACACGATGCCCGGATTCACCAGCGTGAGTATGTATCCTAAGCTGTGGGAAGCGACGGGATTGTCATACAGTGCCCTTATTGATCGTTTGGTGGAGTTGGCTCTGGAACGCTTTGCTGAGAAATCTCGCCTAAAAACGAGCTATGAATAGCTCCGGCAAAAGAGGTGGCGGGAGGCATGAGCGTGGTATCGAGACACCGATGGCGTGTCGGGTTCAAATGGTTGCTTTTGACCGCGGTCAGTCTGGCTTGGGGCATTCTTTTTTACCGGAATTACTGGAATGCCGCCGTTCCGGCCTTCGGTGAGATATCCATGCATTTGATCCGGCTGAGGTCTGTGTTCTGGCGCTACCTAGGAGTCGGAACACTCATCGCTGGCATGTGGGGATTTGTGGCTATCCGTCAACGTGTTCAAAAACCTTCGGATACGAGGCATGAACGCATCAGGCATCGGGGCACTTAGCGGGTGGCAGGAAACCGCCCCCATGCCGGAGAATTCATCTCATGCCTATCACCAGTTATCGCTGTCAAAGAGCTCGTGACAAGGAAGAATCCCGAGTGGTGGGGTATCTTCCTTTTTTCGCCTGTGGGCCGATATCCGGCATCGTTCGGATGTGTCGGCGTGTTGTGTAGTTGGGAGGTGGACACCTGTGAAGGCTGATGTTCGTATCCGCATGGGTCGCAGGCGGCCAACGCCGCTGCGCGTTCCCGGGGAACTCTTTGATGTCTATCAACCACTCATGGGTGTGCAGGCCACTCTACTCTGGCTTAATTTGCGCTGGCTCGAGCATTCGCAGATGAGCGGAAGCATCGAAGAGGAGTTGCAGGCTCGTTTCCACGTGCCTTTTGCGCAGCTCACCAAGTCCTTGGACGAGCTGATGCGTTTTGGCCTCCTTGAGATCGGCCCGGGTGGAGAGTACATTTTACACGAGCCGCTATCGGCGGAAGCGTTCGCTGCGCAGTTCGACGATCTGACGGCCATGGGAGTCGGAGCAGAGGTGGCGGCGACTGATCTGACCGAGGTAACGGAAGACGCTCCTGGTGCGTCCAGCGACGAGCCATCGGTGGAGCTCTCATATGAGACTGATCGGACCGCTCCTCGTCCGACCGCGGCCGTTGAACAGATCAGGCCCTGGGCCACGGGCGCGGAGAATCTCAGCGCGGACATGGAAGCCGTGATGGACCTCTATCACAGAAAAATCGGTATAGCTGGGCCCATCCAGTTCGAGAAGCTCAGGTACTGGGTGGAAGAACAGGGGATGGAAGGAGAAGTAGTGGCCGCGGCCATCGAAGAGACTGTGCAGTCGGCTCAGATCCCGCGCATCAACTACCTCGAAGGTGTTTTGCGCAACTGGTACAATGACGGGATTCGCACTCTTAAAGACTTGGTGGAGAAGAAGGCGTCAAAAGTGCTGTCCGGGGCGAGTGCCAAGACACCCGGACAACGGTCTCAGACTTCTCAGACTCCGCAGTCGTCAATGTCGATGGAAGGCGCAGCCAATGCGGACGCCTATCGGCGGGTCGATCCAAACATGGTGAAGAAATGGAAGGAGCTTTATCCGGATGAGTACGACGATTGAACCGGTTTCGGGTACTTTCGTCGCTGCCGACATAGAGGCGGAGCGACGTGTATTGGGTATACTCATAAAGCATCCTGAAGCTGTGGACACGGTTATGGATCGTCTTAGGCCGGAGCATTTCAGTGACCCGCTCTATCGACGGATCTTTGAGACGATCATTGACATATATAACAGCCGAGGGCGCATATCTTACACACAAGTGTACAATCAGTTGCGAAAAGATCCCTCGGTCTCGGCACCGGATCAGGTACTGATCGGACTCACCGAGAGTTTTGTCAGTCAGGTTGAGTTGGAACCGTCCATCGAGACACTGATAGACAAGCAGGGACGCCGAGCGATCCTGGAGGCGATTCAGCAGATTCACAACATGATCGTCTCGGATCAACCGGAGACGTTGGAAGCATGTCGGGCCAAAGCTCAGGAGTTGATTTTTGCCGCCACGCAAGCCAGTGAGGAAAACGAGATCAAAAACCTTATGGAAGTGCTCAACAAATGCTACGCGCGTCTGTTGGAACGAAGAGAGGGCAAAAAGCCCTACGGGCTTGCGGTTCGTTTTCCTCAGGTTGACATGCTCACGACCGGCTTTAAGAACAAGGACCTGATTATCCTGGCGGCCCGCCCGAGCATGGGCAAGACCTCTTTGGCTTTGAACTTCGCGGTAAACGTCGCCAAACGCAGAATCCCGGTCCTGATATTCAGTCTGGAGATGGACGACGAACAGATCGGCGATCGCCTGGTCATGGGAGAGCTATTTCGCTATCGCAATCCCGACGGCAGCTTCGAGATCCCGTGGTCGGCATACGCCACGCGATTGGACGATGAGCAGTTTGAAAAGGTGGGAGAGGTCTTCAGCGAGCTGTGTCCTTTGCCCATCTACGTGATAGACAAGCGCGGTCTGACGGTAAACGAGATCAGGGCCAAAGCGCGCAAGGTAAAGGCGGAGCATCCCGATTTGGGACTCATCATCATAGATTATTTACAACTCATCAAACCCCACGGTCCGACCAACAGAAACTGGGCTCTTGTGGTTGGAGATATTGTCCGCGAACTGCGCGATTTGGCGGGTGAGCTTGATCTTCCTTTGATACTCCTTTCGCAGTTGAACCGGGGCGTGGAGACTCGGGAAAACAAAAAGCCGGTGATGAGTGATCTTCGCGACAGCGGTAACATTGAGGAGTTTGCGGACGTAGTCATGTTTTTGTACCGTGAGGACTACTACTACCCGGAAAAAGCAAGGCAGGAAGGTACGGAAGGGCAAGTGGAGGTCATCTTTGCGAAGCAGCGGAAGGGCCCCACAGGCAGTGCGTATCTTAAGTTCATCAAGGAATACACGCGGTTCGTAGAGGAGACCACGCATTACGAATGACAAGAACGAGCTTCGGTGACAAAAGAAGAGGAATGCCATGGCCTTTGATGAATTATTTAAGGATGCCGAGCGCCTCAAAATCAGATTTGTGGCCGGCTTCGATCGCCTGCATCGGCAAGGATTGCTGAGCGAATCTGAGTTTGAGGAGCTCGTGGAGATCATCGATCGCTTGGAGGAGTTTTCCGAAGAGGAACTCGCCGAAAGACTGAAGCGTCTCATCAGGAAGGTCGAAGAGATCACCGGACGGGATCGTAATACCGATTGAGTTCCAAGATCGCTCATCGACCTCTCCTTGGTTCGATGGATTTGAGGAAGGAGTGGACGTTTGGACATTGCATCCGCCGGGCAACTGTCGGAAGCGTCATTTGCAATTCGGAAGTATCGATGGTTGGTCATTCGCACCTCATTGTTGATTGTGCTGGCGATCGGGGCCATCTTTACACTGCGGGGGTTGGCTCTGAAAGAGGTCAGTATTTATGTGGAGGGCAGCGAACCGGTCATAGTTACGACCAGGGCATGGCGTGTCGGAAAGGCTCTGTCCCAGGCGGGGATACAGTTGTTTGAAGGCGACGTTGTTTCCCCGGCGGTCTCCAATCGTTTGCATCCAGGGCAGATCATTCAGATTCAGCGGGCCTTCACGGTGACAATCGTCGCTGACGGTCAAACCCGGCAGGTTCGCACCACGGAGATCAGCGTTCAGGACCTTCTCGACAAGATCGGTGTCAGCGTAGGAGCGGAAGACAAGGTCGTTCCCGATATCGGCGCTCAGCTCGACTCCGAAGGTACGGTGCGCATTATTCGGGTCACTCACGAGCATGTCACTGAAACGGAAACGATACCCTTTAGGACGATACAGAAGTCCGATCCGACCATGGATGAAGGAACGACTCGCGTTGTCAGACAGGGTAAAAACGGGACCCGGGAAAAGACAATAAAGCGCACATATGAAGACGGTCAACTGGTCAAACAAAGCGTAGTGGCCGAAAAGGTCACGGTGCAGCCCGTCGATGCCATCATTCACGTGGGTACCAGACCCGTACCAAAGACGATTCGAACCTCATCAGGTCGCTTGCTGCAATACACGGCGGTCAAAGAGATGGTGGCTACGGCCTATACGCCTCGGGACGGTTCGGGAGCAGGTATCACCTACACCGGGATCAAGGCTACCAAAGGCGTTGTGGCCGTGGATCCGCGAGTGATCCCGCTGGGCACTCGTTTATACATCCCCGGATACGGAGAGGCTGTGGCCGCCGACACAGGCAGTGCCATCAAAGGATCGCGCATAGATCTGTGCTATGAAAGCTACAGCGAAGCCATCCAGTTTGGCCGACGCGTCGTCAAGGTGTACATTTTGGCAAATCGCTAGACAGGAGTCGCAGATGAGGGAGAAACTGGCGACCCCGGGGGCCGTACGCAGACTCATGGAGGCGTACGGCTTTCGCCTTAAAAAGAGCCTGGGACAAAACTTCTTGGTGGATTCCAACATTCTCGATAAGATCATTCAGGCCGCCGAGCTACAGCCCGGTGATGTGGTGCTTGAAATCGGTCCCGGGATCGGAGCGTTGACTCAAGCTTTGGTCGAAGCCGGGGCCCGTGTGGTGGCCGTCGAGATCGACAACAGCTTGGTGGCCGTCTTGCAGGAGTTGTTTGCCGATTGCCCACAGGTTCGCATCATCCACGGTGACGCACTGGAGTTGCGCTTGTCGGATCTGCTGCCAGCGGATACGCAATGCCGTGTCGTGGCCAATTTGCCGTACTACATCACCTCGCCCTTGTTACTCAAACTGTTCGAAGAGCCGCTGCCGCTGCGCAACGTAGTGGCTATGGTGCAGCGAGAAGTGGCTCAGCGCATAGTGGCCGCTCCCGGCAGCAAGGAGTACGGAGCCTTTAGCGTGGCGATTGCCTATTACGCCGAAGCTGAGATCGTGGCTTCTGTCTCACGCCACGTCTTCTTCCCGCCTCCGAACGTCGACTCAAGCGTCATCCGTCTGCGACCGCGCCCGTTTCCCGCTCCGGCGGCAGAACCCTCGGTTTTTTCCGCCGTCGTTCGTGCCGCTTTCGGTCAGCGACGAAAAACGTTGCGCAAAGCCCTCCAGACGGTAGTACATGATCCTGATGCCGTGCTAGAGCGGGCCGGGATCGAGGGGACCCGACGAGGAGAAACCCTCTCGCCCGCCGAATTCGGACGGCTCTCCTTAGCCAGCGTGGACTACCTTAAGAGATAAAACGCGCTGCTGGCGTCCGAGGATAGTTAATATTTGCCGCTTGTTGGCAGAAGGTTCTCTTCTGTGTTACAATAAAACTTGATACAGGAGGTTCGAGCTAGAAAGGAGCGGCTGCGTTTACTCCGATACCCGCTCATGGGGATAGGTGAACACCGTGCATTTCATTAACCCGACGCGTGGAGTCATGGATTTTGATACCATGTTCGCGGATATTGTCGCATACATCGAAGAAATGCCAGAAGAGAATTACAAGTTGATCATTGGCACCGATTCGCAGCTGGCGGACGAGGTCTGCTTTGTGACGGCGATCATTGTCCATCGCCAAGGTAAAGGTGGACGCTACTATTATTGTCGCGAACGCGAACGCATAGGTCGCTCTTTGCGTCAGCGCATCTTCTATGAGACCGCTCGTTCACTCCACTTGGCGAGTCAGCTGGCTGCCCGTCTGGCCGAAAACGGCCACGCGGATCTCAACGTGGAGATCCATTGCGATGTAGGGGAAAACGGGCGGACCAAGGACTTGATTCGCGAGGTCGTCGGGATGGTGGTGGGCTCGGGTTTCGACGCCCGTATCAAGCCCGATTCGTACGGGGCCTCGAAAGTAGCGGATAAGTACACGAAATAATAAGGCGGGGAGTGCAAACCTTGCCTTCCGGGCACAATAGAGCCAAAGAAACATCGCTGAGAGTTTCAGTGATGTGTTGACAGTGTCTGACCTGCGCTGGTATAATACTTGTTCTTGTTGACTCAGAACCTGCCCCCATGGTATAATCAATAATGTCAATAAGCGGGGAGGGTGGTTCGTGTGACGGTAAAGAGAGGCACCCTAGACCTCATCAAGCGAGATCTCGAAGCAAATGTCGGTAAGCATGTCAAGTTGAGAGCTAATCGCGGTCGCCGCAAGGTCATTGAAGCGGAAGGGATCTTGGAGCAGACATATCCCAAGGTCTTTGTGATTCGACTCGATGCCAAGTCCAGCCCCGTCAAGCGTGTGTCTTACTCGTATGCCGACGTTTTGACCGAGACGGTGGAGCTCATGATCGATGACAACAGAGTAGGCGTAGCAAATCTCTAGCAGGGTTGACGACGGCTTTGAGTAAGACCGGCTCTATTGCAGGCCGGTCTTTTTTTTGTGCGTGCGCCGGGCATGTCGGGGCTAAAGACTCTTGCAGGCCCCATGGAGGAGACGGCAAGGGTGTTCATCGTGAGGTGGGATCTGAAAAAAGCCGCAGGCAAAGGACCGGTCTGACGAACAGCATAGGAGGCGCCCACGGTGGGTGGGAAGGCGATGCTTTTCAAAGCCTCTCTCATCCCAGTGCGGAAAAGCGCGGTCGTATATGGGGTGGATACAAGCGCGAAGATAGATGCGCATTACCCGGGGAGGCCTAGGTATGTCACGTGCTACTGACGTCTTCAGCGCCGTCGACCGTCCTCGACTGTTCCATGACCTTTCACGGGAAGCCGCGACTCAAAGCAGCACCGAGATCAGTGACACGGCACAAGGAGAAAGTGAAGGAACTCTCTCGCCGGAAGCAGAGGGAGCCTCAGACGAACCGTGGATGGGCTTACTTTGATCCTGCGCGGCTTGGGTGACCGCCTCAAGCGTGCGCAGATGAAGAACGTCTTAGGGGGAGCTTGACGGCCGGATCCGCCAAAGATTTCGATGTCTCAGTCTGCGCCGAACGAAACGCTCCTACATTCGGGCTTGTAACCTGATGAAACGCGGATTGAGGCAGGAGCGGGCATGGAAGTCCGCCGCCAACGGATGAGGCCCCCGGTGGAATGCGGGAGCCTCACATATGAACGAAGATCTCAAGATATCCTTCTTCTGCGCACTTGGACTCGTGTCACTGCCCGATCGGTATCGACGGTTCCGGGAGCGCTACATGAACCGCCGCGGTACGGAAAGCGTATGGCCGTTGGTGTGGGAGGAGGGCATCGATTCGGCCTCCTACCCGAGCTCAACACATCATCCGAGAACGGGATGTGCGTGTTCGTTAATTGCCGGACAGCGCAGCCTGGGCACGGGGTTCGATAAAGGCGATGGCATCCGCCACGCCCTTTTGGCCCGAGCGGATCAAATTCCAGGCCTCCGTCTGCAAGGACAGTATTTGGTTGGCACCCTTACCGCTCACGATTCGCCAATCCCACAGTACGTTGGCGGCTTCGGTGAAGACAAAGGCATTGCTTCCCGGAGCTTGCTCGCTCCAGCGGCGGATATAGTCGCGCACCGCTTCCCGGATCACTGGGACACGGTTTTCCGCTCGGGTAAACAGGATGACCCCTTCCGGTTCATAGGCCAGGAACTTCAGCAGTTGGCCGGCTTGGGTCATGTTCTTGGAGTCCACGGTCATGCCGATAGAGTGGAACCCCGTTTGGCTGGCTCGCACGTCGCCTTTAGGTAGGATACCTACGTTCCACGCCGGTGCGCTGCCCTGCCCCGTGGCCTGGACCATGGTGTTGAGGTAGTAGACCTGAACCGGGTACATAGCGGCGGTGTTCTGCAAGAAGTTGCCACCGACCACGTTATGTTCGAGCCACAGACTTGTTGTAAAGGTGAGAGCGCGAATCACCTCAGGGGTGTTGCCGAGATAGCGAGTTCGGTCGCGGTCCACATCGGTGGCATTCCACATGCCGAGCATGTTGAAGCCACCAGCGTAGCCAAAGCTGCCCAAGCCGTACTGTTCGGGGACCCCGTCACCGTTCGCATCAACGGTGAGTTTTTTGGCTAAGGCTACGAATTCGTCCCAACTCAGCGCATCGCTCATCCAGTCGGTAGGCAGCGGATCCACACCGCCCCGGGCAAAGAGCTCTTCGTTGTAGAAATTGGCATGAATGCTCAGCGCGGTGGGCAAGGAGTAGAGCTTGCCCCGTATGCTGAGAGCCTCTAAGGCTGCCGCAGGATACGTCTTGAGATTGATCTGACTCGTAGCCACAAATCCCTCTAAAGGCTGCAACAGTCCGCCTTCGGCCAGCTCCATGATGCGCGGATTGTCGCCGTAGACCAGATCCGGAGCAATCCCTCCGGCAGACATGGTGATTACCTTGTCGAGCAAATCGGGCCACCCGGTAGCCTGAAGGATCTCGGTTGGAATGCCTGTACGAGCGGAAAACATCTTCAGTGCCTGATTCAGTTCAGGACCCCAGGTAGCGAAGGGGCCGATGAGAGTCACCTTGTCGCTTGCCGTTGCCTGCGTACTTCCCATAACCATGAACAGAGTGATGATAGCGACTGATAACAAAGCCGGGCCGCTTTTGACGCCTTTCATGAGACACACACTCCTTTCCGGGATGCGATTCCAGGGACACTCACTCATAGAAGGAGTGTCTTATTACATATGATACTGTTTCATGTCGAATTGTCCTGCTTATCGGAAAGGCGCTACTCATGATCAGATATCTTCTACCTCTTGGCGGAGGCACATAGCTTTAGCAGGAGAGGCAGTGACGGAAGGGGATATCCTTTGCGGCTTTGGCGCGGCTTTCGGCCACGTTATCTGAGATTGGGATCGCAAGGCGACGAAGTTCGATGGCTGCAGCGCCGATTGCTGGATCTCGGGTATGATCCCGGGGACGTGGACGGGTATTTCGGGCATCGGACACATGCGGCAGTCTTGAACCTTCAACGCGATTTCGGACAAAAGCCTGACGGCATAGCCGGCCCCCGCTTGTACGACCTGCTAAATCAGGAAATCCTACCCGTGCGCCAGTGCGTATATGTCTTGGCCCCGGGTGAGACTTTGACTGATGCCGCCCGTTCGTTGGGTACTTCGGTAGAGGCACTCCGCTATATGAATCGGCTTCCCAGTCATCATCGGGGTTTTGCGGGGCAAAGACTGATTTTTCGTTCTCATTACATCGTTGGTGCTTTCAGCGGTTTCGAGCACAGTGCTTTGTATGCCCTTCGCAAGGTTGCGGCGATGCTTTCTGCCGTGGTGATTCCTGTGGGGATGATCTCGGACGGACAGGTTGAAATCCTCCGGCCTAACGGGAAAATACCGGAAACGGTCCGTCATTATGGCCTTGAACTCTGGGGCGTTGTCTCCGCCGCAGAGCGCATGAAACCTACCGACCTGGATCTGTTAGTCCGCAAACGGCGATATCTTCGCCAATGGATCCAAGCTTTGATTGACCAAAGTAAAGAACTCGATGCCGGATTGTGGCTGGATCTGGGTTCGATCCGTTGGGGCGACGGATTGCGTCTTGAGCGTCTGGCTCGGATGATCAAGGAAGCCGACGCCTCCGTGCGCTTCATGGTCACGCTGCCTATGCCTCGCAGTCAGGCACCCAAATACTGGTGGCTCAGCGACGTCAATTACGCCCGGTTGGCTCTTCTTGCCGATAAGGTCGTCATTGCGGGGCACTGGCCGGGCCCGCCCGAGGATCTGGCCGCTTTCAACAAACGCTTGCGGGGTATGCTGCACGTCGTACCTCCGTGGAAAGGCCTTTTGGGCATTAATCTGGGGGCCGAAGTGCGCGACGTTCGCCACCGTCTGTTGGCGGAGACAAGCTATAGGCAAGCGATCAGCGCCGCCTATCTGGCCGGGGTCCGGCCACGCTGGGACGATGAACGCTCCCTTCTGCGAGCCGCATTACCGCCGAAAGAAGGCGACGACGAATCGGATGAGAGGGTGCTTTGGATAGCCGGGCAAGAAGCCGTTAAACGGCGGGTACACGCGGCAGTCCGCCTGCATATGGCAGGTGTGTTGATATGGCCTTTGGGCGAGGAAGACACGCGTCTGTGGGACGTGTTGCGAAAGCGCATCCAACCTCAGCGAATGAACGCATGACGCCCATCTGCGGTGCATATATATCCCTGTGAATTGAATCCACGTCCGTTGGAGATCAGGGAGTTCAATTGCGGGGAGGGAAATCGGCTTGAAGATTGAACGGCAGCCTGTTCGCGTCAGTACGGTGATAGGGGAGAACGCGGGACAAAGTGTGCTTGAAGGCAGCGTATCCCTTCCCGTCGACGCACCGGAGATCGGACGTCTTCTTCGTGTGCGTGCTCATCCGGTCATCATGCGCTATGAGGTGGCGGAAGAGCAGATCTTGATAGAAGGGGCAGTGGATCTCGAGGCGCTGTACGCCAGTTTTCATGAAGTGGACGGCGGTGAAGATACGAGTGCTGAAGTGGTTCTCGAGGAGCGTCTTGAGATCGGCAGATGGGATCGGCAACTGCCTTTTGAGTTTGTCTTGGACATTGCCGGGGCGGAGCCCGGCTTGCCAGCTAAGGTGGCCGTCAGTGCAGATCGCATCAGTTACGAGCTGCAAGACGACAAAAGGTCCGTTACAGTCGATTTAGTCTTGGGTTTTTCGGGAACCGTCTATCGCATAGATGAACACAGCTTGACCACCCAGGCCACCGCCGATTACGAAGTCCATCGTGAACAGCGAAGAATCCGTCTGCCTTTGGAGAGCGTTTCAGTGAGGGGCCAAGAGAGGATCCAAGGTTTCTTGGCTTTTGGGGGACGCGTGCTGCCCCAAAAGGTCCTGTCCTTGACTATACGACCTTCAGGGGAGCCAACGGTTCGGTTTTCAGACGGAACGGCGGAGATCCGTTCGGCCCTCACTTGTGCGGTCTTATACACCGCCAGTGAAGTCGGCGCCGCATACGTGGAGTGGCCGGAAGAACTGGTTTTTGTCACGACCGTAACGGTGCCAGAGAACCTGTACAAAGCAATGGTCTCCGTGGATTTTTCCACGGCAGATGTTCAATGGCAGACGATTGACACGGAAGAAAAACGCGGGATGGGTATAGAGGCGACGGTGTTTGCGGATCTGAAGATAGACCAGGTGATGGAAACGGCGGTCATAACTGATCTTGTTGCTGAAGAGCCCTATCAGGTGGCGGTCCGCAAAGATTGGCTGCTGCTTCGGGAAGCGGTGGGAGAAGGACGGCAGCACACGCTGACAGAGGCCAGTCTGCAGTTGCCTGCAGGGGCGTTGCCGATCGAAAGGCTGCTTTTGAGCGAAGCAACTGCTCGCCTCGAAGATGTCCATGTTCTGGGTGACAAAGTCGCAGTTGAAGGTGTGGCCGACATTGAGATCGTGTACGTGGGTCGCAGCGGTGAGACGACCAGTCTCACGACCTGTTCGTGGCCGGCGGGTATCTTCTTCGAGATTGAGGTACCCGTTCCGGGAGCTGAACCGGGTCTGGAGAGAAAAGCTGAGGTTGGCGTCGAGAAGGTCAGAGTGGATGTCATCAATCGCGAGACTGTGGCCGTTGAGCTGGATCTTGTGACCACGGTGGCGCTCAGTCGCAGCATCGAACTGGATCATGTGGTTGAGGCGGTGGAAGTCGGACCTCCTCACCCTGATCCGCCCAGCTACACTTTCTTGGTCTTGCAAGCGGGAGACACGTTGTGGAAGATAGCGCAGAGGTATCACACGCAGACGGAGGCTATTCTCAGGTGCAATAAATGGTTGGAAAGCGAAAGCAGTGAGCTTACACCGGGGATGAAGCTGTGTATACCGCGCAGAAGAGAATCGAAGGGTGGATGATCATTTGAATGCGCTGAGCGGGCACTCCTGTTCGGTGTGCCTGGCTTGGCCGGAAAGCTGAAAAACCCACCGCTCAACCCGCGGCAAGAAAGCGAGCAGGATGACGCCCGTTTGTCCGGGGGGCGTCATCCTGCGCGATATGGCGACTACATGAACACCACATCGAGATAGCCAAACAATGCGCCGGGTTCGCTCACCTGACGGGGCGCCACACAAGCCACATGCAGTTGCAGCGCCTTGTCGAGAGTTTTTTCCGTCTCGATGTGGACGGAGTTTTCCCCTTCTTTCAGTTGAACAAAGGGACCCTGTCCGCGGTGGTATGCGGGAATCGGATTACCGGGTTGCCAGTGATCGAAGACCGGCTCGTCGTTGAGCCAGGCCCTGATCGGAGCGGCGGCAGAGAGAATGAGTCTGGCCTCCCGCGCCGAAGGGCAGAGCAGAGTGCTCGTAAGACGATAAAGCCCCGGCGCTCCGTCGAGGATGATCTCATTGGTTGCAGAGAGGACCTCTTTGGACCGGCCGTCAGGTCCCTCCACAAACCAACGCATACCGCGGGCCAAGACCAGAAGCTGTCGATATGTCTGCCACAAAGCGTTATTATGATCACGGGTGATCTCCATGTTCACCCGGAAGGTCGCTTGCGGATCGTCGGCCGGTAGCAGACCCACAACGAAGTGTTGGCTGCCGCCGGGATCCACAGCATAAGCCAACTCTTTATCGCCCTGCCAACCGCAAGGCAGATCAAAACGCAGACTTCCGGACCAGCGAACGGAAGCATGATTGGTGATCGTTATAGCCAGCTCTTTCTTCTTTCCGGGCAAGGCAGCCGGGCCCTGCTTGCCGTAGTCGACGACGACTTCAAGACTCGGCGATAGGCGGCTTGGCAGGTAGAAGCGGTTTTGGAACGGCTTCTCGCGCCACAACACGGATGGCTCGGGAATGGGCTTGTCTTTCCAGAAGGCCGCGGTCTCTTCGCCGACGCGCATCGTGCGCTCGGTGAGCTCAGCGACTGTTTTGGGAGCCGGAAAGCCCTTGACGGGAGGACTGACGACGATGGCATCGCCAATGGGAGCAATCCACTTTTTCGGAAGACTGGCAGCGCCCAGGACGATGCCCAGGATAGCTCCAAGCGTGGCTCCGGTGCAATCAGTGTCGTAGCCGCAGTTAACGGCTTTACAGATCGCATCGCCGAAGTCCTCACCGTAGAGCAGGCCGAGAACGGTGAAGGCTATGTTCTGCGGAGCATCGGTAAAATTGATGTGCCCGCATGTCTCAATGATCTTCTCGCGGGCCGTGATCCAGTCCAGGCCTTCAGCATGCCAACGCATGGTGTCTTTTACGGCCCGGGCCGTCCGACACTCGGAAGGAATGACGCTAAGGCCGGCCTGCAGCAGTCGCTGAGGATCGTCTTCCACAAAAGCCGCGCTTTCCATGGCGGCGAAGAACATCTCTCCGTAGACTCCTTCACCACCGGCATGATCGGTAATGGCGTCCTGGTAAGCGTAATAAGCGGCCAGCTGCGGTTGGCCGGGGGCGATCATGGCCCAGATCTCCGAACGAATGGGCGAGCCCATGCAATCCGTAAACGGATTACTGAACCATCCCGAGACAGGGGGACTCATTCCCCGTCGCATGTTGGTCAGGGCGTATCCGTATTCATCGTAAGGGAAAAAGACGTGTTCTTTCCACTGTTCAGCTAATTCAACCGCTGAAAGACGTGGCCCGTATGTCTCCAGGGCGTGGAGCCACACCAGCTGCAAGTCGAGATCGTCACTGGGGAGAGGTAGCTCGCCTAAGCGGGGATAAAAATCATATGACATGAGTTCTTTGCGTCCTTCAAGCGGTCCTCCGAGAGTGCCTCCGATGTTCTTGCCCATCCAGCCGCCGTAGATCTTGTCTTTGTAGGTAGCGGGAGATATCTTGTCGATCATCGTGCACCACCTCCTTTAAGGGTAGTCTACATCGCTTCATGTGGCATGTCCACGACGCATGATATATACTCGGCGTAGTCGCGTGGAGCACCTCAATGGAGGATTTCACTTCTTGAAGGGAAAACTTTTAAGGATAACCCGCAGTGGAGCTTCTCGTTGCCTTTGTCACGACGCGGTGATCTTGGTGGGTCAATACATATGCAGCGATCTGGTTTTAGCGCCTTGAGCGCTGCGTTGAACCCGGGTGACGCGCTTTTTGCGACCAATGGTTAAACGCTACGATCAAGGCAACGAGCAGTGTCACCTGTAAGAGGCGCTCGGGGTTTTTTCGGGGCGCCATAAGGCGTGAGGGTATTGACGGCTGTGCAGGGCTTTGTTGGCGTCTTGTCGCACAAGACCTGCCGTCTGAACAAGCGCTGTCGCCGCTCGGCGGGATCGCACCGTCCGTGTGCTTCGCGGAAAGGGGTGTTACGGATGAGCAAGTTCCGAGACATCTTTCGCCCTAGGCAAAGATACGCGAGAGTCAAGCCTCAGACTGCGCCAACACAGGAAGAGGCGAAGGACCAATCGCAGACGCGCGATATGCTCTGGAGCAAGTGTCCGCAGTGCAAAGGCTTTATATATCGCAAGGATCTTGAGCGCAATCTCGGAGTATGCGATAAATGCCATTTTCATTTTCCCATCGGGGCCAAAGAGCGTCTGCATCAGTTGATCGATGCTGGGACGGAACCTGAGTTGCTCTTTAATGACTTGGTCACCGTGGATGTGTTGGGCTTTCCGGATTATCAGGCCAAATTGGCTCGGGATGCCGAAAAGACCGATTTGAACGATTCGGTGGTCATCCATAGGGCCATGATTGGCGGTCATCGGGTGATTTTGGGGATTATGGACTTCGGTTTTCTGGGGGGCAGTATGGGCGCCGTGACCGGTGAGAGGATTACTCGGGCTTTTGAGCTGGCCACCGCTGAGGGCCTGCCGGTGATCATTGTCTCCAGCTCAGGCGGGGCGCGCATGCAAGAGGGGATCATTTCTCTGATGCAGATGCAAAAGACCGCCGCCGCGGTTGAGTTGCACAGTCGGGCCGGACTGCTTTATATTTCCGTCCTTACGCATCCGACCACGGCCGGGGTATACGGAAGTTTTGCTTCCCAGGGTGATATCAATCTTGCGGAACCCGGGGCTATCGTGGGTTTTGCCGGACGACCCGTTATCGAGGCGGCTATCGGCAAACGCGTCTCTCCTGACTTGCAAAAAGCGGAGACAGTCTTTGCCAATGGCTTTATTGATGCCATTGTGCCGCGTCCGGAACTGAAGTCCTTCCTTCACCGACTGCTTGATTTCCACTGTGAGCCCGTGGTTAAGGCGGAAGAGGTTGAAAAAGAGCCTTCCGCAGCGGGTCATGAATCTGAGCAAAACGCTATGCAAAGGGAGTAATAGCATATGTGGCACAAAAACAGGATGCGAACAAAAGCGGCCTTGGTCGCTGCGGCAGTCGTCTTATGGTGTGCGCTGGGAGCTTATGCGGCTTCCCCTCTGCCCGAGTTGGACATAGAGGCCGAAGCGGCTATTCTCGTTGATGCGGCAACGGGACAGGTGTTGTACGAGAAAAACGCCGATTTGCAGCTGCCGCCGGCTAGCATGGCCAAGATCATGACTATGCTCCTAGTTATGGAAGAGGTTGAAGCGGGGCGCATCAAACTTACTGACGAAGTCAGAGTGAGCGCACGGGCCGCCCGCATAGGCGGTTCTCAGGTTTATCTAAGAGAGGGAGAAGTATTCACGGTTGAGGAACTTATGAAGGCTGTGACGATCCACTCGGCCAATGATGCTTCCGTGGCTTTGGCTGAGCACGTGGCTGGTGTCGTGGAGGCTTTTGTCGACCTCATGAACAGGCGAGCCCGGGAACTGGGCATGAATGACACCTACTACGATAATCCTGACGGTCTGCCTTCGGAGCCGGGACGTCCGCCGACCTTGACCACGGCTCGCGATCTGACCATAGTCTCGAGGGAGCTGCTGAAGTATCCTGAGATACTGGAGTGGGCCACGATCAGGATGATCGAGTTTCGGGCCAATCCCAAGACAAATCTGTATAATACAAATAAGCTAATTGGTCGCTATGCCGGATTGGACGGTTTGAAGACGGGGCATACGGATGAGGCGGGTTGGTGTCTGACCGCCACGGCCAAACGAGGCGACACCCGGCTGATAAGCGTGGTCATGCGCACGAATAGTGAAGAAGAGCGCCAAGCCCAGACGGTGCGCTTGCTGGACTACGGATTCCGCTACTTCGAGCCCGTCATCCTTGCCGAGCAAGGTGAGGACGTGGCTACACTCAAGGTGGCCAACGGTTGGCCGGGCGCCCTGCCGGTACAGGCCAAGGAGACGTTTCGTCCTCTGGTGCCGCGGGGACGTGCTGGTGAGATAGAACTGAAACCTGATTTCGATGGGGTGCGCGCTCCGCTGTCAGCCGGACAAAAGGTCGGTGCCATCGTAGCCATGCTTGACGGCGAGGAATTGGCGCGCATGGATGTCGTTGTTTCCCAGGATGTCAAACAAGCCAACTTCCTGATTCGCTTTTTCCGCTGGATCGCCAGAGGGGTGCGCAGCCTGTTCCGCCGTTAGCGGTCGGTGTATGGGGCAGGAAAGCTTAGTCTGTCGAAGAAAGCATGGCTACGAAAAGCGGCGATCTCGGCAGTGAAAAAGGAGGCGACAGTTGGATCCGTCGGACGCAGTGGTGCTGGCTCCGGCCAAGATTAATCTCGTCTTGGAAGTGGGGAATCGTCGGCCGGACGGCTATCATGAGCTGGTTACCGTTTTTCAGGCTGTTGCCCTTCATGATCGCATTACCGTGTCTGATACGGACTGCCACGGAGCCTTAACGGTGACCGGTCCGCAAGCAGGTCCCATGGTGCGGGAGGACTTTCGCCGCAACTTGGCCTGGCAAGCGGCGGCGTTGTTGGCTGATGCCGTCGGCCTGCCGTCCCCCGGTGTACATATCCATCTGGAAAAGCACATCCCCGTCGCCGCAGGATTGGGCGGGGGCAGTTCGGATGCGGCCGCGGTGTTGCGACTTTTGGCCAGGTGCTGGGCTGTTGACGATGAGCGGCTGTTGTGGCGTTTGGCCGCACAGTTGGGGTCGGATGTGCCTTTCTTCCTGTATGGAGGAGCGGCTCTAGGCAGGGGGCGGGGGGAGTTGCTCACATCGTTGCGCCTGCCACGGATGTGGGTGGTCTTGGCCAACCCCGGTCTGCCCAGCAGTACCGCCTCCGTGTTTCGCCGTTTTGCCGCCGGCGACAGGCCCGCCGCCGCCCCCTTAGGCAGCCGTTGTGAAAGAATCGTGCAGATCTTGTGCTCCGAAGGACCCGGGGCCGTGGATGATCGACTCTGGCACAATGACTTGGCCGAGGCGGCGTTGGCCGAAGTCCCCGCCACAGGATTGCTCTTGGATGTCTTTCGGGATCTCGGCGCTTTGGGAACTCAAATCAGCGGTAGCGGAGCCACGGTCTTTGCCGTCGCCGCCGATGCGGCGCATGCTGAGCAGATGAGCGCTCAGATAGCGGAGTATGCGGCTTGGACGTGGTGGGGTCCGACGATTATGTCAGAAGGAGAGCTGACCAGTGGGCATTTTGCAACCGGTTGTACCTGATGACTATAAGCCTCTGCGTGAGCTCGTGTTTGAAGCTATCCGTGAAGCAATCATCTCCGGGGATCTGAAGCCCGGCCAACATCTCATGGAGAGCGAGTTGGCCAACGATCTGGGCGTCAGCAGAACCCCCGTTCGTGAGGCTTTGCGTAAGCTTGAACAGGAAGGCTTCGTAGTGATCATAGCCCGTAAAGGAGCTTACGTGGCCGATATCTCCCTCAAAGAGATAGTCGATGTCTTTGAGATTCGCGGAGCCCTCGAAGGGCTTGCCGCTGAGTTGGCCGCCGAGCGGGCCAGTGATGAGAAGATCGAAGAAATGGAAAGGTGCCTGGTCGAGCTCAGTGCCATGATTGAGGCCAAAGACCTGAAGCGCATTGTTGAGATCGACTCCCGATTTCACGAGATCCTTTATTCCTCAAGTCGCAATGAGCGTCTCAGTCAGTTGCTATCGCTTTTGCGCGAGCAGATTCATCGGTTCCGGACTCGTACCATGACGCATCCGTCGCGCATGCGAGTGGCACTGGAAGAGCACCGCCGCATTATTGAGGCAGTTGCGGCTCGTGACGGAGCATTGGCTCGACGATTGGCTCAGGAGCATATCGAAAGCGCGGAGAATACTCTCATGTCATTGTTGGCAGTGGACGAGCAAAAGAGGAAGCGGATCAGATAAATGCGAGTGGACGCGGTTGTACTGGCCGGAGCAAGAAATGACGGTAGATTACGCCACGTGAGTTCTGCGCCTTACGAGGCGCTCATAGAGATCGGTGACCGGGTGATGGTCGATTATGTGCTGGCCGCGCTTCGACGTTGCAGCCTGATCAACAGAATTGTCGTCGCCGGTCCCGACGAATTGCGTACACGCGTGACAACTTGTGGCGTGGAGTTCACCTCCGCGGGGGACTCCATGATCGAGAGCATTCGCGTGGCGACTGAGTATTTGGATTCCAAAGACAAGGTCTTGTTGGTCACGGGAGACATTCCGCTGATCACGGAAGAAGCCATTCTCGATTTTTTGCATCGTTGCCAAAAGGTGCAGGCAGACATATATTATCCGGTGGTCAGGCGCGAGACCAACGAGAGCAAATATCCCGGCGTGCGGCGCACGTATATGCATCTCAAAGAGGGCGTCTTTACAGGCGGCAACCTGGTGCTTTTGCAACCGGCGATAGTCGCTCAATGCCATGACCTGATCGATCAGGCCATCCAGTTGCGGAAAAAACCGCGTCAGCTGGCCAAGCTGTTGGGTGGGCGCGCCTTTTTTAAGCTGTTGTTCCGACAGCTGTCCATCAAAGAGATTGAAGCCCGGGTGAATGAAGTGCTCGGCTTCGTCGGCGTAGCGATTGTCAGTCTCTATCCGGAAGTTGGCATAGATGTCGACAAGCCGACTGATCTTGAGATGGCACGTCAAGTCCTGGAAAACCGGTGAGGGGGTGTTGTGTTGCGTCGTAGCGAACGTCTAGCTGCCATGGCCAAAATGCTGTCAGACCGACCGTATTGCGTACTCCCTCTGGCAGAGTTTGCTGAACGCTTCGGGGCGGCTAAATCCAGTATTAGTGAAGATTTGGCCATCATTCGCAGTGTGTTTGAAAAAATGGGGCTCGGGCGGGTGGAAACCCTGGCCGGAGCGGCCGGTGGCGTGCGCTACATACCGATTGTGAGCCCGGAAAGAATACTGGAGACGGTGCAGACCCTATGTCAAGAGCTTTCGGACCCGAAGCGCATCTTGTCGGGCGGATTTGTCTACATGTCTGATATCACCGCCTCACCGGCACTCATGTCCACCGTGGGCGAGATCTTTGCCACACGTTTTGCATCCGTGGCTCCCGATGTGGTCGCCACTATAGAGACCCGGGGAATACCGATTGCCCTCATGACCGCGAAAGCTTTTAACGTACCCCTGGTTATAGTGCGGCGTGCCAGCCGGGCCACGGAAGGTACGGTCGTGACCGTAAATTACGTGTCGGGTTCCGCCAAGCGTATCGAGACCATGTCTTTGTCCCGCCGGGCTTTGCAGCCGGGGCAGAGAGTGCTGATCATCGATGATTTTATGAAAGCCGGCGGAAGCGCACGCGGTTTGGTGGATTTGGTCGGTGAGTTGAGGGCGGAAACCGTGGGAATCGGTGTCTTGGTGGAGACTGATCAGCCGAGACAGAAGCTTGTTCGCGAATACTGCTCGCTTATAGTACTTGATGAAGTGGACGTGGAAAAAAAGCTGGTCCGCGTGCGGCCGAGCGATTGGGTAGCGGCTTTATCGTCAGGCCGGGAGCAAAAGACACTGCACTGATTCGCCTTGCCATTCAGTTCGGATTTATGATTCCGGCCTCCCGGAAGCAGGGAAATTCCGCCCGCATCCATAAAATGACTGTTGACACCGGGTTTCGAGTTGCACAATCTGCAGAAGGGCGGTCTTGCGGTGGAGAAACGAGCGATTGAGCTAAACCGACTCGATTTACAACCGTTTTCAGCTTTCGATCCCGACGGGCTGTTGCTTGTTGTCGGCGAAAGCGTGGAAAAGGCTAATGTGATGACTATCGGCTGGGGCACCTTTGGGATCATGTGGCGTAAGCCGGTGGTCATGGCTATGGTGCGTCCGACACGTTACACATGGGAGTTTATCAGCGAGGCGGCTGATTTCACGGTGAACTGGTTAAGCTCCGATAAAAAAGATGCGTTGCAGCTTTGCGGTACCGCCTCCGGCAGAGACATCAATAAGTTTGCTGCGGCCGGATTGCATCCGGTACAAGCCGGCAAAGTCTCTTCACCGATTCTCGAAGAGAGCGTCTTGTCGCTGGAATGTCGCATCATCTACAAGGACCTTTTGCGTCCGGAGCAATTCATAGATCCCTTATTGGAGCTGCACTACGGTCAAAAGGACTACCACGGACTGTTTTACGGTGAGGTAGTAGCGGCCACGGGAACAAGCGCATTTTTGCGGAAAGATGAAAAAGACTGCACGGCATTGCATGCCGACTGAAAGGAGAGATCGTCGTGGATGCTCTGCAGGCGCTTCGCACGCGCAGAAGTGTACGTAGGTATGAAGATAAACCCGTACCGAGAGAACTCCTCAAAGAGATCGTCGATTGCGCGCGTTTGGCGGCTTCCGGAAGGAACGAACAGCCGTGGGAGTTTGTGGTTGTCACGGAAAAGGCGGATCTTCAGGCTCTAGCTGATCTGACCGATCATGGCAAGCACATCGCCACGGCGGGAGCCTGTGTCGCAGTCTTCTGCCGTGATACGACGTACTATATTGAAGACGGGTCGGCGGCCACGCAGAATCTCCTCGTAGCCGCACATGCTTTGGGATTGGGCACTTGCTGGATCGCAGGAGATAAGAAGGCCTATGCCAAGCCCGTGGCTTCGTATCTGGACGTACCCGAGGGCTATAAGCTGGTAGCTTTGGTATCGGTGGGCTATCCTGCGGAGACGCCGACTAAGGATAAACGTCCGCTGGAGGAGGTTCTCCATTGGGGACGCTTCGGACGCCGCGCATAAAAGCGGCCGTTAAATGTCGTGTATAAAGAGGCACCTCGTAAGGGGTGCCTCGGTTGTTGTCGGTGACAGACGATTCGCGTATATCGCTCCCGCGGCCTATGTAGACTACTAAAGGAGGCTCAAGTGTTTTTCGGGAGTGATTGTGATGCGGCAAAGCGGCATCGGCGAGACAGTCGTCGCTCTTATTCCCCGTCGAAAAACGGATGATCGGGATCTGGGATTGCTTTCCGACTTGCGCGAAGCCGTAGCCATGGCCCGGCGGTATCACCCGGAGCTTGCCCACCGCCATGTCGTCGACGTAGGGCTCAGACGCGAAGGCGATCGCATCCGGGCCACCTTTTTCTTTTCCGGTTCAAAATCAAAATGATTAGGAGCTTCGAGTGGCTCTTTTTTCAGCGGATTCCGCGGTCTGCTGAAGCAGAGTGGCGATAGTCACCGGCCCCACACCGCCGGGTACGGGGGTGATGGCGCTGACTATCGGTAGACTGGATTCGAAGTCCACATCGCCTACGTTGCCTTCGTTGTATCCGGCGTCCAGGACGACGGCACCGGGTTTGAGCCACGAACCCTGCACAAAGCGCGGCTTGCCTACCGCGGCGACCAGGATATCGGCTTGTCGAACGATATCAGGCAGTCCCTGGGTGCGAGAGTGACAGATCGTCACCGTGGCATTGCGGTTTAAGAGCATGATGGCCACGGGCTTGCCCAAGATCGGACTCCGACCGATCACTACGGCGTGTTTGCCTTCGATGGGCAGTTCGTAGTAGTCGATAATCGATACGATGGCTTTAGGCGTGCATGAGCGATAGCCTGGCAAGTCAAAGGCCGCTCGACCGAAACCGAGGGTCGTCACGCCGTCGACGTCCTTGTCGATGTCAATGGCATCGAACGCTGCTCTTTCGTCTATGTGTGCCGGTACCGGATGCTGCAGGAGGATGCCATCGACGGCTTCGTCTGCGTTGAGCTCCTGTATGGTTGCGATAAGCTCCTCGGTTGTCGTCTCTTCCGGCAGGTGAACGCTGCGGGAATTCATACCTACTCGCTCGCAGGTATTCCTCTTCATACGTACGTAGGTCACTGAAGCGGGATCATCGCCGACCAAGATGGTGGCCAGACACGGCACGATGCCGCGCTCTTTAAGCGCTTCAACGCGTTTGGCCACGTTGGCGCGAATATCTTCGGCTACCCGTCTGCCATCCAGCAGTTTGTCTTGTACCTGCATGTTTTATCGCCTCCTCTTGTGGGCTGTCCCTATTGTGCAGCATACCGGAGCACAGCAATCCCTTGTGTATGGATTGCGCTACCATGATACCATAATCTGCCCTCAGCTGGCGTCCGCGCGCTTGACGCCAGTGAGTCAAGAGCTATGGGGCTGAAGTTCCCTGTCTATGCGGTGTCAGAAATTTGTAATCGGTGACATACCGCTTTCATTGAGCCGGTGGAAGAAGTGTGAAAGCCCACCTGAACCAGTC
>ERZ773359.1669-NODE-1669-length-30066-cov-25.149678_pt1 | contig 30066 bp, 24 predicted proteins | sample MGYA00374955_ERZ773359 | MGnify/ENA primary metagenome ERZ773359 (study PRJEB29098, sample SAMN04486028) | biogas fermenter metagenome | study: EMG produced TPA metagenomics assembly of the Biogas fermentation microbial communities from Germany - Plant 4 DNA1...
GTTCCGGTTTCTTGGAGCCCCCGCCAGCTTCGAGCACCGCCCGCACCGAGCAACGACGCCATGCGCAGCTGATCACGCCGCGTCTGCCGGCAATCCGGCAAAGAGCCATCAGAACCCACCACCACCCCTCGTCAACACCAAGCGACGAACGAGCCTACACCGTTACCTCCATCCCGTCATAAGCCACGGCAATCCCTTCAGGAGCAAAGAACTCCTCCAATTGACTCTGGAGCAGCCCGCCCGTGTGAGAAAAGTGGGTGGTCAGGCAGAGGGTCTCCGGGCGCAGGAGCCCGATTTTCGCCAGGCGGTCCCTGGTCTTCAAGACCTCCGTAAAGCCCATATGCTCCTCACCTCCCTCACCCGGCCCGGCCGTACACTCCATGACCACACAATCCAACGGCGGCTCGGCGTTCTCCGCCAGCCACTCCCAGACCGGTTCAAGGAACCAGCCGGTATCATAGGCAATAAAGATCCTCTTGCCCCCACCGGCCAATAAATACAGAAAGGCCCCCTTCTCCGGGGCATGATTCGCCGGCAACGGCCAAACCGTAAACCGCCCCAGCTCCTCCCGGTGGTAAGCCTCCAACTCCCTGGTGATAATCTTATACTCCCCGGGCTCCTCCAGCATCTCCCGGAGACGGTCCATAACATACCAGTTCCCGGCGATGGTCAGGGTCTCGCACCCTTCCGTATCAATAAACGGTGGTTTCCTCCACTTCAGCTCGGCAGGGCTGAAATGGTCCCGGTGCCCGTGGGTGACCAGCAGGTATTTTAATTTCCGGTATTCCAAGCCATAGGTGAGAAAATGGTGGTAGAGATCGGGCGGGAAATCCACCAGGATCTCCCCGTCCAGCAAGAGGGAGGCCCGGGTCCGGATATTTTTTCCCCCCGCCAACCGCGCCTCCCGGCAGGCCCGGCAGGAACAGAAGACCGCCGGCCAGCCTTCCGCCGCGGAGGTCCCTAAAAAGCGCAGTTGCACCCGCTCACCTCCTCAGCCATTGGCCCCGGCTTCCCGGATCTTCTTCACCAGCGCCCGCAGGCCCCAGAGATAACCGTCGGGTCCAAAGCCGCTGATCTGTCCCAAAACCACCGGCGCGGTCAGTGATTTCCGGCGAAACTCCTCCCGGGCGTGGATATTACTCAAATGGACCTCCACTGCGGGCAGGCCCACAGCGGCCAGGGCGTCCCGCAACGCCACGCTTGTATGGGTGTAAGCGGCCGGATTGATCAGAATGCCGGCGCAGTCCTCACCGGCCTTCTGTACCTCGTCCACCAGTTCCCCTTCATGGTTGGACTGGACAATCCGCAACTCGACCCCGAGTTCCTCCGCCACTTCCGTAAGCTCCCGGTTGATTTCGATCAAGGTTTTCCTCCCGTAAACCTCCGGCTCCCTCCGGCCCAGGAGGTTCAAGTTGGGACCGTGCAAGACCAGAACCTTCATCTTACTCCCCCTCAACCGGCGCCCAAACGCCGGAGCGTATCGATGACCACCGTTTCCGGCAGATCTTCAGTGATAAAGACTTCGCCGATTTTCCGCGGTAAAACAAAACGCACCTTCTTCCGCTGGACTTTCTTATCCAAAAACATCCGGCGGTAAAGGGCTTCGGCCGTATACTCCCGGGGGATCGCCACCGGCAGGCCGTACCTTTCCAATATCGCCACCGTCTCCTTGTGGAGCCCGGCAGGGCAAAAGCCCAAGGTCTCGCTGAGCAAGGAAGCCCCGGCCATCCCGATGGCCACCGCCTCGCCGTGCCGGAAAACGCCGTAGCCGCTCTCCGCCTCCAGGGCATGGCCGATGGTGTGGCCATAATTAAGAATCGCCCGCAGCCCCTGCTCCCGTTCGTCCTTCTCCACGACCCGGAGTTTAACTGCGCAGGCCTGGAGGACCACCTCTTCGAGAACGGCCGGCTCCCGGTTCTTCACCTCCGCGACGTGGCTGGATAAGAGTTGGTAAAGGCCGGGATCCATAATCAGGGCATGCTTGATTACCTCCGCCAGCCCGGCACGGTACTCCCTCTCCGCCAAAGTCTTTAAGGTCAGCAAATCCGTGATCACCAGCGCCGGCTGGTAAAAGGCGCCGATCAGGTTTTTCCCTTCCCTGTGGTTGACCCCAACCTTCCCCCCGACTGCACTGTCGACCTGCGCCAACAGGGTGGTGGGGACCTGTACAAAATGGACCCCCCGGAGATAGGAGGAAGCGGCGAATCCGGTCAGGTCGCCGATCACCCCGCCGCCCAGGGCCACCATGACTGAATTCCTCTCGAGACGCTCCTGGACAGCGGCGTCGTAGACCTTTTCCACATAGGAAAGGGTCTTGTATTCTTCACCGTCGGGGAGGACGAGGGTTGCCGTTTCAAAACCGGCCTTTGTTATACCCGCCGCCAATTGGTTCAGGTAAAGCTCGGCCACAGTGGTGTTCGTCACCACTAGCGCTTTTCCGGCCAACCCCCTCTCCTGGAGCAGCCTCCCGGCTTCCTCCAGGAGTCCCGTACCGGCCATAATATCATAACTTCTCTCCCCCAGTTCTACCCGGAGCTTCTTCGCTAAAACCAAACCGTCCTACCTCCCTTACTTGGCTGCCGATCTCTGAAAAATCGCCTTAATGACCTGCCCGGCAACGGCTTCCGGGGTCAGCCCCTGGGTATCCACGGTTAGATCCGCCTCCCGGTAAAAGGCCTCCCTTTCCCGGGCCAACCGGGTAAGGATCTCCTCCGGTTTGCCCCCGGCAAGCAACGGCCGGCCTTCCCCTCTCCCCAGGCGCCTGCAGAGTTCCTTTATCTCTGTCCGGAGGTAAACCACGGTACCGTTCTCCTTCATCACCCGGCGGTTTTCCTCATCAAGGACCGCGCCGCCGCCGGTGGCCACCACCTGCCTTTCTCCCTGCAAAACCGCAGCCAGCAGCTGCTTCTCCAAACGCCGGAAGGAGGCCTCGCCTTTTTCGGCAAAGATCTCCGGGATTGTCATTCCTGTTTTCTCCGTAATCAAAAGGTCGAGGTCACAGACGTCCCAGCCGAGTTTTTCCCCGATAATCCGCGCCACCGTCGATTTGCCGCTGCCCATTGGCCCGACTAGAATTATGTTCTTTTTCAGCTTTTTGGGGGCTGCCATGGGATCTCCTCCAAATAGGCGGCCCAGGCCCTTTTCATCTCCGGCAGGGAGTCCCCGCCGAATTTCTCCAAAAAGGCCTCAGCCAGCACCCAGGCGACCATCGCCTCGGCCACCACTGCCGCTGCGGGAACCGCCGTGAGGTCCGACCTTTCCACCGCCGCCCGCACCGGTTCCCAGGTTTTCAAGTCAACCGAGGGCAATCCCTGGTACAGGGTGGGAATGGGTTTCATGACCGCCCGGATCAGCAATGGTTCCCCATTACTCATGCCCCCCTCGATCCCGCCGGCGTTGTTGACCGGGCGGTAAAGGCCTCTTCCCGCTTCGTAGGCGATGGGGTCATGGACCTTTGACCCGGGTAAAGCGGCGGCGGCAAAACCAAGGCCAAATTCCACCCCTTTCACCCCGGGGATACTCATGACTGCCTGGGCCAAGCGGCCGTCCAGCCGGCGGTCCCAGTGGACATGGGAGCCCAAGCCGGGAGGGAGGCCTTTGGCGTAAACTAAAAAAATCCCGCCCAGGGATTCTCCTTCCGCGCGCGCCTTATCAATCTCTTCCATCATCGCCGCAGCCGCCTGTGGGTCCAGGCAGCGCACGGGCGATTCCTCCACCTTTTCCTGTTCTTCCTCGCTTAAAGCCCGGATCTGGTTTTCCCCGGAAGCGGCCGCACCGATCTGCAGGAGATGGCTGCCGATGACGACCCCAAATTGCGCCAGCAAAATCCGGGCAAAAGCCCCTGCCCCGACCCGGGCCGCGGTCTCCCGGGCGCTGGCCCGCTCCAGCACATTGCGCAGGTCCGTAAAGCCATATTTCAACGCCCCCGCCAGGTCGGCATGGCCGGGCCGGGGTGCGGTCACTTCCGCCCGGATCCGGCCGAGCCTCTCCTCCTCTTTCAGTTCAACCCGGGTTTCTTCTCCGGGAAGAAACGGATCCATCACCGCCGCCCAATTCTGCCAGTCCCGGTTGGGGATGAGAAACGCGATCGGGCTGCCCATGGTCTTACCGTGACGCAGCCCGGAAATAATCTCCACCCTGTCTTTTTCAATCTTCATCCGCCCTCCCCGCCCGTACCCCTGCTGCCTGCGGGAAAGCTCCCGGTCGATCTCTTCTTTGCCGACGGGAACCAGGGCGGGAAAGCCTTCAATCACTACCGCCAGCGCACGCCCGTGCGACTCCCCGGCCGTAAGAAACCGCAACTAACAATCGCCCCTTTCCCGGTAAAAGTAACGGAAAAAGCCCGGTTATTCCTTTAACCCCTAGTGCCTTGGTTTTTCCCTGACAATATCAATCGCTTGCATTACCGCGAGTAAAGCATCGGTCCTTACCTGCCGGTCCGACTGTTCCACCTTGGCAAGGATCTCCCCCTCCGGGGTTGTGGGGTATTTCCCCTTCAAGCTGCTGAGCGCCAAGGCGATGATATCGTTCCGGCAGCGCTCGCACTGGCAGTGGATGCGCTTGGTTTTCTCCAGATCCCGCAGGATCTCCTTGACCACATCTTCCATATAATTCTTAATGGCCATGGTCCTGCCCCCTCCCTGTTTTTAATTCTTCTCGTCCACCTGATCCACGGGTTTCGGCAAGATGATTATTTGCCCGATCATAAGCTGGGTGACGTCACTGATCTGGTTTATCTCCATCAGTAGTTCCAGCGAGACCCCGTATCTTCTTGCCAGCCGCCATAAAGTCTCTCCCTGCTGCAAGAGATAGAGATGGTCAACGGGAATGGGAACAACCAGATTGGTGCCGGCCGGCAAAAGCGCATCCGGGGAGAGATTATTCGAACGGTATAGGGCCTCCACCGGGATCCCGTATTTATCGGCGATCGCCGGCAAATCTTCGCCCTCTTTGGTTCTATATGTTATTACCAACCCCACCTCGGACGTACCGGGTAAAAAAGGTTCCGGCCCGCCCGGCCCTTTTCCGGTTGCCGGTCTTTCTTCCGCCACCACCTTTTCTTCAACTGCCTGCCCTTCTTCGCCTGCCGGCCTTTCTTGGTACCCGGCGGTAGTCTCTACAACTTCTTCCGCTGCCGGTTCTTCCCAAGCCAAGGGTTCTCCGGCAACTCCCGTCTCCCCGCCAGTAAGGGGAGCGGGCGTCTCCGGTTTTTCCGGTTCCGGGGCCGGCCCGCCGGTCTGGCTCAAAGTCCCCAGTTCGATCACTTCCGCAGCCCACACTGGGCTACTTTCCACCGTCGTCGCACTTTCCACCGGCGTACTCCCTGTTGCTATCGGGCTTTCCGCTGCCTTGGGCGTTTCTTCCTCCTTTGCTCCCGCCATGGCCGCCGGTCTTTCGCTAACCGGCAAAACAGGCGCGGGCTCTTCCCCCGCCGCCTGGGCATAACCGGGATAATCTATCCCCGCCCCACCGGGGAGAAAATTTATAAAAAGCGCCAAATCCCTTTTTTCGCCGGGCCCTTGCCCGCTGCCAAAGAGCAACTCCTCCACCCGGGACGAGCCGGTACGTACCGGATCAGCCGCCCGGCCCTTCCAGCCGCCGGGAGCCAAGGCCGGCCCGGAAAAAAGGTAAACCTCTCCTTCCCGCAGGAAAAAGACGGCCCCGGCCTCCTCTGTCGCCACCACCGGGACGGGGGTTCCGCCCTCCGTTTCCCGCCAGTCCATAATCCGGTTGACTTCGGCCTGTAAAGCCAGGGTGACGCCGTTCTCCGTCCTCCCGAGCAAGGTTAAATCCAGGGTAACGCCGACCGGCCGGTAATCAACGGCGGCCGCCTCCCGGCCATCCGCCGCAACCGCCGGCAGGATTTCCCCGATAAACTGGCGGTTGTTCTTGTATAAGACCGCATACAGTCTGAGGGTCTCCTCCGGGGATTCCCCGCCGGTCAAGGCCCCGGCCGCCGCCAGTTCTTCCCGGCTCAACCGGGCAAAATAGGGGGCGGACGGCACAGGCTGCCGGGAGAAAAACAGCCCCCGGATCCCGCCGCCGGCCGCGGCCAACGTTTTTACCTTAATTTCAAGGGTAATACCTTCCTCTTCCCCGCTCCGCAGGGCGGAAAGCTTCTCCCTGATAATCCGGTGTTCCAAACTGCCCGTGGTTACCTGCAGGAGGCCGCCGGAGAGCGCAACCTCCAGCCGCTCTCTGGGGACCACCGCCGCCAGTGCATTAAGGAACTCCTCCAGGGTGCGCAGCCCTGGATCGTAGAGGCGGGTCTCCATGGTTTCGTAATCCCGGAACGACTGTTCATTACCGATGACCACCGCCCCGGCGGAAAAATCCCAATAACAGGAGTATCCATGAACCCGGGCCAATTCCTCCAGGGCTTCGGCCAGGCCAATCCCCTCCCGGAGCTTGACATTTACCGGCAGCGCCCGCACCGCCCGGCGGTCGACAAGGGCATAGAGATTCCCGCCGCGCGCCCGCGCGATCCCGGCCAGCCCCTCCAGGGCATCGGCGATATCCGCGTCAATAATATGAAAATTGGTCAGCCGGTAATCGATTACAGGGGAATCCGGTAAACCACCGGTTCCTTCCTGGCTCTCCGCCGGGGCGGGAAAAGAAAAAACCAGAAGAAGCAGGAAAAAGACCCGGGCCCGGCCCCGCCTTCGCTTCTCCGCTGAGCGCATACCCTTAGCCTCCTTGACACAGCCCGGCAGTTGCACCCGGGAATAACCCTCACCCATATATACTTCTATTTTTCGCTTTTTTTTCCTGCATTAAAATGAATTCCCGCCCGTGACGCCGGGATTACCGTTCTAAAATTCTTTTCACAACCGCCCGTAATGGTTCCTCTTCCGGCATCCGCCCGGTCCACAGTTGGCAGGAGAGCATTCCCTGGTAGATTAGCATTCCCAGCCCGCCCAGGACGGGAAGGCCTAATTCGCCGGCTTTCTTCAGCCACATTGTCTCTAAAGGGCGGTAAACCAGATCGCAAACGAGGCAGCCGGGCTTACAGGATTCCAAGGGGAAATCCGGCATCCGCCGGCTTTCCGGGTACATGCCCACCGGCGTGGTATTGATTACCAAATCGGCTACAGCCGCCACTTTTTTCACTTCCGGGCGGGAAGCAACGTATTCCGCCTGGAAATCCAAGCGTTCCTTGAGGTCCTTCTGTAAGGCCGCGGCCCTTTCCGCACCCTTGTTCACCAGGTAGAGGGCGGCCAGCCCTTCCCGGGCGAGACGAAAAGCGACCGCCCGGGCCGCCCCCCCGGCCCCCAGGATGACGCAGGTCTTCCCCTGCGGGTCAAAACCGGCTTCCCGCTGTAAGGAGAGGAGAAAGCCATCCCCGTCCGTACTGTAGCCGATCAGTTCCCCGTCCCGGTTGACGATGGTATTAACCGAGCCGCTGAGCGCGGCGTCCCCCTCCACCTTGTCCAAAAGGGGGATGACCGCTTCTTTATGGGGAATCGTCAGATTGACCCCGCCCATATGTAAGTGGCGGATAGCCGCCACCGCCCCGGCCAGGTCCTCCGCCTTCACTGTAAAGGGGAAGTAGACAGCGTTAATCCCCAATGTCCGGAAGGCTTCGTTTTGGAAGAATGGGGAGAGACTGTGCCCCACCGGGTCCCCGAAAAGCCCGTACAGTTTGATGTTTGCTTGGATCATTACGCTTTCCCGCCCTTCTTATGGCTTAATAATAAAATTCGGGGGAAAGGAAAGAAAAACCTGCCACCCACCGGGAAACTCCTCGTTGCTCGTCGTTCTCGTCTCTCGTCTCTCGTTGCCCGTCGCTCGTTATTTGCACTCGTGTTGCACGCGGGGGGCTGCTTGTTGCTGGTGGCTCCTGCGCGCACATACTCCCACACGGCGAGCGACAAGCAACGAGTAGCGAGTAACGAGCGACGAGCAACGAGAACGGGACGCAAAAGACCCGGCGGTTCGCCGGGTCTTGCGGTACTGGTCTTTCTCCCCTATACTTCCATAATAATCGGCAGTAGCATCGGCCGGCGTTTGATCTTCTCGTAAAAGAACCTGCCCAGGGTTTCGCGGATCTCCGTTTTCACTTCCGACCAGTCATATCTTTTCTCCTTCAAACTCTTCATGAGGATGGAGAGGACCTTCTGCCTGGCCTCGGCCAGGAGTTCCTCCGATTCCCGGACATAGACAAACCCCCGGGAGACAATATCCGGCCCGGCCAGGATCTGTTTGTTATCCTTGTCCATGGTGATCACCACAATCAGGATCCCGTCCTGGGCCAACTGTTTCCGGTCGCGCAGGACAATATTGCCCACATCCCCAACGCCCAGGCCGTCGACGAAGACCCGCCCGGCCGGGACTTTGCCGGTGATGGCGGCGGAACCGGGGGCGACTTCCAGCACATCCCCGATCTCCGCAATGAAAATATTTTCACTGGGGACGCCAACTTCCTGGGCCAGGCGGGCGTGCTGCACCAGGTGCCTGTATTCGCCGTGGACCGGCAGGAAAAATTCCGGGCGGACCAGGTTGAGCATGAGTTTTAGCTCCTCCTGCCGGGCGTGGCCCGAGACATGGACCCCCGTAAGCGTCTCGTAAATCACATGGGCCCCCTGCTTGAACAGGTGGTTGATTACCCGGGCCACCAGCTTCTCATTGCCGGGGATGGCGGAAGCGGAGATAATGACCGTATCCCCGGGGATAATATTTATCTGCCTGTGCTCGCCCACGGCCATCCTGCTCAAAGCCGAAAGGGGCTCCCCCTGGCTGCCGGTGGTAATGATCGCTATCCGTTCCGGGGGATACCGGTCAATATCATCCAGTTCGATCAACAATCCCTCCGGGATCTGCAAATACCCCAATTCACAGGCGATCGAGACCACATTGGCCAGGCTCCTGCCGGCCAGAGCCACCTTCCGGTTGTGGATCATGGCCGCGTTTATCACCTGCTGGACCCGGTGGATATTCGAAGAGAAAGTGGCGATGATAATCCGTCCCTCCGCTTTATAAAAAAACTCCGCGAACTGTTGGGCCAGCACCCGTTCGGAAGGAGTGTACCCGCTTCGTTCCACATTGGTGCTGTCGGAGAGTAAAAGCAAAACCCCTTCATTGCCCAGTTCGGCGAATTTGCGGAAATCCAGCGGTTCGCCGTCAACCGGTGTGTGGTCAACTTTAAAGTCGGAGGTATGGACGATCGTCCCGAGGGGAGTGTGAATCGCCAGGGCAACGGAACCGGCAATACTGTGGTTCACGTTGATGAAATCCACAGTAAAGGAGCCTATCTTCCGGGTATCCCCGGGCTTGACCGCATGAAAGCGGGCCTGCCGCTCCAAACCGTGTTCTTTTAGTTTCCCGTTGGCCAAGCCCAAGGTCAAACGGGTTCCGTAAATTTCCATATCCAAATGGCGCAGGACATAGGGGAGGGCGCCGATATGATCTTCGTGGCCGTGGGTTAAAATCAAGCCCTTAATCTTCTTTTTATTCTCCACCAAATAGGTGATATCCGGGATGACCAGGTCAATCCCGAGCATTTCTTCTTCAGGAAACATCAGCCCGGCATCGATAACCAGGATCTCGTTTTTATACTCCACGGCCAGCATATTCTTGCCTATTTCTCCCAATCCCCCCAACGGGATTATGGAGATTTTGTCACGCCTGGACAATAAAAAAAACACCTCCAATTTTTCCATGGTTTTTCTGTAATTGCGCGGGCACGGGCGGGCGTGTCCACCCATCATAGAGAAGGGCAAATATTGGAAAGACCGTCACCGCCGACGGTCTCAGAAGCCACTGGTATTTTGGCCTACAGAAAATCCTTCCGCCTCTCCGCGTTCCGGACGCGGCTTTGCGGCCATCCTATTGTTTTATTATAACAAATCCCGCGAAGTTGAGCAAGGAATTTTCTCTGCTGTTTCTTCCAGTTTTACCAATTCTTTAATTATCTCCCTAGCGGCGCCGGGCTTTCCAAGCTTGGCCGCGTTCTCCCGCAACTGGCCGAGTTTTACCGGGTCTTTCAACAGCTCCCGGACCACCGGTTCCAGGTCCTCCAGATCCTTCAGGTAATACCCGGCCTCCGCCTTCAGCAAAAACTCGGTATTGGCCTCTTCCTGGCCGGGGGTGGGGCGGACCACCAGCATTGGCAGGCCTACGGCTAAAGCCTCGGAGACCGTGAGCCCACCGGCCTTGGAGATTAAGAAATCGGCCAGGCGCATCCATTTATACATATCATCCACATAACCCGGGAGATGGAGGGTGAAATGGAAATTCTCCCTTGCCTCCGCCAACTCCCGCCGGGTCTTCTCATTTTTCCCGGTAATCACCACCGCGGTAAAGTCTTCCCTGACGCGGTTTAAAACCTCCAGGACCTCCATGAGCGGGCCGATGGCATTGCCTCCGCTCATCACCAGGATCACCGGCCGGTCCGGCGGCAACCCTTTTTCCGCCCGCAGTTCGGCAGGGGAGAGGGTGATGCCGAATTCCGGCCGGACCGGAATCCCTGTCACCTTGATCTTCTCCCTGTCAACCCCGTAGGTCCAGAGTTCATCGACCATCTCCTGGCAGGCCACAAAATACCGGCCCACATGGGGGTAGACCCACATCGGATGGCTGGCGTAATCGGTAAGGATGACCCCGTTCGGCACGGGATATTTGGGGTAATAATAAGAAACCACCGCCGCGGGGAAGAAATGGGTGCTGACAATCAGATCCGGCTGGTATTCATCGAGAAACTTCTTATACTTCCCAAGGGCCAACAACACCTGCTCCTTTTTGATCAACGGTTCCGGGCGGCGCCTTTCCTTTTCATATATGAACCCGTAGACCCAGGCCATCCGGCTGGTGAGGAAATAATAGGATTCCTCCAGGAGCTTGCTGACCACCGGGTCGCAATATTTCAAAAAATCCACGTGAACAGCTTCTCTCTCCGGGTAACAGTCCTTAAAAGCCCCACATACGGCCTCTGCAGCCTTCAAATGCCCGGCGCCAATGGAAGCCGAGAGAACAAGCAGGCGTTTGACCATTTTTTATTCCCTCCTGTGCTAATCCGGGAAGTATTAGCGGGTGTTTACATATTAATCATATCATGGAAAAAGAGAAAGGGCAAGGCAGGCCGGGTTGCGCCTCCCCCGTGGCCGCGGAAACAGGCGCCGGGGGCGCCGGCAAACACCGGAAAAAGGTGGAAATAAAAATTACCCGCCTTTATGCGCGTTTCTGCGCGGCCAGCGGGAAACAGAAGCCGGCAGGATCATCCGCCGCCCACCGGGGCGCGGTTCCTGTCCGCAGGATGATGAAGACTGGAGCCGGCGACCGGACTTGAACCGGTAACCTGCTGATTACAAATCAGCTGCTCTGCCGATTGAGCTACACCGGCCTGACTTTTTTACCCACACAGCACTATTCTAACACAAGCCCCCGCGGGATTCAAGGGGGGCCAGGAAAATTTCCAGCCTCCAGGGCCGCAAGTTCCCGGTAGAGTGCGGGAGTTTTTTCAGCCAGCGCCCGGAAGACCCCGGGCTTGATCCGGGACCATTCCCCAATTTTAACCGCCAGCCTCTGCAGGCGGAAATATTCTTCTCTCCCCGGGCGCTCCGTGAAATTGAGATGTTCAAGATAAAGAGCTTCCTTCTCCTCGCCCAAAGCCCGGTGCAGCGCAGCCAACCGCAGGCGGTAAAGGTAGCGGCCGCCGGGGCCGGCAAAAAGATCCGCTCCTGCTTGCAACAGGGTTTTCGCCTCCCCGTACGCTTCCTTTTCTTCCAAAAAATCGAGAAGCGGGAGAAGCCGCCGGTAATCCTCCAAACACCAGCCGGCCAGGGCCGGAAAACCTTCGCTCCCGGGCGGCCATAATTCCCCGGCGAGGCGCACCCACCGGACCACCGGCAACTGCCCTTCTATTGCGCAGTGGCAAGCTTTTTCCCCGGCCAAAGAAGAAAACCGGGGTAAAGAAAAAACCTCCTTGCCTGCGGCTATGGCCAACCGGCAAAGAAAGGTGCGGAAACGATTTTCCTCCCCGGCAGTCAACGGGGACCGCAGGTAAAAACCGAGGATCCCTGCGGCTACCGGCTGCGGGATCCCCATCCCCTCCCCCGCGTAAGCAGAGAGGATTTCAAGCAAGCGGAGGAGATACCCGGCGGCCGCGGTCTCCAGGGAAAAACCGGCGATAAAATCCAGCAACTTTTCGGTTAAGAGGAGCAGCCCTTCCCAGGCCTTCTTTTTGCTCTCGCCGGAGCCGGCCCGCAATTCCTCCTCCACTGCCAGGAGGAGGTTATACCACCGTTCCTCCCAGGCCTGCCGGCTGCGCCAGGGCGCCCCGGTGTCCAGCCCCAGATACCTGACGAGACGGAGGAGTTTTTCCAGGGGAACCCGCTTTTTCCCCTCTTTTCCTTTCCGGCCGGCCAAAAGCCGCCGGAGCAACTCCCCTTCTTCCTCCGCTATCAACTGCAGGAGGGCCACGGCTTCGCGCCGGGAGAGGCCTTCCAACTGCCGGCGCACCTCCGCTATGGGCGCAAAGGCTTCCGGTTCCCGCAGCCAGTAAGATAAAAGGGCGGCAGCATGCCGGCAGCGGCCTTCCCGGGACGGGCAGGAACAGCTCATCCGCCACCCGCCGCGCTTGCGTTTAACCCGCACCCGGTAACGGCCAAGGGCGCCAATTACCGTCCCTTGCCAGACGCCCTCGCCGTAACAGGCCCCGCTAATCAGCCCTTCCCGCCCGTATTCCTTTCCCCTTCGCCATTCCTCCCCGGGGAAGAGCCGGGAGAAAAACCGCTCCCTGCTCCCGATAGACATCTTACCTCACCATCACGCCCTTACTGGAAAAAATGGGCTTTTCTATCGGCCAGTTCGGCCCGTTTGGCATCGTTAAACCGGTCGATCGTCGAAAGGTAACCGGTGATCCGCCGGACGCGGCGGACAAAGCCCGAACCGCAAGAGGGGCAATCGCCCGGGAAAATCCCGTGATAGCCGCAGGCATGACATTCGTCCACCGGGAAATTGATCCCCGCGTACCCCACGTCACAGGCGGCCATATGCCTGATGATGGCCTCCACCGCCTCCACATTATGTTCCGGCGGCGCATCCAGTTCCACATAGGTGATGTGGCCGGCATTGGTTAGCCGGTGGAAAGGCCCTTCCAGAGAGATCTTCTGGTAACAGTTGGTCTCATGGCTGACCGGCACATGAAAACTGTTGGTATAATACTCCTTATCGGTAACCCCATTGATCACCCCGAACCGGGAGCGGTCCATAGCCACGAAGCGCCCGGAAAGTCCCTCGGCCGGGGTGGCCAGGAGCGTAAAGTTCAGGTCATACTCATCGGCAAATTCATCGATCCGCCGGCGCATGTGGCTGACAATCTCCAGTCCCAGCCGGTGGGCTGCCGGATCCTCGCCGTGGTGGAAACCGGTCAGAGCGGTCAAGGTCTCCGCCAGCCCGATAAAGCCGACGGAAAGGGTCCCGTGTTTGATCACAGGCGCAATTGGATCGTCGGGCCGCAGTTTCTCCGAATCCAGGTAGAGGCCCTGACCCATCAAGAACGGCATGTCCTTCACTTTCAGCTTGGACTGCAACCGGAAACGGTGGTAAAGCTGCCTGGCGGTCAACTCCAGCATCCGGTCGAGTTTATGGTAGAATAATTCCAAGTCCCCTTTGGCCAGGATCGCCAAGCGGGGCAGGTTCACCGTGGTGAAGGAGAGGTTGCCGCGGCCGGTGGAGATCTCCGGGCCGTGGCGGTTGGCAATTACCCGTGTACGGCAGCCCATGTAGCTGACCTCGTCGCCGTATGGCGCATTGAAGGTGCTGTCCATAAAGGAAAAGGTCGGATTAAGCCGCCGGGAGGCGGTCCGGATCGCCAATTGGAAAAGGTCGTAGTTGGGGTCGCCCGGGTCGAGGTTAACCCCTTTCTTCACCCGGAAGATAATATTGGGGAAGATCGGTGTCTCCCCGCGCCCCAACCCCCGTTCGTGGGCGAGCAAGAGCGCACGGGTGATCATCCGGCCTTCCGGAGAGGTATCGGTCCCCAGGTTGATACTGCTGAACGGGACCTGCGCCCCGGCCCGGCTGTGCATGGAGTTGAGGTTGTAGATCAAAGCCTCCATTGCCTGGTAAACCTCATCCTCCGACGCACCTTTGACAAAGGGGGCCATATCCTTGTCGAAGAAGGCAAAGGATTGCCCGCCGTGCATATCATTCTGTGAGCTCTGCAGGATGATGGCGGCCAAGGCTGCGGCCGACGCCGGCCGTTTTGGCGGGCGGATATAGCCATGGCCGTTATCAAAGCCTTCCTGTAACAACTTGCCCAGGGGAATCTGGATACAGGTCAGGGTCTTCCCGTAAAAATCCAGGTCATGGATGTGCAAATCCCCTTCCTGGTGCGCCTGGGAAAACTCCTCCGGGAGCAGCCGGTAGAGGTAATACCTTTTACTGGCCGCGGAAGCAATCTGCAACATCTTGGCGGAGGGGGAATTCCCGATATTCGCGTTCTCCCGGTTTGTTTCGATGAGGATCTCTTCGACCGCATCCATCAACTCGGATTTGGTCTCCCGGAGCCGGGTCCGCCAGTCGCGGTAAAGGATGTAGGCTTTGGCGGTCCGGGCGTGGCCCGTCTCGATCAGCACCTTTTCCACGGCATCCTGTACCTCCTCGACCGTGGGGATCCCAGGGCCTTTCGTCTTCGCCAGGTAATGGGTGACCACCAGCGCCAATTCTTCCGCCAGTTGGCGGTCTTCGCCCCCAATAGCCCGGGCCGCCTTGAAAATGGCGTCGGCGATCTTCTTCATGTCAAATTCAACGATTCTCCCGTCCCTTTTCTGGATCGAACGGAAAACATTTCCATGCCCCGGAGAAAAAAGCGGAGGCGCCGTCGAAACCCGGTCCTTCCCGGTCATTTCCCTTACTTCCGGTTCCTGCGATAACAACTCCTGCATGCCGCCCATCAGTCCACTCCTCTCTACTTCCAGTCTTGCTACTCTTATCTTACTAATCTTCCTAGCCAAACCAACTAATCTTTCCGTTTTGTCCGCGCGCTTAAGAGGTTTTCCAACTCCTCCATGAAAATGTCAATATCTTTAAACTGCCGGTAAACAGAGGCAAAACGGACATAGGCCACTTCATCAACGGCTTTCAGTTGTTCCATAACCAATTCCCCAATAACGGTGCTGGGGACCTCGTTCTCCATCCGGTTGCGAACGGCCTGTTCCACGCTGGTCACCAGTTGTTCCAGAGTGGCGAAGGAGAGGGGCCGTTTTTCACAAGCCTTTAAAAGGCCGTTCAGGATCTTTTGCCGGTCAAAGGGTTCCCTGCGCCCGTCTTTTTTAATGACAATCAAAGGTTCTTGTTCCAGCCGTTCATAAGTGGTAAACCTTTTTTCGCATTGCAGGCACTCACGCCGGCGCCTGATTGTCATCCCTTCTTCCACTGGCCGGGAGTCAACAACCCGGCTTTCCGGGTGGGCACAATAGGGGCAACGCATTTTTCTCGCTCCTGTCTCAACCCCGTCGCTTTGTGATACAATATGTAGTGACTATTAACATTATAAGGTCAATATGTTGGGCTGTCCATTGTTGTCTGGCCTTTTTTCCGCCGGGTAATTTCCTTTATCCCGGTAAATCTTCCCTAGATCCCGTTTTCACTCTTGATTATGGCTATTTATATTTCACCGGCCGCTCCGCCCAACTACAAAGCGGTTTCCCGCCGGGTTGAAATAAAAAAAAGATAAAAAAAGCCGCCTTCCGGCGGAAAAGAACAAAAAAAAGGCCACCTTTCGGTGGCTTAAAATAGTAGCGTTGCACGTCGTCCTAACACGTTCCGACAACACTTCCTACCTACTCTGACTGCCGGCGTGGTCAAGAGTAGGGCGAGCCGATCACCTATCCGCCGGCGCCTAGCTTCAAAGTGAAGCTCTCAGTCTTTGGTTTTTACCCAAAACCAAAGACTGTACTTTAATATTACCAGAGCATGCATTAAACATCAAAAGGGATAAAAAGCCGTGCCAGGGCATTCACGGCAATTATCCTTATTTCTTGCCGCATTACTCAAAATTACTATATCTTTTACTATTTTTTAACCAAAAGCTCAGCACAACGGGTGGCCTCCCGGATCACTTCCTCCTCGTCCCAACGGACAAATCTCCTGTCTCTTACCAACCACTCGCCGTTGACCATCACGTCGTTGACATCGCTGCCCCGGGCGGCATAAACCACCAGGGAAACCGGGTCATGCAACGGCGTCAGGTGGTTTTTCTCCAAGTCGAGCATGATCAGGTCGGCATTTTTCCCCGGTTCCAGGCTGCCGGTTACGTCACCCAAGCCCAGCGCCCGGGCGCCATAGAGCGTCGCCATCTTTAAGGCGGTTTCCGCAGGGATCACCGTCGGGTCGTTGGCCTGCACCTTATGGAGCAAGGCGGCGGTGCGCATCTCCGTGAAAATATCCAGCCGGTTGTTACTGGCGGCGCTGTCCGTCCCCAATCCCACCGGGATTTTCGCCTCCAGAAGCTTGGGTACGGGGGCGATCCCGCTGGCCAGCTTCATATTGCTGGAAGGGTTGTGGGCGATGGCCACCTTTTGCCGGGCCAGGTAAGAGATCTCCCCGTCGTCCAGCCAGACGGCATGGGCCGCCAGAACCGGGCGGCTAAAAAGCCCCTGCTCGGCCAGGTAGGCGACGGGCCTTTTCCCGTATTCCTTCCCGATCTCCACCAGTTCATCGGCGGTTTCCGCCAGGTGGATATGGATCCCCAAGTTGTACTGTTTGGCCGCGGCCACCACCTCCTTGAGGAAGGCCGGCGGGCAGGTATAGGGGGCATGGGGCCCCAGCATCATTGTGATCCTGTTCCCGGCCCGTCCCCGCCATTCCCTGGCCTGGACAACCGCTTCTTCCAGGTTCCTCTCCGCCTGTTCGTCCAGGCCGATGAGGCCGCGGGAAAGAACCGCACGGATCCCGGTTTCTTCCACCGCCCGCGCCTCTTCTTCAAGGAAGAAGTACATATCCGCAAAGGTGGTGGTTCCGGAGAGTAACATCTCGTTAATGGCCAGCCGGGTCCCCCAGTAGACATGTTCCGCAGTGAGCCGCGCTTCCAGGGGCCAAATCTTCTCTTTCAACCAGGTCATCAACGGCAGGTCATCGGCGACCCCCCGGAACAGAACCATGGCCGCGTGGGTATGGGTATTGATCAACCCCGGCATCACCAGGCGGTCCCGGGCGTCGATCACTTCGTACGGCTCCGTCTCTTTCACCGGCTCCCGCCAGGGGCCGACCGCGGCAATCTTATTGCCGGTAATCTTAACCATCCCGTCCCGCAAGGGTTTCCCGCCCTCGGAAAGGGGCAAAACCCAACCGCCCCGAATCAGAATGGTACGCAAAGCTGCCATCCCCCTTTATTCAGTTGTCCACTGGGACAGATACTTTTCCTGTTCACCGGTGAGGGTGTCAATCTCCACCCCCGCAGCGGCCAGAGCCAGACGGGCCACGGTCCGGTCAACCTCCACCGGGACGGGGTGCACCCCAGGAGCCAGCCTGCTCCCTTCCTCCTTCAGGTGTAAAACGGATAGAACCTGCAGACCGAAGGAGAGGTCCATAATCTCCACCGGATGGCCGTCGCCGGCCGCCAGGTTTACCAGCCGCCCTTCGCTTAATAAGTAAAGGCGCCGGCCGTCCGGGAAGAGGTATTCCTTGATGTCTTTCCGGACTTCGCTGACTTTTTCCGCCGCCGCTTGCAGGTCTTTTTTATCGATTTCCACGTCGAAATGGCCGGCATTGGCCAGGAGCGCCCCGTCTTTCATCACCTTGTAATGCTCCCCGTGGAAAACCCGGGTGTTTCCGGTGACGGTAATGAATATATCACCGTGCCTGGCCGCCTCCAGGGACGGCATGACCTGAAAACCGTCCATCAGGGCTTCCAGTGCCCGGATGGGATCAACCTCACAGACAATCACCCGCGCCCCGAGCCCTTTGGCCCGCATGGCCACGCCTTTACCGCACCACCCGTACCCGGCCACCACCACGGTCTTACCGGCCACCACCAGGTTGGTGGTGCGCATAATCCCGTCCCAGGTGGACTGGCCTGTCCCGTAACGGTTATCAAAAAGGTATTTGCAGTAGGCGTCGTTCACCGCCACCATGGGGAAGGCCAGTTCGCCGCGGCCGGCCATGGCCCGCAGGCGCCGGACCCCGGTGGTGGTCTCCTCACAGCCCCCGGCCACCCCGGGCAGGAACTGGCGGCAAGTGGTATGTAAGAGGCAGGTCAGATCCCCCCCGTCGTCAATGATAAACTCCGGGCCCGCCTGTAAAGTCGCGGCCAAATGCCGGAAATACTCTTCTTCCGTCGCCCCGTACCAGGCGAAAACGGCCACCCCCGCCTTAACCAGGGCCGCCGCCACATCATCCTGGGTGGAGAGGGGGTTGCTCCCGGTGATATAGACCTCCGCGCCAAGGGTCTTTAAAGTCAAAGCCAGGTAAGCGGTTTTCGCCTCCAGGTGGATACAGGCGGCCACCTTCTTCCCGGCCAGCGGTTTTTTCGCTCCATATTCCTCCCGGAGGCGGTTCAAAACCGGCATCCGCCGGGCAACCCAGGCAATTTTGCGTTCTCCCTCCGGGGCCAGTGCCGGATTACGGATTTCATGGTTGACCATTTCTTAACTCCTCCTTCTCCCCACACCCATGCATCTGCTGGAATTTTTCCCACTCCCCGTTCCGGACAATTCCCCGGTCGGTAATAAGCGCTGTCACATAACGGGCCGGGGTCAGATCAAAGGCCGGGTTCAGTACCTTAACACCGGCCGGCGCCAGGCGCCGCCCCTGCCAGCAGGTGACCTCATCTTCCGCCCGTTCCTCGATGGGGATGCGGGAACCCTCCGGCATCGCCAGGTCCACCGTGGAAAAGGGGGCGGCCACGTAAAACGGGAGCCCGTGCTCGCGGGCGAGGACCGCCAGGGTGTAGGTGCCGATCTTATTGACCACGTCGCCGTTGGCCGCCACCCGGTCGGCCCCGGTGATCACCGCCTGGACCAACCCCCGCTGCATCACATACCCGGCCATACTGTCGGTAATCAGGGTGACGGGAATCCCCTCCTGCAGCAGTTCCCAGGTGGTTAGCCGGGCCCCTTGCAGCAACGGCCGGGTTTCACAGGCAGTGACCGCAATCTTTTTCCCCTGGGCCACCGCCATCCGGACCACCGCCAGGGCGGTACCATAGGCCACAGTGGCCAGGGCGCCGGCATTGCAAATGGTAAGGATATTCATACCGTCGGCAAGCAAGGTGGCGCCAAACTCCCCCAGCCGCCGGTTGCTCTCCGCGTCCTCCCGGTAAAGCCGTAAGGCCTCCGCTTCCAAGGCGGAGACCAGGGTGGCAGGTTCCGCCGTCCCGCCCTGGGCCTGCCAGGCCCGGGCCATCCGGTCCAAAGCCCAGAAGAGGTTGACCGCCGTCGGCCTGGTGGACCGCAATTCCTCGAAAACCACGGGCAACTCCGTTTGGAGGTCGCCCCCGCGGGCAAGGATCTCCTGCGCCCCCAGGACCACGCCGAAAGCCGCGGCCACCCCAATCGCCGGCGCCCCCCGGACCGCCAGACGCCGGATGGCGGCAGCCACCTGCCGGTGATCCCGGCAAACAAGGTAAGCCTCTTCCTGTGGCAGTTTTGTCTGGTCAAGCAGGACCAGGCTTCCATTTTCCCAGCTCAAAGATGAGACCTGTAAATCCGGAACTTCTGCTTTCCCCATAAAAACTATGCGCATGCGCCCCTACCGCCGGAGCCGGATCATGGCCCGGCCGCGGCAAGCGTAGAAAACTGCGGGTGCGTACGCAAGCCTCCTTTTCTATAAACTTACTAGTTTTTCCCAAACATATGCCCAAAAATCTCTTTGAAATACCGGCCGGCTTTCCGGCAGTCACAGGCTTCCGGCGTATAGGCCTCCTCCAGCTTCTGCAGGGTCTTTTGGAGCAAAGCCCGGACTTTACTGGTATTTCTCGCCATGACCTCAAGGACTTCTTCATGGGTGAGAATCTCGCCGGCGATCCCGGCGGCCAGATTGGTTACCATGGCGATGGTGGCGTAACAGATCCCCGCTTCCCTGGCTAGCACCACCTCGGGACAACTGGTCATTCCCACCACGTCCCCGCCCAAGAGGCTGTAAGCCTTAATCTCCGCGGGCGTTTCAAACCTGGGACCCTCCGTACAGACGTAAACCCCCTTCTCGTGGAGGGTAAATCCCGCATCCGTGGGCGCAGCCAGTTCCGCAGCAGCGGCCGCCAGTGTTTTCCGGAGAGCGGGGCAATACGGTTCGGTAAAATCCACATGGGCCACGCCGTACTCGCCGCCGTCAAAAAAGGTATGCCGGCGGTTCTTGGTAAAATCAATAAACTGGTCAATAAGGACAAAATCGCCCGGGCGCATCTCCGGGTTCAAACTCCCCACCGCGGCAGTGGCGATAATCGCCTCCACGCCCAAGGCCCGCATTCCCCAGATATTCGCGGGATAATTGATGCGATGCGGCGGTACGGAGTGTTCACCGCCGTGCCGGGGAAGGAAGAACACCTCATAACCTTCTGCCTCTCCCACCAAAGGGCGGATCATCCCGTAGGGCGTCTCCACCCTGACTTCTTCAACCTTTGCAAGCACTTCCAGGTTATAGACCCCGGATCCGCCGATAATTCCGATCTTCATTCTCTCCGCTCCTATCTACGGATTTTTCCGGTCTTCTCTTGCAGCCCTTTTAATTGCCGCCTAATCCGGGATTCGATCTTTTCCGGCAAGGGAATGAAGGGCGGCGTTTCCTCCTCCTTCCCGTCTTCAGCTTCGCTTCGCCATTCATCTCCAGCTAAAGAGAGTTCCCGCTTCGGCTGTTTCGGGATATAGGGTTCCCTCTCCAGGAGGTCGTGGAGGATAACCAGGGCCGCTTCCTTATCCGGGATCCGCCCGCGGGGCGAAGTCTCCGGATCCAACTGGCTATAAGGGGGAACGGGCGAACCGACACAGGACGGGCACCCGTCCTCACAAGGACAGGCGGCGATGAGATCCAGGGCGTCGGTGAAGACCTCCTCCACCAGATCGTAAACGCGCTGGGCAAAACCCACGCCCCCGGGATACTTGTCATAGAGAAAGATCGCCGGCCGCCCGGTATTGGCCAGATCCACCGTGGCCCCGAGGTCGCCGGGGTCGGTCATCACCCGTAAAGGCAAAACCTCGATTAAAACATTGGCCACCCCCAATAAGCCTTCCATCGGGTCCCGCCCCAATTTTTTCAACCGGTTAAGCAGTTCCAGCCCGGGCTGGAGCCAGAAAGCGCAGGTCTCCATGGTCCGGACCGGCAGGTCAATCGGGCCGAAACCCAAGCTTTCCCTGGTGGTAAATTTAATCTTCCGGAAGAGGTACGGTTTGGTCATCACTTCCACCGGGCCGAAGAAAACCTCCGCCACCCGCCATTTTTTCTGCAACTCCTCCCCGGCCAGGTGGATCTGGGTCTCCGTCACCGACTGGGTGTAATAATCCAACTCCGCCTTATGGGTATAAGCCACCTTTTTGTCTAAATCCAACTGGCGGACGAAGTAGGTCTCCCCTTCATGCATATAAACGGCTTGCGTGTAAAGCTGCAGGTAGGCGCTGTCCTCGTCCATAAGGCCGATGGCCTTTTCGCTCTCTTCATCCAGGATTGTAAAGGTGTTTTCGGAGATATTCCGTAGATTAACCTGGCCGGCCGGGAACCCCTTCCCCCGCCAGTAGCCCTTCCCTTGGACCGGATAGACCTCCCCGGCCTCCTCCAACAGGGTTTTGACTGCCGGGGCGAATTTCCCGAAATCAGCCAGATCCCTGCCGGTCAAGGGGGCCTCATAAGCCGCGGCCCGCAACTGGCCCAGGATAATATGGGGGTTACCGGGGTCGATCACCGCCGCTTCCGGATTCTTGCCGAACAAATAATCCCTGTGTCTTAAGAGGTACTGGTCAATGGGGGCATTGAGCCCGATAAAAATCACCAGGGAGGGCAGGTCGCCGCGGCCGGCCCGCCCGGCCTGCTGCCAAAAGGAGGCAATGGTCCCGGGATACCCCACAATGATACATGCTTCCAGGCTGCCGATGTCAATCCCCAATTCCAGGGCGTTGGTGGTGGTCACCCCCAGCAGGCGGCCGGTAAAAAGCTGCTCTTCGATCTCCCGGCGTTCCTCTGGAAGATACCCGCCGCGGTACGAACGGACCATCCGTGCGGTGGAAGGGCTGATCTGCTGCAACCGTTCCACCGTATAACGGCGGATTAGCTCCGCCACCACCCGCGCCCGGGTAAAAGTGATCGTGGGTATCCTCCGGGCAACCAGGGCGGCCATGAGTTCGGCCGCTTCAATGTTGGGGCTCCGCCGGAGACCGCCCGTGGCCTCCAGTAATGCCGGGTTCCAAAGGATAATATGCTTTTCACTGGCGGGCGCCCCGTCCTCCGTAACCGGGGTTACCTCCTGCCCCAGCAGGCATTCGGCATGTTCCCGGGGATTGGCGATTGTTGCCGAGGTACAGATGAAAACCGGGTCCGCGCCGTAATGACGGCAGAGCCGTTGCAAGCGGCGGAGGACCCCGGCGACCTGCGAACCAAAGACCCCCCGGTAGACATGGATCTCATCGATGACCACAAAGCGCAGGCGGGCAAAGAAATCCCCCCACGCCGTATGTTTCGGGAGAATCCCCTGGTGGAGCATGTCCGGGTTGGTGAGGATAATCCGCCCTTCATCCCGTAGTTTTTTCCGGGCGGCAGGCGGTGTGTCACCGTCATAGGTCCCCATCGCCGGCGCCTGCGCCCAGTCCTCCGTGATCCTCTTTAACCCTTTGAGCTGGTCTTGGGCCAGCGCCTTGGTGGGGAAGAGATAGAGGGCCCTGCTGTCATGGTCGCGCAACCATTCTTCCAGCACCGGCAGGTTGTAACAGAGGGTTTTCCCGCTGGCGGTCCCGGTTACCACCACGATATTCTTGCCCCGGCGGACCAGATCAACAGCGGCGGCCTGGTGGGAATAGAGCCCTCCGATCCCCGCTGCTTTTAAAGAAGCGGCCAGCACCTCCGGCAACGGCGCGGCCAACTCCCCGTAATGCGGCGGGCGGGCGGGAATAATATGCTCGCCGCAGATCTGTCCCAGGTAATCCGGGCTGGAAGTTATCTCTTGAAGAAAACCCTTGACATCCATTGGCTCACCTTCCGTGCTCTTCCCTTTTCCCAAAAACAACCCGGCAAAACCGGTCTATTGCTCTAAAGACCGGCCTTTTTCCCCGGGGGCCCGGGCCGGGACGAAATAACCCGCCACCCCTTTACCCGCCAGCCATAAACCGACGCCCACCAGGTAAACGGGGAACGCCTTCCCATATTCCCCACCGGCAAAGACCAGGCCGAAAAGGCCCAATCCCCCGGAGAAAAGGGCGAGATACAGGAAGAAACGGCCCGTCTTCCGGAAAACAAAGAGGTAAAGGAGGAAAGAGGCAACAGCCACCAGCAGGAAAAGGCAGACACTCCGGTAAAGGCCGGGAGGTAAGAAATAGCCGGCCACCGGGTAATACACGGTAAAAACCAGGCTGTAGGCGAAGGGCACCAGCCAGCGCCGCCCGCCGTTCCGGCGGTAAAGAATGAAAGAAACAATGAGGCCGCCGGAAAAGAGGCCAAAAAGCACCGGGACCACCCCGGTGAAATAATGAAGATAAAAAAACACCCCGGCCCAACAGGCGAAGGCCGGTAGCCATAGGCAGCACGCCCGGGCCAAAGCTGGTTTTTTTTCCACTGGCAACACCCTTGCAATTAATTCGGGGTTGACTTGAGGATCTCCTGCTTCTTCAGGGACAACTTGTCAACAGGCTCCGCTCGCCGGGTTGGCAACAACGGTTATCGCAAACAAGTTCCGTCCCCCGGCCCAACCCGTTCCCAAAGAAACGGGCGATTTCCACTGCGGCCTCCTCCGGTGAACTGGAAGCGTGGATCAGGTTTTTCCTGGGGGAAACAGCCAGATCACCCCGGATGGTACCGGGCCCGGCCTCCAGCGGGTCGGTCGCCCCCACCAGCCGCCGGATAAAAGCCACTGCCCGCGGGCCGCTCAAAACCATCACCAGGCTGGGACCGGAAGTCATATACTCCACAATTTTCGGGAAGAACTCCTCCCCGGCCAAATGGGCATAATGCTCCCTACAGAGTTCCTCGGTGAAAGTGATCATCTTCACCGCCACCAGGTCCAGGCCGAGCCGTTCAAAGCGGGAAATAATCTCCCCCACCAATTTGCGGCGCAGGGCATCGGGTTTCAAGATCACTAGTGTCTTTTCGTTCATTTTCCTGTCACCTCCGTCATGTTCTCCAGTCTTTTCCGCAAAGCTACACCCTGCTCTTCATAGCCGGCTTTACCCAACAAAGCAAAGACATTTTGTTTATAAGCCTCCACCCCCGGCTGGTCAAAAGGATTTACCCCCAAAAGATAAGCACTGGCAGCGCAAGCCTTCTCGAAAAAGTATACCAGATACCCAAAGTAGTAGGGGGTAAGCGCCGGTATATTCAGGATCAGGTTGGGGACCCCCCCGTCCAGATGGGCCAGGACCGTCCCGCGCAAGACCTGCTCATTGAGGAAACCCAGGTCCCGTCCGGCCAGGTAATTGAGGCCGTCCAGGTCATCCTCCATCCGGGGGATTTCCAAGGAGGCCCCGGGGTTTTCCACCCGCAGGACGGTCTCGAAGAAAAGCCTCCTCCCGTCCTGGATATATTGGCCCAGGGAATGCAGGTCCGTGGTGAAATCACAGGCAGCCGGGAAAAGCCCCTTCCCGTCCTTCCCCTCGCTCTCACCAAATAGTTGTTTCCACCATTCCGCCAGGTAATGCAAGGCCGGTTCATAACTGACCAGCAGTTCCACGGTCTTCCCGCGGTTATAGAAGATCTGCCGTAAAGCGGCATACTGGTAGCACTCGTTAGCCTCCAGTTCCGGGTAGGAACAGGCCTGGTAGGCAGCGGCGGCTCCGGCCATCACCGCTTCAATATCAATCCCGGCGGCGGCAAAAGGCAACATTCCAACCGGGGTTAACACCGAATACCTGCCCCCCACATCGGCGGGGATTACGAACCGTTCGTACCCTTCATCCTCCGCAATCCTCCGTAACGCTCCCTTTTCCCGGTCGGTGGTCACATAGATCCTTTCCGCAGCGCCGCTTCTCCCGTATTTCTCCTCGGCCAGCCGGCGTAAAAACCGGAAAGCCACCGCCGGTTCGGTGGTGGTTCCCGATTTGGAGACCACATTCAGGGAAAACTCTTTCCCGCGCAGGTAATCCAAGAGCCTTGCCAGGTAAACCGGGCTTAACTGGTGGCCGGCAAAGAGCACCTGGACCCCCTGCCGGTCGGAGGCCTCCCCGGCCGGCGCCGGCAGGAGCATCTCCAGCCCCGCCCTGGCCCCCAGGTACGAACCGCCGATCCCCACCACCACCAGGACCTCGGATTGCCTTTGGATCCGCTCCGCCGCCTCCTTCATCCGGGTAAACTCATCCCGGTCATAAAGGAGCGGCCATTCCAACCATCCCAGGTAATCCCGGCCCGGGCCGGTCTTTTCATGCAAGACCTGGTGAACCCGGCGCAACCGCTCTGCCATATGCTCCAATTCTCCCGGCTTTATAAAACCAAGGGCCGGTGAATAGTCGAGAGTTACCTTTTCCTCAGAAACCATTTTCTTCACCCCAAACACGCCAATTACCTTCTTGGAATACTCTTTAGAATACTCTACCCATTAATAAAATCCTCTAATTATTCCATTATTATCATCATTAACTTTCCGTTGCGAACGGACGCCGGCATTATTTATCCGGTTAGGTTACGGGCTCTCACCGTCTGGCGACCGCCCGTGCCGGGAGTGTATCTCCCGGGCGCGCCTCTAACGGGTTCACCCACACCGGGTGCGCCCGGCACGGGACGGGGCAAAAGCATATTCCCGGTTAACCCGGGGAATATTAACCGAAGCCTGAAGCCTCCGGAGGTGATAGGGTGAAATGGCTCAATGCTCTGCTTGGCAAGAAAAACCGTACGGTAAAAAAAGAACTTGCCGAAGAAAACGGGGAAGACTTTACGGACAGCAGTTTAGACATTAGTGAACGGGAAGCGGCGGCGAAATCTCTTTCGCTAACAAAATCCCTGCGCGAAAACTTAAAGATGATCCGGGAGATCACCGGCGCCCCCGGGGATCTGGCCATCCGGGAGTTCAGAGCCGGGCGGGAGCAAGTGGAGATTGCCCTTCTCCATCTGGAAGGGTTTATTGACAATAAGCTCTTCGAAAATATCCTGCGCATGCTCGGCCTGGGTTCCTTCCAGGCTCCGGTGGGCAAAGGCGCCGGTCCCAACTTGCTCCAGGAGTTCCGCAGGCGCCTGCTGCAGTCGGCGGAGATAAAAGAAGTTAAAACCGTGGACGACCTCTGGAACGCCCTGACCAACGGCTACTCCGTCATTCTCTGCCACGGCAGCGCCACGGGCCTGGCCTGTGACACCGGGGATTTCCGGTACCGGAATGTTGAGGAACCTTCAGCCGAAACCTCCATCCGCGGCCCGCGCGACGGTTTTATTGAAAGTTTTTATACAAATATCGCCCTGATCCGGAAGAGAATTAAAACCCCCAACCTCTGGCTGGAGGAACTCACCCTCGGCAGCCTGAGCCGGACCAAAGTAGGTATCCTTTATATCAAAGGCCTGGCCAGCGAAGAACTCGTCCAGGAGGTGCGGCAGCGGGTGAGCCGGATTAAAACCGATGCCATCCTGGAAAGCGGCTACATCGAAGATTTTATCGAAGACAACCCGTTCAGCGTCTTCCCCCTCACCTTCCAGACCGAGCGGCCGGACCGGGTAGCCGGCTGCCTTCTCGAAGGCAGGGTGGCGATTGTAACAGAAAATACCCCTTTTGTCCTGGTCGTACCGATGGACTTCCCCATGCTGCTGCAGGCCCCGGATGATTATTATGAGACCATGCATATCGGTACTTTCCTCCGGGTCGTCCGCTATCTCGCCTTCGGTGCTTCCATTCTCCTGCCCGGTATTTATGTGGCGGTTATCACCTTCCATAATGAACTGCTCCAAGCCCAGTTGCTGCTACGGATCGCCGCCGCCAAGGAGGGGGTGCCCTTCCCCGTAGTGGCAGAGGTTTTCCTGATGGAACTCCTCTTTGAGCTTTTACGTGAAGCCGGGGTCCGTCTGCCGCGGGCCATCGGCCCGGCCATCAGTATCGTCGGCGCCCTGGTCCTGGGGGATGCGGCCATCCGTGCCGGGCTGGTCTCGCCCCCGGTCGTAATCGTGGTCTCCTTGACGGCCATCGCCTCTTTTACTGTGCCCAATTTCTCGTTTGGCATTGCCGGCCGGCTCCTCCGGTTCATCTTCATCCTGCTTGGCGGGGCCTTTGGCCTTTTTGGCGTGCAATTCGGCGCGCTGCTGGTCCTTATTTATACCTCCAGTATCCGTTCGTTCGGCTATCCCTATCTTGCGCCCATGAGCCCCCTGATCCTGCAGAGTTTTAAGGACTTACATCTCCGCATCTGGCGGTGGCGGATGGATACCCGCCCCCTGTTGCTGGGGGGGAGAGAGCCGCTACGTCAGGCCAGGGGTCAACAACCGCGGCCCGGTATTGAAGAAGAGGAAAAAGAAAAAGCCGGGAAAGGGAGGAAAAATGACCACTGAGAAGATCCACAACCGCCAGCTTGTTTTTATGCTTTTTATGATCCGTTCCACCGTTACCATTGCCACCCTCCCGGTGCTCACCACCGGTACAGCCGAACAGGACGCCTGGCTGTCGGCTATTGTCAGCCTGCCCGCGACTCTCCTTACGATCCTGCTCATCGGTGGTCTGGCGGTTAAGTTTCCCGAAGAAACCGTCATCGAATACAGCCGGAAGCTATTGGGCAAAACCGGCGGCACCATAATCTCTTTCTTCTTTCTCTGGACCTTTCTTTATACCGCCGCCACGGAGGTCCGGATCTACGCCGAACTCTTAAATACCGGGCTCTTCCCCCTTACTCCTTTAATCTTCCTTGTCTCCTCCATGGTTTTGCTGGCCGCTGTCGCCGCCGTCCTGGGCATTGAAACCATCGCCCGCACCGCTGATGCTTTAATCTTTTTTTATATTTTTTTCATCACCGCCAGTTTGCTCGGGGCTGTCAAAGCCTTTGATCATATCAATCTCCAGCCGGTCCTGAGCCGGGGCTTTGGCCCGGTCTTCTCCAGCGCGCTTACTCCTGCCGCGTTAGGCAACCAAAGCCTCGTCCTCGGGATCTTGGTTCCCACTTTGACCACACCGCGTAAAGCCGTAACCTCCGCAGTTTTGGCCGCCCTCCTCTCCGGAACAGTCCTAATCCTCTCCTCTATCACAGTCGTCGGCGTCCTCGGGCCAAAAATAGGTTCCAGCTCGATTTTCCCATTCTTCCTCATGACCAGGGCCATTGAGATCAGCCGCTTTATCGAACGGATCGAGGCCTTGGTGGTGATAGCCTGGGGCATGGGCATATTTATTAATCTTGCTGTCTTTTTGTATTGCGGCGCCCGGGGGGTTTCACAGATCGCAAAAATCCACGACTACCGGCCGTTGATTGGCCCCATGGCGGTCCTCTGGGTCATTTTATCCGTCCATACCTACGATGATCTCCTTGATTTAGTTAAATTTTTTCAACCCCAGATCTTCTTTCCCTACTCCATGACTACTACTATCCTTCCCTACCTGCTGCTTTGGGCAGCCTATCTGATCCGCCATGCCGGCCGGGGAGAAAAAAAATATATTAAAAAGCGCCGGATAAAACCTGGATGAAGATGAAAACAATAAAACCAGGGTGACTTATGCCCATGCCAGGCCGTCATTTTCTAAAAACCACTGCCGTTCTCTGTTTGCTTTCCCTTTTTGCCTCCGGGTGCTGGGATAACCGGGAACCGGAGTGGCTGGCCAGTTCCCTGCTGCTCGCCTTTGATCTGGACGAGGAAAATATGTACAAAGCCATCGTTGTGCTGGCTAACCCGCTCTTCCAGGGCGGCGGGGACGTCGGAACCGGCAGCGGTGGCGGCGGGGAGAAACTGCCCTTTTGGGTCCATTCCGCCCGTGGCCGCACGCCTTTTGAGGCCGTCTTGAACCTCAGTCAGGGGACCAGCCGGCAGATCCGGTTCTCCCACATACTGGTCCTGCTTTTCTCGGAAAGATTGGCTCGTGCAGGGATCTGGCCGGTACTGGAGCTTTTCCAAAGACACCGGGAACTGCGCGCCAATATACAAACGGCGGTGGTGGATGGGGATTTGGAAGAACTCCTGCGCGCCGATTTCCCTCTAGAGTTTTTACCCTCAACTGCCATCGACCGCCTTCTGCGGATTACCAGTATCGAACGGTCGATCATCCCCGATTCCCGGTTGCTAACGAAGTTTATTGAATTCACCAGGCCCGGCGAGGAAATGATCCTGGCCCGGCTGAAAGTCCTTTCCCAAGAAGCCGGCCAAGGCAAGCAAGGCGAAGACCAGCAAAGCCAAGGCCAAGAAAGCCCGGGGCAAAAACACCCGCCGGGGGCTCCAGCTGAAGTCACCGGGGCCGCCGTCTTTCGCGGAGAAAAAATGGTCGGCTGGATGGACGGTCATGAAACCAGGGGTCAAAACTGGATCAGGAACACCCTGGAGAGAGGGGCGGTCATCATCGAACTGCCAGGAAAAAAGGGCCTGGCCACCATTGAAATCATAAAAATGCAGTCAAAAATCGAACCAAAAATCAACGGCGGGGAGGTAATGATAACCGTTGAGATCATGACTGAGGGACGCCTCCAGGACCTGGTGGTCTCTCCCGGCGAAACCCCCCGCTTGGACAAGGATTTTGATCAAACCCTGGAAAACCGCTTTGCCGAATCGATCCGCCGCGAATGCGAGCGCTCGTTTGCCCGTGCCAAAGAGCTGAAAGCCGACATCTTCGGCTTTGGCAATGCCATCTACCGGAGATTTCCCCGCCTGTGGGAGGAAGATCTGGCCGGCCGGTGGGAAGAGGCCTTTTGCCAGTTGTCTGTGGAATTTCTGGTGGAAGCCCCCATCAAGCGTTCAGGGATGATCTTCACCTCTCCCCCAGGCAAGTAAAGCTAAATAAGGAGAGAGGATCTTGATTGGCCTGTGGCTGGTTATGATTTTAATCGCTCTCTA
>ERZ773359.1670-NODE-1670-length-30064-cov-17.882968_pt1 | contig 30064 bp, 30 predicted proteins | sample MGYA00374955_ERZ773359 | MGnify/ENA primary metagenome ERZ773359 (study PRJEB29098, sample SAMN04486028) | biogas fermenter metagenome | study: EMG produced TPA metagenomics assembly of the Biogas fermentation microbial communities from Germany - Plant 4 DNA1...
ACATCGAGGGTTCAGGCTGTTTTTTCTCTCTCCACCTGCAAAACTTGGGATTATATGATCCATCGGGGGGACTGTCAAGGATCAAAGAAACTGCCGCAAACGCGGATTTGGGGTTGGCCCCGGGATGCGCCCCCGCTTGGCCAAGGGCTTGCCGGCCACTTCCTTGATGTCCATCGTCATGTCGATGGGGCTCGCGCCGGATATGTAGCTGCCAACGCCAAAGGAATCGGCCCCCGCGGCGGCCAGCTCCCGGATCCTGTCGGGGTTGAGTCCACCGGAGACTAATATGCGGACGAAGGGAAACCCAGCTTGATCCAGGCGCGCCCGAACTTCCCGCACTAAACCCGCGGTCACCCCTCCCCGCTCCCCGGGAGTGTCCAGCCTTATCGTCTGAAGGGCATCGCCCAAGGCTTCGGCGACCCGCAGGCTCTCTTCCGCTTCATCCTTGAAAGTGTCCACGAGGATGGTGCGGGGAGCGTCGGGGGGCATAATCCGGTGGTAAGCCAAGGCCCCGGCAACGGTATCGCCCATGATCAGGAACAAGGCGTGGGGGACGGTCCCCGTAGGCTCCAGGCCCGCAAGTTTTGCTCCGAGGATGCAGGACGCGCCCGCCGCACCGGCGACGACGGCAGCCCTTTCCATCACCGGGGCCACCGCCGGATGAACGTGGCGGGCGCCGAAGCAGACGACTGGTTTGCCTTCAGCCGCTTCCACACACTCCCGGGCGTTGGTCGCCCAGCCCGAGGAGCTGGCCAGGATCCCCAACAGGGCCGTTTCATAAATGCCAAAATTGCCGTAAGGTCCCTCCAGGCGCATGATCACTTCACCGCTGGCAAAAGGTTCTCCCTCCGGCAGTCCGAAAACCTTGACCCCTTTGCCCCGCAGCAGCCTGATGCATTCCTCCATCCCGCAAAGATAACCCGAACGTCGGGGAAAGATTTCGGCTACAACGTGGGTGTCGACCAGGTTCAGCGTCTCCAGGATCTCGTTGGTCCGCACGAAATAGACATCGCTAGTCAAGCCAGCCGCGATTTCTTCCCCCGTGGCTGAGAACATGAGACGGTCCTCATCTACTTGATAGGCCCTGATCTGATGCAAACGTTTGATCTGTTCCAACCCCGAAACCTCTCCTTTCGTCTGATGGGAACGGCCACCGCCCTCGATAGACCCAGCGGTAGAAATCCCTGGCAATGGTCACGCGACGGACAAAATCCCTCGTTTCGGCGAAGGGAATCTGATGCCAATCATTCAGCTCCCCCGACCAGCGATTTGCCTCCAGCCATTGGCGGACATTGCCCCGTCCGGCATTGTAGGCGGCCAGGACTACTGGACTGCGGTCGCCGAATTCCTTGTACAGATTGGCCAGGTACCAGGTCCCCAGCCTGATGTTCACCTCGGGAACAAACAGCTGGTCCGGGTCGACGGGCCCATCGCCCATCTGGATGGCGATCCAGCAGGCAGTCTCGGGCATCAGCTGCATCAGTCCCCGCGCCCCCTTCTGGGAGACGACCCCAGGCCTGAAGTTGCTCTCCACGTGGATCACCGCCGCCACGAGAAAAGGGTCCACCCGGTGTTGCCGGGCATAGCTCGTAATCTCCGCCTGATAATCGATCGGATAAAGAAAGCGCAGGGCAGGTCCCAGCATCACCATGAACAAGATGAGGACCAGCACGCCCCCCAGAAGATACTTGCCCACCTATTGCACCATCCAATCATGTCCCAAGGAGACCGGCTACCACCAATTCCGCGGTCGCTGTGTTGGTGGCTAAAGGAACATTGTGCACATCGCACACCCGCAACAGGGCGGTGATGTCCGGTTCATGGGGTTGGGCCGTGAGGGGATCCCGCAGAAAGATCACTGCGTCCACTCTCCCTGCAGCCACCTCCGCCCCTATTTGTTGATCTCCCCCGTAAGGGCCCGACTCCATCTTCTCAACGGGCAGACCCGTCGCCTCTTCCACTACTTTCCCCGTAGTCCCCGTGGCGACCAGGCTGTGCCCAGCGAGGAGCTCCCCGTGCCTTTTGACGAATAAGACCATGTCAACCTTTTTCTGGTCATGGGCAATCAGGGCAATCCGCAATCCACTCCCCCCAAATCCGTTGCACCTGTTCCCAGGTCTCTTTTTCCGTCCGACTGTTATCAATTACATGATCGGCGCGAGATACCTTCTCCTTCATGGACATTTGGGCGTTAATTCTCTGCTTGGCCTCCGCTAGGCTGATTCCATCCCGCTCCCTGAGCCTTCGGAGCTGGGTCTTTTCATCAGCATAAACCACAACCACCCGATCGACCAAGTAGGCGGCCCCAGCTTCGTACAAGAGGGGGATGTCCACCAACAGGACCCGATGATGGGGCCGGTTTTCGGCGATCAAACGGCCGAGGCGCTCCAGGATCGGAGGATGGGTGATGCTATTTAGCCGGGCCCTCGCCTTGGCCGAGGAAAAGATTATCCTCCCGAGTTTCTCCCGGTCAAGCTGACCATCCTTGAGGATTCCGGGGCCAAAGGCCGCAACGATCGCAGCCAACACTGGACTGCCCGGCGCGACGATCTGACGGGCGATTTGATCGCTGTCAATGAGAAAGGCGCCTAGTTTGACAAACATGGCAGCCACAGTGCTCTTGCCCGTGGCGATGCCGCCTGTGAGTCCAACGACCAAAACCTCCACCCCTCCCATCAAAGGAGTTGGAGAGCGCCTAGTCCCGCTAAGATCAGTCCCGGCAGCATCCGGAGGACGGGCGACGGCGACCAGGCATCCCCGAGGAGCAGACCAATAGTCACGAAGGTGAACTTGGCGGCCACGGCCAGGGGTACGATGAGCCAGGTGGAAAACCCCGCCATGGCGATCCCCAATCCCGCGGCCATCGCATCGAGGGCCAAGGCGATCCCCAGCAGCAGGGCCTCGTTGCCGCTGAGGGCCCCCGAGCGATCCATGTCCGCGCGCAGGGGCTCTTTCATGATATGGATGATGAGGCCAAAGGGCCGCAGGTGAAGGGCCATCACCCACTCCGAATCCTGCTGGGGGTCGGGGACTCCCTCCTTGGGGAACCGATTCGTGATGATGAGCCAAATCCCTGCGACGATGAGCAGGCCCGCCCCCACCTGTCGGGCATAGGGTATGTACCCGGCGATGAGATTACCCGCGGCCATGGCGGCCCAGATGCCGGCCCCCGATGCCAGGCTGATGATGAAGAGCGATGCGACCGGCACTCGGATCTTGCGCAGGCCATAAGCAACTCCCGCAGCAAAGCCGTCTATGCTGAGGGCCGCAGCAAAAAGCAGGGCTGAGAAAACCTCCAAGCTAATCGCCTCCCCGATGATGGTCCTCCTCCATCATACGGGGCAGGCAAGTCAATGGTGCCTTTATGACTGGCAGCGGGGGCAAAAACAGCTGCTTCGCCCCCCGATCTTGATCCGCTCCAGGGGGGTCCCGCAGCGGACGCAAGGTTCTCCCCCGCGGCCATAGGCCTTCAGTTCATGCTGAAAGGCGCCTTGTCTCCCTTCCGCATTAACGTAGTTGCGCACCGAGGTGCCGCCCGCAGTGAGGCTTTCCCGCAGGACAGCCCTAATGGCCCGATGGAGACGCCGGATTTCGGCGTCCGACAGACTGCCCGCCGGGCGATCGGGCCGGATACCGGCGCGAAAAAGGCTCTCATCGGCATAAATATTCCCCAGGCCGGCGATGTGCTGCTGACCCAAAAGCAAGGCTTTGATGGCGCAGCCGCGGCCTTGACAGATTTCACTTAGCTTTTGGCCGGTGAACTCGTTAGATAGGGGTTCAACGCCAAGGCCCCGGGGAAAGTGCCCTCCCCGCGGCAGCCAATCGATGGTGGCGAACTTGCGCTGATCCACCAGCCACAGCTCCTCATCCCCGGACAGGAGGAGCTTCAAGGCAAGATGCTTCGGCGGCGGAGCCCCCCTCTTTACCACTATTAGCTGACCGGTCATGCGCAGGTGAAAGACGAGCTTGGCCCCCCCAAGCTCCAGGATCAAAAACTTCCCCCTTCGCTTCACCCCGGTAAAGACTTTCCCCACAAGCCCCCGGGCCAACTCTTCAGGGGATGCATTCCGCAGTGCCTTGCCCAGGTAAAGCTCGACCCCTTCTACCTGCTTGCCGATGATCTTTACGGCCAGGATGCGGCGAATGGTCTCCACCTCAGGAAGCTCCGGCAATTCACATCCCTCCCCGGTAGGGAGCAGTGTCCCGCCAGTTTTCGCCCACCTGGATGTCGACCACTAGTGGCACCGCCAGGTGCAGACTGTCTTCCATCACTTCCCGGACCAGCCCGGCAAGTTCGTCAACTTCCCCGGGCGGCACTTCAAAGACCAGCTCATCGTGGACTTGGAGGAGCATCCGGGCTTGGAGCCCCCTCTCATTCATCTCCCTGTAGATGCCGATCATCGCTATTTTCATGATGTCAGCGGCCGTCCCTTGGATGGGGGCGTTCATCGCCATCCGTTCGGCAAACTGGCGCTGGGTCCAGTTTTTGCTGTGGAGCTCCGGCAAATAGCGGCGACGGCCAAACAAGGTGGCCACGTACCCCTTCTCCCGCCCTTCTTTGATCGTCTCGTCGATGTACCTTTTCACCCCCGGATAACGGGCGAAGTATCGGTCGATGTAATCCTGGGCCTCCGCCCGGCTGAGACCGGTGCCCTTGGCCAGGCCGAAACTGCTGATGCCGTAGATGATCCCGAAATTAATCGCCTTGGCCCGATCCCGCAGTTGGCTGTCTACCTGGTCCATGGGGACCCCGAAGACTTCCGCGGCGGCCCGGGCATGGATGTCTTCGCCCTCGCGGAAGGCGTCAATCAACCCCTCATCCTTGGACATGTGGGCTAGCACCCGCAGCTCAATCTGGGAGTAGTCCGCGGTGAGGAGCCGCCAGTCAGGCTCCCCGGGGATGAAGGCCTGGCGGATCCGGCGTCCAAGGGGCGTTCGCACCGGAATATTCTGCAGGTTGGGTTCGGTGCTGCTTAGGCGCCCTGTCGCCGTCACCGTCTGCTGAAAGGTGGTATGGATCCGGCCTGTGCGGGGGTGGAGCAGGGCCGGCAGCGCGTCTACATAGGTGGACTTCAGTTTGGCGAGCTGCCGATATTCCAGCAGATAGACCGCGATTTCGTGCTCCGCGGCAAGCTCCTCGAGGACCTCTGCGCTAGTGGAAGGGCCTGTCTTGGTCTTCTTAATTACCGGGAGGGACAGCTTGTCAAACAAGATCTCCCCAAGCTGCTTCGGTGAATTGATGTTGAAGGACTCCCCGGCAAGCTGATAAATCTTGGCCGTCAGCTCCTCCAGCTCCTTTTCCATCTCGGCCGACAGGGCCTGCAAGTGCTCCCGGTCCACGGCAACGCCCCTCAGCTCCATTCCTGCCAAGACGGGGATCAGGGGCATCTCTATCTCCTGGTAGAGCCGCAGCAGGTCGGCCTCGGCCAGGTTCTCCTCCAGTCTGGCGGCCAGGGGGCCGATGAAGCTGAAAAGCTCCACCGCGGAAGCCTTCTCTCCAGGAGATGCCGGGCCGAACCGCTCACAAAGCTCCCGGAGGGACAAGCGGCCGTCGCCCGGCCCGAGGAGATAGCCCGCGACCATAGGGTCGGAGGCGATCCCCCGGATGGGGCACCCTAAGGACTGGAGGGCCAGGAGCTGCGATTTGGCATTATACATCACCTTGGGCCGTTTCGGGTCGGCCAGGGCCGGCCCCCACTTAGCAAGGACATCATTCCAGGCCCCTTCTCCCAGGGGGCAATAAAAGCTCTTCGTCCCCGCACCCATGGCCACGGCCACGGGCCTAGGGTCAAGGGGACCCCCCTCCCACCAGAAATGGACGGTTAAGGGCCCCAAGGGCAGGTAGTCAGCGTCGGGGATCTGATCGAGCTGCGCCGCGGCAGGCGGTGTAGCCGCGGATACGGAGACATCAGCCAAGCCATACCGCTCCTCCACCCTTCGCCACAGGGTGCGGAATTCCAGCTGGGCAAAAAGCTCCCGCAGCCGCGTCCCATCGGGGACGGCCAGCTGGCACTGGCCGGGTTCTAGCCCAACGGGGGCATCCCGGCAGATGGTGGCCAGCTTCTTACTGAGCAGAGCCTGCTCCCCGTGCTCCTGGAGCCGCTGTGCGAGTTTTCCCGAAAGCTGGTGGACGTTGGCCACGATCCCTTCCACGCTCCCATATTGCTGGAGGAGCTTAACCGCGGTCTTAGGTCCGATCCCGGGGACGCCGGGGATGTTGTCCGACTGGTCTCCTACCAGCCCTTTGTAGTCCGGCACCTGCCCGGGGCTGACGCCCAACCGCTCCTTGACGGCCTCTTCATCCATTTCATCCACATTGGTGATCCCCCGCCGGGTGAACAAAACCCGGACCTGATCGTCCACCAGCTGCAGACAGTCGTTATCCCCCGTGACAATGTAGACCTCGTAGCCAGCCCCTTTGGCCTTTTCACAAAGGGTGCCGATGATATCATCGGCCTCGTAGCCATCGATTTCTTCTTGGCGCCAGCCAAAGGCATCCACCAGCTCTTTGACCCGCTCCACCTGGGTGATGAGTTCGTCAGGGGTTTCCGCGCGGTTGGCTTTGTAGTCGGGGAACTGGTCGTGGCGCAAGGTTGGGCCTTTCTTGTCAAAGGCCACCACTAAACAGTCGGGGTCTTGTTCTTGGAGGAGGCGCAAGAGCATGGAAACGAAGCCATAAACAGCGTTGGTGTGCTCGCCGCTGCTCGTCGTCATCGTCGGCAAGGCATAGAAGGCCCTGTACAGCAGACTATGTCCGTCAACTAGGAAGAAGGTCTTCCGCAATCGCATCGCCTCTTTTCTAACCGGCAAAAACAGCCGTAATCGCCGTCTAATGCCCGATATGCCTACAATTGCTGGCAGGTTTGGCCCCTGCCTCAGCGAATTGCAGAAACAAAGAGATCATTCCACCCAGCCTTTCTGGAAAGGGGTTCACATGATGCAATACCGAAAGCTAATTGCCCTAATTAGCATCTGCACCTTCCTGGTGTTTCTTGCTCCCTTGGCGGCAAAGGCCAACGACCTGGACGGTCATTGGGCCAAGGAGGCCATCGAGCAGCTGGCCGACACAGGGGTCATCCTCCCCTATGCCGACGGCTCCTTTGGACCGAACGATGTGGTCACTAGGGGAGATTTCGCCACGATGGTGGCCAAGACCTTCGACTACGGTCCATCATCCCGTTCGAGCTTTGCCGACGTCGAGGGCCATCCGGCCGCAAACTACATCTCCGGTCTGGTCCAGGCGGAAGTGCTGCCCAGGACCGAGCTTTTCCGTCCCGATGATCCCATCACCCGAGGCGAAGCCGCGGACATGGTCATCGGGGCCTTGGGGCTGAGGGAGGCCTCCGGCCACCTGCCGGAGAAGACCAGTACCTTCCAGGATGTGGAGCCGGACCATCCCTACCGGGGGGCCATTGAGCTGGCCAATATCCTCGGGATCTTGCCCCCCGCCTTCACCAACCGCTTCCATCCGGAAAGCCACCTGACCAGGGGGGAGGCTGCGGCTATGCTGGCCGGCTCGGGCGCCCTCGCGATCACCAAGGGCACCGTCGCCTCCGTCAACAACTACTTTAGCTCCCTGACGGTCAATACCCTCGAGGGGACGAAGATGGAGCTCACCCTGCAGCCTGATACAACTATTTTCCGGAACAACGTACCCTCCCAGCTGCAATACATTCTAAGCGGCGACCGGATCCAGGTCATCGCCGCCGCGGAGGGGCCTCGTTTCATCCAGGCCCACGGCATCGTCACCGAGTCGGATGTGTTGACCAAGGTGAGCCAGCTGACGGGGAACCTGCTGAGTCCCCGGGAAATCAAAGCTATTATGGGCGGGAAGTGGGACGAAGCTGATGAAGGCCTGCGGGTGACCCTTTACGACCAGTTGTTGGAGCTGGGCTTTTCTCCCGTGGAAGCGGAGCTCATCTTGCAGAAAGACTGGCAAACCCTCCAGCAGGTGAGCAAGGAAGCCTTTTTCACCGCACTGATCGATAAGCTGGGGGGCATTCCCGCCTACCCTGGAGGGATCCCCCTGCCAAGACCGGAGGGCGACCTACTGCAGCAGGACCTGGCTGACTTGGCCGGGCGGCTCTTGCAAGGGAGGCTCTTCGACTGAACTCTCCCCGGTCCAGAAGAGGTGGAGCTCCTGTTGATGCTCTTGCCAGCAGACTTTGAGGGCGGGCAGTGCTTCCGCCAGTGCCGCTGGGGCAACAAAGAGCCGGCCATTCCGGATGACCCCGGGAAGTCTCCGGCCCCGGCCTAGCAGGGCGATCCCCTGTTGGCCGTCCCAACTCAGAGGGAGCCCTAGCCTTCCCGCCAGGGTCCGCAGGGGTACCAAGGCGCCGCCCTGGCCCAGAAAAGACTTATCTGTCAGGATTTCGCCGTTGAGGTACACTCTCGGCTGAATCAACTGGACCTGGCGATCCCCTTCCTGCCATGGCAGCCAAAGGCCCAGATGGGTGAGCAGCTGCCTCCGGGAAAGATAGGCCCGATCGCCCACGAGCAGAAAATCATCCACCGGGGTTTGGTCGACCACCAAACGGCGGGCATCCCGATCCCAGGCGAGGGGGATCCCCAGTCGCCGGGCCAACTCCTCGACGGCCACATAGAGCTCCCCCCGGTGGATGAATGTCTCGCCAGGGAGGATCTCATCATCTACTAGGAGGGACACCCGGTAGAAGTTGGGGGAACCTTCTATTAGTTCAAGGCCGAGGCCTAAGGCCCTAGCCGCATCTTCCGCGGCTCCGTACCAAATCCCCCCGGCCCTCCTCCGTTCAAAGCCCCCGCTAGCCCTGCGGCCGGCCTTGAGGAAGAGGGGCTCGAGGGGCACCATGACTGTGTCGCCCAGCCGATAGCCGGCTTCATCTATAAGGGCACCTTCCCACATAACCTGCACTTGGAGGGGAATAGGGGACATCTTGCCGGAAGGCCTGTTGAGAAGGGCCGTTAGGGCTCCCTGATGTATCTCCCCATCTAGTTTGAGATGGGATAGCTTCGCCAGAGCCCTGGAGAGGGTATTGGTTTTTAGGCGGTAAATATCGGGGTAGATAGTGATGTAGGGCTCGCCAGTTGCAGGATCGAGGCCCACCTGAATTGTCTCGTAGAAGAACCGCACCGGCGTCCCGACGGCTACCAAGTCCGCGAGCTCTTCCACATCGCTGTTGTGCATCCGGATGCAGCCCTGGGAGACGGCCTTGCCGATGGAGTCGGGATCGTTGGTGCCGTGGATGCCATAGCCGGGAAAGCCAAGGCCCAGCCAGCGGGTGCCCACCGGATTATCGGGCCCGGGAGGGATGGGCTCTAGCCCCTTCTCGTACCATTGGGGAAGATAATAGGTGGGATCCACCACCTTGTTCGTTATCACCGTCTCCCCCAGCCGGGTCGGCGACACCAGCCGCCCCACCGCGATGGGGTAGGCCCGCAGGAGCTGCCCGTTTTCATAGAGGGACAGAGTAAACATCGGCAGGTTGATGACGATCTCCCGGCCCATGGCCCAAACCCCTGCGCCCAAAAGGAGAATGAGACTGAGTGAAAGCACCTTGCGCCAGTACATCTTCGCCCTCCTATCTGGCCAAGATTATACCGACATCCCCATCCTTGTCCTTCATTAGGAGTTGATGATTGCCCACAGTCTTGGGATGAAGACTATCCCCCCCACCAAGGAGGCCGCGGCGGCGGCGATCAAGACGCCTGCCGCGGCCACATCCTTGGCCGCGGCCGCTAGGGGATGGTAGTCCTCCTGATAAAGGTCGACTAAGGATTCCACCGCAGCGTTAAACAGTTCGGCGGCCACCACCGTGCCGATGCACAGGATGACCAGGGCCCACTCCAGCCGGGAAAGGGAGAGGGCCCAGGCAAGGCCAAGGGCCAAAGTCCCCAAGGCCAGATGGATGCGCAAGTTGCGCTCTCGGGCGAAGGCAAGCTTGAGGCCCCGCCACGCGTACCGGAAGCTCCCCTGCAGGGATCCGCCCATGCCCATTCCCTACCTTGTCAGGCCAAACCGGGCAAGAAACAGCTCCTCTCTGGCCCGCATGGCCGCCCGCTCTTCGGTTCTTTCATGGTCATAGCCAAGAAGGTGCAAAGTCCCATGGACAGCCAGGTAAGCCATCTCCCGCGCGAGGGAGTGGCCAAACTCCCTGGCCTGGGCGATGGCCTGGGGGACGCAAATGACCACGTCGCCCACGACGCGGCTGCCCCCCTGGAGGGGAAAGGAGAGGACATCGGTGGGAGCGTCAATCCCCCGAAAGCTTCGGTTGAGCTCTTGGATCTGGTCCATGCCCACCAAGGCTAGATTGACTTGGTAGGATGAGACCCCTTCCCATTCCAAGACGGCTTTGACCAGCCGCCGCAGGATCCTTTTCATCCTGGGGTCCACCTTGGCGCCCCTTTGGTCGATGACCCGTACTCCCATCCCTCACGCCCGCTTTCCCTGAAGTTCCGATAGGATCTTGTCGGGGTACTCCACCCGGGTATGGAAAATCCCCGACAGGACCCGGACAAAGGCATCGGCCACCTTGTCCAAGTCCTTGAAGGTCAGGTCGCTCTCATCGAGCTGACCGTCATTGAGCCGCTCCTTAATGATCCGCCGCACGAGCTGCTCCACCCGGGCCGGCGTGGGCTTGGCCAGGGACCGGACCGCGGCCTCCACCGAGTCCGCAAGCATGATGATGGCGGCCTCTTTTGTTTGGGGCCGGGGACCCGGATAGCGAAAGTCCTTCTCTTCCACCTGCTCTTCTTTGTCGTTCTCCGCTGCCCGGTGAAAGAAAAACCTGACCAGGTCCGTTCCATGGTGCTGCCGGATGAGGTCGACGATGACCTCGGGGAGCTTAGCCTCCCGGGCAAGTTCCACGCCTTCTTTCACATGGGCGGTGATGATCAGGGTGCTCAAGGTGGGAGCGATCTTCTCGTGGGGGTTCTCTTCGGTGAACTGATTCTCGGTGAAGAAGTAGGGACGTTTGAGCTTGCCGATGTCGTGGTAATAGGATCCCACCCTGGCCAGGAGGGCATCGCCGCCCACGGCTTCCGCCGCCGCTTCCGCCAGGTTGCCAACGATGATGCTGTGATGATAGGTCCCAGGGGCCTCCACCAACAGCCGCCGCAACAGGGGCTGGTTGGGGTTGGAAAGCTCCAGCAGGCGGATGGATGAAGTGATGCTGAAGATGCTTTCCAAGTAGGGGAGAAAGCCAATTGTCAGCACCGCGGAGAAGAGCCCGTTGCCCAGGCCCAGGAAGGAGTACTTGACGATTAAGGCATCGGAGCGTATCGCGCCGACGGCGACCATGGAGGCAAAGATGGCCGCCCCCGCGGCAAACCCGGCCCGCATCAAATCAGCCCGCTGACTCACCTTGGAGACGCTCAAGACCGCGGCAACGCCTCCTGTCAGGGCGACGAACATGAGACCAAAGTCATTGCCGTTCATCACCCCAGTGAGGACGGCTAAGGCCACGGTGACCATCAGGGCCAGCCGGGAGTCAACTAAGAGGGCGATCATCATCCCGCCGAAGGCCACCGGGATCAGGTACCCAACCCCTACCCAAGGGATCAGGCTGAAGATCTTGGCCATGAAAGCGACAAAGACGAGGACAAGGCCGAGGAGGGCGACAAATCGTTCTTCCCTGAAGATGTCGGGGAGATAATGGTGAATGTACACCCCCAGCATCCCCAGGAGCAGCAAGACGATGAAGCCCATCCCGAGGACCAAAGGATAGTTTGGTCCCCTTTTCAACAGGCCCAGGTCGCTTAGAATCTGAACCTGCTCGGGGCTGACGACCTCGCCTTTCCGGACGATAATCTGATCCTTGAGGATCAAGACAGGTTCGACTTGGGCGACGGCCTCCTCCCGGATGATGGCCAGTTTCTCCTCGCTCAGCTTCAGGTTCGGCCTAAGGACGCCCTCCACCAGGGAAGCAAGGGCCTCCTGGAGTTCGACCCGCAACGGGCCTTCCGCCGCCGCCAGCGCGGCGCCTTTGGCTTTGACCTCATCTAGATTGTCCTCGTTGATCCGCTGCTGCAGCAAGAGCTCCCCGCTGAGCTCCAATGCCCGACGGCGCACTTCGATCAGCTCCGCGCCATCGGCGATCAACAACCGCCGCAGGTCATCCTGCCCCAAGGCAAGCCCCCGGGAGCGGCGCAGTTCATCTTGGAGAAGCCTGACTGCCTTGTCGAGGCCGTCGCCCTCATCGCCCTCTTCGTAATAGGCTAGGGGGAGGAACTCCTGACGAAAAAGCTCCACCATTTCGAATACTTTAGCAATGTCCTGCTGTGCCTGGAGGGCTAATTCCGGGTCGATTTCATAGTTGGCCGGATTCTGGGCAGCTTCCTCCAGGGCCGCCTTGGCCGCTTCCTCCTGGAGCCTCTTGGTCCGATAGCTGTTGACGATGGTCTTCGGCGCCTGCATATCCTCCTGGGCGACCTGTCCCGGGGCGAGGCGAACCGCCTGCGGAACGAAATCGGCAACCAGGATGGCAAACAAGGCGGCAAAGATCACCACACCCAGCAGCCATTGCCTTACCACCAAGTTGTCCAGCAGACCGGCTTTCAGCTTTTCTTTAACAATTCCCTTGTGTTTTTCCCATCGGCTCATCCCAGTCACCCCGATCGAAACCCAACCAACCTAAGCCAGCTTCGACTCTTGTCCATCAAGGATGGTTCGCGAGCCTGCCTTCTTCATATCTTGCAGAATATGATACCGTTCATAGGCTTTGACGATCTTCTGCACCAGGGGGTGGCGGACCACATCCCGGTCTCCCAAGTAGACGAATTCCAAGCCTTCGATGCCGCTGAGGACCTGCTGGGCTTCAATCAACCCCGACTCCTTCCCCGAGGGCAGGTCGATCTGGGTGATATCGCCGGTGATGACCGCCTTGGAGCCAAACCCCAGCCGGGTAAGGAACATCTTCATCTGCTCCGAAGTTGTGTTTTGGGCTTCGTCGAGGATGATGAAGGAATCATCCAAGGTGCGGCCCCGCATGTAAGCGAGGGGAGCCACCTCGATGGCCCGGCGTTCAAGGAGCTTTTGGTATCCTTCAACCCCGAGGATGTCATACAAGGCATCGTAGAGAGGCCGAAGGTAAGGGTCAACTTTGTCCTGCAGATCCCCAGGCAGAAAGCCTAGTTTCTCTCCCGCTTCAACCGCGGGACGGGTCAAAATCAACCGCCCATATTCCTTCCTCTTCAAGCCGGCCACCGCCATGGCCATGGCTAGATAAGTCTTGCCGGTCCCGGCAGGCCCAATACAAAAAACGATGCCATTGCGCCGCATAGCCTCAATGTAGCGTTTCTGACCCATCGTCTTGGGGCTGATCGGCTTGCCCCGGGCAGAGACTTGGATGACCTCTCCGGAGAGCTCGTTGACGGAGGCATCCTCCCCATCCTCGGCCAGCGCGATGGCATACATTACTTCCTGGGGAGAGACGAATCGGCCCTGCTTGACCAATTCGGAGATGTCCCGCAGCACCTGGTTCGCCTTGGCAACTTCCCTAGGCGGACCGATTAGGGTCAATTCATTCCCCCGCGGAATGATCTTGACGGGAAATCTCTTTTCAATCAGCCGGAGGTGTTCATCCCCCCGACCGAACACCGCTAAGGCCGCCGTGTTGTCGTTGACAACAAACTTGGTCTGCACAGATTCCTCTTTCAAACTTGTCCATTACCCCCATTCCAGGACTGTGTGTGCCATCATTGTATCATAGGTTGTGCGTAACCGCCACTTTCCCTTCCGGCTCAGATGCTGGTCGAAAGGCCCTGATGTTCTCCCTTGTTTCGACCACCACCCGGATCCATACGCCCCAGGGATCCTTGCTGGTGATGTGGAGCTGTTCGGACAAGATCATCGCTTCCCTCGGTATCCGGGCCCTAAGGGCCTCCCGGGCCAGCCTTTCCCCTTGCCCGATGGCTTCTTCCGCCGACAGCTCCCTGGTTATGGGCATCTGCTCCCGCTGGATCACCGTGTGAAACTCTATGGGCAACACTCCAGCGACGCCGGGCAGCCGGCGAATCTCGCGGGTTTCTTTGCGGTGGGCAAACTCAGAACCAACGCCGCCGATAGTCCAGACCTTCCCTTGCCAATGGATCTCGCGGGAAACGGCATACCGCCCCGTGTCCCTCAGGATCGTCTGCTGCCGGGGCACATAGACTTCTTCTTCGTACCAGACCCGCGCCTCCACGATCCCTGCTGCCCGCAGGTAAGGAAGCTGCCCCCTGGCGACGAGCCTCCCATAATCCCGGTGCCAGCTAGCCAGCTCCCCGCTGATCAGCCTTTGCCCCCGCCGCACCGTATCCCCCTGTTTGACCAAGGGCGTACCGGTAAAAGGGATGATGTTCACCACCACCCCGTCCTTAGCGGCGACGATGTCCCCAGGGCCCCTTTCTTCGGTGACAGTCTTTTCGACCAGCACCACCTTGGCCAAAGTCCCTTGGATCTCCACCCCCGCCCAAGCCAGCCGGGGGAGACTCAAGAGCAAGGCCCGCTCCAGCTGCTTCGGATCGAGCTCCTTCTTGGGGACGCCAGGCCTGAGCCCCTGTTCAGCCAGGAAGGCCAGGACGTCCTCCGCGGCCAGGGTCTGATTCCCTTCCAGTTGGATGAACCACACAAAAGTGGCGAGATAACTCGCGACCGCCAAAAAGGCTAGCCCGCCGGCGATGAACACCGGGCGCTTCCACAGTCGGGCCAAAAAAAAGGGCAGGCCCTTCCGTTCCAAGATGCTCACCTGGACCTTCGCCCGTCGACAGGCAGGGCGCATCCGGCGAAAGTCCTTGATGCTCGTTTTCGCCACCAGGCAGTCGGGCCGAAGCCTTTCCACGTCCCAAAGATGCAGTCCCTGGCTCAAGATCGCGTTCAGGAAACCTTCGGGGTTTCCCCCTTTGATTTTAATTATAACATACCCGAAAAAGCGGAGCCACATGGCGGCACGGGGCCTCCCCCCTCAGGCAGTCATGAGGAAGCGGATGGACCGGATGGGGCCGTGGATCACGGCTTCCTCCCGGCAGAGGGCAGCCAGATGCAGATCGACGCCGTCGATGATCATCTCCCCACCGGCAAGGCCGATCCTGATGCGCTCCGGTCCATATTCCAAGATTCCCTTGTGATTCTCCACCGTCAAATGGTCGTGGCCGGTGATGCTCATGCGGGGTAGATCTAAGGTGATTTCCTTAGGCAGACCAAACAGATCGCTGATCCTCCTGCGAAGGCTCCTTCCTTTCGGAGCGGCCACGCGCCCTCACCCCCTGCCGGCCGGTCTAGATAAGCCTATGCGGGGAAGAAGGGGGACATTACAAATATGTGCAGTCAAGGGCCGCCGCGCGGCCCTAGCTCACCAATGGAAGGGACGATATGGCTTGAGGGCCCTGGGGGGTTTTAAGATTTCGCCCCAGATGACTCCCCGGAGGATCTCTTGGCCATCGACCGACAGCTTGGGAGCTCGAACTGGAGCCGCAGCTGCCGCCGGAGGCTCGATGTCGAGCTCCGGAAGGTCGACGACAGGTTTGATCTGGACCGGGGGCGCGGCCGGCTCAGGCTCCGCCGCGGGCACGGGGAATTCTTCAAGCTGGGACCACCGCCGCAGGACTTCCTCCGGATCAACCTCCGGCAGCGGACGGGGTGGAGTCTGGGTCTTCCTCATCAAGGCCCCGACCACGCTGCCGATGACGTACAGCAAAAACAGCGACCACAGGTTCTCCATTATTCCACCACCCTATTCGGAAGGCCGCTCCTCCCGCTCATCCTCATCATCGTCGACGATTGGCCCTTTGCCCAATTCGCCGATGAATTGGCGCATTTGGGTGTCGGCCATGATGTTGCGCAGGCTGAAGTAGTCGAAGGCGCCGATGTTGCCTTGACGCAAAGCTTCGGCCAATGCTTTAGGCACCTCTGCTTCCGCTTCGACAACCCGGGCCCTCATTTCCTGAACCCTCGCCTTCATTTCCTGCTCTAAGGCCTGGGCGGCGAAGCGTCTTTCCGCCGCTTTGGCCTGGGCGATGTTCTTGTCGGCCTCCGCCTGATCGATCTGCAGGCGAGCTCCGATGTTGCGTCCCACATCCACATCCGCGATGTCGATGGAGAGGATTTCAAAGGCCGTGCCGGCATCTAAGCCCTTCGCGAGGACGGTCGCGGAAATCCGGTCCGGGTTCTCCAAGACCTCTTTGTGGGATTCCGCTGAACCGACAGTGGTGACGATCCCTTCCCCCACCCGCGCGATCACCGTTGGTTCGCCGGCGCCGCCGACTAACCGACCGATGTTGGCCCTGACGGTGACCCTCGCCTTCGTGCTAAGTTCAATCCCATCCTTGGCCACCGCCGATATGACGGGCGTTTCGATCACCCTGGGGTTGACGCTCATTTGCACCGCTTCCAAGACATTGCGCCCCGCCAGATCAATGGCCGCCGCCCGCTCGAAGCTCAAGGAGATTTCCGCCCGATGGGCGGCGATCAGGGCGTCAATCACCCGGTCCACGTTGCCCCCAGCTAGATAATGGGCTTCTAGCTTGTCGGTGGTCACATCAAGACCGGCCTTGACAGCTTTGATTTGCGGAAAGATGATTTTGGCCGGGGGGACTCGGCGCAGCCGCATGCCGACCAGACTCATGATCCCCACTTTGACCCCCGCCGCCTGGGCCGAAATCCAAAGGCCCACGGGGATAAAGTTGAAAAACAGCGTCACAAGCAAAACGAGCAGTACAATGGGCGCAAACAACACTAATAGTTCCATTCCTTTCCCTCCCCTAGTCACTGAGCTTGGCTACGATTATCTTGCTCCCTTCCACTTTGGTCACGATGATCGGCGCTTCGGCCGGAACGTACATCCCCTCCGACAAAGCATCGAACCTTTCCCCCTCCACTTCGATGACCCCCGCGGGCCGCAGGGCAGTCAGGCTGACGCCCTTCTTCCCAAGGAGCTCTGTCCGGGCGACGGGCGCCACATAGCCCTCTTCCTTGGTTTCGCTTGTTTCCAAGACAACCCTTCGCCACAGCCCTGACCTGCCGATGCGGCGGATCAGCACAACGCCCAAGACGAGGGTGATGAAGGAGGCGGTGACGATCACCCTGAGGGCGACGACGGGCGAGGGAAAACTGATCAAGATGCTGTAGAAGATGGCTAGCAGCCCGGCTATGCCCGCGAGTCCAAAGCCTGGAATGACGAGAACTTCCAAGGCCAACAGGACGACGCCAATAAGGAAAATGATTGCCGACTCGATGCCTGCCAAACCCGCCACCATTCTTCCCCCGAAAAACAGGCCAAGGGCAATCAGCCCCGCGGTTCCCGGCACTCCCCATCCAGGTGTAGTAATTTCCGCGATGAGGCCTAAGAATCCCAAGGAAAGGAGGAGGGAGCTGACGGTGGGATCGGTCAGGAAGCGGGCCAGTTTTTCGGCCCAGTTGGGGCTGGGTTCGATGATCCGGGCATCATCAAACCCATATTTCAGGAGCACCTGGTGCCGCCCGGCCGCGATGAAATCGGCAAATCCTCGTCTTTCCGCCTCATTGGCCGACAAGGTGAGGATCTTGTCCTTTTCCACCAGTCCGGCAACGACCACGTCCTTGTCCACCATAGCCGCCGCTATTTGGGGATCGCGACCGCTTCTTTCGGCCAGGCTCTCGAATTCGGCCCGCAGAGCCGAGACTACTTTTTCCTCCGCCGGACGAGGCTCGGCCGCCCCGATGGAAGAGCCCGGGGCCATCACCAAGAAGTCTGCGGCCAGGCCGATTAAGGCCCCGGCCGACCAGGCCCGCCCCCGTACATAGGCGATGACGGGCATGGGCATTTCGAGGATAAGATCAACTAGTTCTGTGGCCGCATCGACTCGTCCGCCAAAGGTGTCGATCTCGAGGAGTATAGCCTCAACTTCATCGGTCCTGGCTTCATGGAGGGCCCGCTTCACGAATTCAACTAGGCCCGGTTCAATGGTCCCCTGGATAGGTATGACGTAGACCACAGCCCCAACAGCCAGGGCGCTCCCGGTGAGCAACAGGAGCAGGCAAAGACCTAGAAGCACCTTCCGCCATCGACGCAAAGCCCAAACACCCCCTTGATTATACTTTCGCTGACCCGTCGGTCAAGTCCTTTGCCCAATAGAGATCATCGCCTCAGCGGACCCTTTCTATGAGTTAAAGAAAGGGCCGGCAATCTCCGCCGACCCGTGCACGGAATAAGGAGCCCGGCATTCTGCGATGCCGGGCTTGCTGACACTAGCGATAGCGGCGCTTCCTGGCCGCTTCGGATTTCTTTTTCCGCCTGACGCTCGGCTTCTCGTAGTGCTCCCGTTTGCGGACTTCCCGCAGAACGCCAGCTCGCTGGCAGGAGCGCTTAAAACGACGCAAGGCCCTGTCGAGGCTCTCGTTTTTTCCAACCCTGACTTCCGACAACCCTTCTCCCTCCCCCCGCTGCAAAAACATTGGCCCCCGATGGGTTAATCAGCCGGGAGGCCAGGTTAAGTTCCGCCCCCCTAGTAGGTGGAAATGCAGGTGAAACACTGTTTGCCCTGCTGCGGAATTACAGTTTACGACCAAGCGGTAGCCATCTTCGGCAATCCCCTCTTTGGCGGCCAGATCTTTGGCCACGAGATGGATATGCCCCACCAATTCCCTGTCTTCGGGGGAAAGATGAGAAAGACTCGGAATGTGCTTTTTGGGAATGATCAGCAAATGCACCGGAGCCTGGGGATTAATGTCCCGAAAGGCAAGGGTGGTCCCATCTTCGAAAACGATATCTGCTGCCAATTCCTTGTTGGCTATTTTGCAAAACAGGCAATCTGTCACTGACACACCCCCCTCCAGGCATCCTTCCGAGAACGCTCCACGTACACTCCTATTCTACATCATCTCCTTAGATCCTGCTTCACCGGAAACAGTTCACCATCCACATGATCCCGGTGAGCAGCCAGGATCCGGACGGGGGCCAGGCTGCCGGCAAGATGGTCGGGCCCGGCCGTCACCACCCGCACGTAGTTGTCCGTCAATCCTTCTAAGAGGCCCGGCTCTTTGGTGGGGGCCTCTAACAAGACCTCCTCGACGCGGCCGACGAGCTGTTGGTGAAAAGCAAGCTGCAGCTCATCGCCGAGCTGGATCATCCTTTGGCTGCGCTCTTCTTTGACCTTCTTAGGAAGGTCTTGCAGCCGGGCCGCCGGGGTGTTTGGCCGGGGGGAATAGGCAAAGACGTGGAGACGGCTGAACTCCATTTGCCGGACGAAGGTCAAGGTGGCGAGGAAATCTTCCTCTTCCTCTCCAGGGAAGCCGACGATGATATCGGTGCTGATGGCCAGACCCGGGACCTTCGCCCGCGCGCGGGCGACAATTTCCGCATACTGCCCCGCGGTGTACTTTCTTCCCATGAGGCGCAAGATCTTATCGCTGCCGCTTTGCAGGGGGATGTGCAGATGCCGGCAGACGTTGCCGAGCTCCAGGGTCGCCAGGAGCTCAGGCGTCACCTCGTGGGGATCCACCGAGCTGATCCTGATCCGACGCACCCCGTCCACGTCCCGAATGTGGTGGATCAGGCGGGCCAGATCCCACTCCCCCGGCAGGTCCTGGCCGTAGCCCCCAAGGTGCACCCCCGTCAGCACGATCTCCTTGAATCCGGCCTGGGCAAGTCTTGCCACTTCCGCCTTGACCGCCAATGGATCGCGGCTGCGGCTAGGTCCCCGTACCAGCCGGACTTTGCAATAGGTACAGTGCTCATTGCAGCCATCCTGGACCTTGATGAAAGCCCGCGTCCGACCCCGGAAGGTTTCGATGGGCAGCTCTTCGAATTCCTGAATAGACTCCGCTGGGGACACCAGCTGGGCGCATTCGCCCCCGGCCATGGCCTTTTCCACCAGGTCAACGACCTGGCCCCGCTGATCCACCCCGACCACCACCGCCACTCCCGGAAGCGCGGCGATCTCATCTGGGGCATGCTGGGTATAGCAGCCCATGACCACAATGAGGGCCTCGGGATTAAGGCGCCGATAGCGGCGGATGGCCTGGCGGCACTTGCGGTCGCTGGCGGAGGTGACGGTGCAGGTATTGAGCACGTAAATGTCCGCCGCCTCCCAAGGTTCAACCAGGCGGTAGCCCCGGCGACGGAACAGCTCCCCCACAGCTTCCGTCTCATATTGATTGACTTTGCAGCCTAAGGTTTCCAATGCAACCCTCTTACCCATCGCCTCGTTCCTTTCCGGGAGCCCGTCCCAAATCTCCCCACTGATAAAGGACCATACTGATGGCCGCGATCCCCGCCGTTTCCGTCCTTAGGATGCGGGGGCCCAGACTGACGGAGAGAAAGCCGGCCTCCCTAGCCTGGGCAATTTCCCCCGGCGTCAACCCTCCCTCGGGGCCGATGAGAATGTTCACCACCCGGGGAGGCGCCGGCTGATCGGACAAGGCTTCATGGAGACCCCGGACACCCTCTTCCTCCCAGGGCACCAGGCTCAACCCCCCAGACCCCACCATGGCCAAGGCCTGGGACAAAGACCAGACGCCTTTGACCGCCAAAGGAACAGGGCGGCCGCACTGCTTGGAAGCCTCTTTGGCGATTCGCTCCCAACGGGCAAGGCGTCCTTTGGCCTTTTCCCCATCGAGCTGCACAACTGATCGTTCACAGGCTACGACGACCACCTGGGCTGCCCCGAGCTCCGCCGCCTTTTGGATGATGAGGTCGAGCTTTTGACCTTTGGGCAGGCCCTGCAGGAGATTGACTGCGAGGGGCATGGGTACATAATTCCGCTCCCCCGTCAAGGCGACGTAAACCGCCCCCCGGCCAATGGACTTGACCTCGCCTTCCCATTGGCCTCCTCGCCCATCAAAAAGCAGTATCTTCGCTCCCGGCCGCAGGCGGAGGACGTTAACCAAATGATGGGCCTCCTCGCCCTTGAGAACGCAGCCGTCAGCCGACCATGCATCAGGGTCAACGAAAAACCGGTGCATACTATTTCCTCGCGGTGATGGTCACCCACTCACCTTGAACCCTTTCTCCAGTGATCGATAGGCCCGCCTTCCGCAGGGCCCCTTTTGTCTCTTCCCCCTTGGCCTCGGTGATGCCGGCAGCTACCAGGCAGCCGCCAGGGTAGAGGAGCTCCGCGGCCCGGGGGGCCAAGGCGATGATCACAGGGGCGATGATGTTCATCAACATCAAATTCGCGCCCTTCGGCAAGACTTCCAGGGAGCCTTGGCGAACGTCGATGACCCCTTCCAGGCCGTTGAGCCGGACGTTTTCCCGGCAGATGCGAACGGCCAGCGGATCCACATCGACCGCCAAGACCCCTCCCGCGCCCAGCCTGGCGGCAGCAATGGCTAGAATGCCTGAGCCGCAGCCCACATCATAAACGATCATGCCCGGAAGGAGGAGTTTTTCCACCTCTTCCAGGCACGTGGCCGTTGTCGGGTGGTGGCCGGTGCCGAAGGCCATCCCCGGATCTAAGTAAACAGGCACCCTCCCGGGAGGGCACTTTTCCCAGGAGGGGCAGATGATGAGCCGCTCGCCGATAGGTAAAGGCCTGTAGAATTTCTTCCAGGATTCGGCCCAATCCTCCTCCCTCACCACCAAGGTTCGCACCTCAGCCGGCCCCAGGCCCCAGTTGGGGAAAAGGGCGGCATCGGCTTCGATGCGGGCGACTTTGTCCATCACCTGCTCCTCGCAGGGCAGGTAGCCCGCGATGAGCTCTACGTCTCCTTCGGACTGGAAGACTGCGCCCTGGCACCCTGCCTCAAGCAAGATGGCCGCCGCAGCTTCGGCAGCCCCCTTTTCCGCCCTTATTTCCACCTTCAACCATTCCACCAGATCCACTCCCTACTGGGCGCTGCGTCCGCGGCTTTCAAAGGCGTCCCTGACCTTCTCGAAAAAACCCTTTTCCTTTTCCCCTCGCGGGTCAGCGTTAGCATCTACTTGGGCAAACTCCTCCAGGAGCTGCCTTTGCCGGGGGGTAAGCTTAATGGGGGTGACCACCTTGACTCTCACATGCTGATCCCCCCGGCCAAACCGATGGGGCACCCCCAGGCCCCGCAGGCGGAAGGAGGTGCCGGTTTGGGTCCCCTCAGGGATCCGCAGCTTCGTTTGCCCGTCGAGGGTCGGCACCAGGATTTCGGCCCCTAGAGCTGCCTGCACAAAGCTGATCGGCACTTCACAATAAACGTCGTTCCCCCGCCGCTGAAAAAGCTCGTGGGGCTTGACGGTGATGTAAATGTATAAGTCCCCGGGGGGGCCGCCATTGACCCCGCCCTCCCCTTCCCCCGCCAGCCGCACCCGCTGCCCTTCATCGACGCCGGCCGGGATCTTGACCTTAATGCGGCGGCGCCGGGTGACCCGGCCTTCACCGCCGCATTCCCGACAAGTCTTTTCCGGCCAGCGGCCTGCTCCCCGGCAGCGGGGACAGGTCCGAGCGTTCACAAACTGACCGAAGGGCGTCCGCCGTACGGTGCGAACCTGCCCTGTCCCTTGGCAGTCGGGACAAGTCGTCAGCGAGCTTCCCGGTTCGGCGCCATCGCCACCGCAGTGGGAGCAGACCTCCATCCGGGTGATATCTAGTTCTTTCTCCACCCCAAAGACAGCTTCATTGAAGTCGAGGTGCAGGTCGTAGCGCAAGTCGGCTCCCCGTTGGGGTCCCCGCCGCCTGCTCATCCCGGTGGCGCCGCCGAAGAACATGTCGAATAGATCGTCAAAGCCGCCGAAATCCCCGAAATCAAAGCCGCCGAAACCACCCGCCCCGCCGTTGACTCCTTCGAAGTCGGCATGGCCGAACTTATCGTAGCGTCGGCGCAGTTCAGGGTCGGACAGCACCCGGTAAGCCTCGTTGATTTCTTTGAACTTCTCTTCGGCCTCGGGACTTTTGTTGACATCTGGGTGGTACTTACGGGCCAACCGTCGATAGGCCTTCTTTATCTCCTCCTCCGTCGCTCCCCGCTCCACACCCAGCACTTCGTAATAATCCCTTTTCGCCACCTACTCACCCCCTCCCCCGACGCTGCGGAAGCTAGTTCTCCTCGTCATCAACCTGGGTGTATTCGGCATCGACAACCTTCTCTCCATCATCGGCCGACTGGGTAGTCTGAGCCGTCCCCTGCTGTTGGTAGATCCTGCTGGACATGTCGTAGAGGACCTTGCTGAGGGCCTCCATCTTGTCCTTGATCTGCTCCTTGGTCCCGTTGGCGAGGGCATCTTGCAGTGCCTGCCGAGCTTCGTCGATCCTCTTTTTCTCATCGGCGGAGACCTTGTCGCCCAAGTCCTTCACCGTCTTCTCCACCGAATAAAGCAAGGTGTCGGCCTGATTGCGCAGCTCAACCTCTTCCTTGCGCTCCTTGTCCTGTTGCCGGAAGGACTCGGCCTCTTTCACCATCCGGTCGATTTCTTCCTCCGTTAAACCTACCCGGGAGGTGATGGTGATCTTTTGCTCTTTGCCCGTGCCCAAATCCTTAGCCGACACATTGACGATGCCGTTTCGGTCCACATCAAAGCTGACTTCGATCTGGGGCACTCCCCGCGGTGCCGGCGGGATGCCCGTCAGCTGGAAGCGGCCCAAGGTTACGTTGTCCGCGGCCATCGCCCGCTCCCCTTGGAGGACATGGATGTCGACGGCCGTCTGCCCATCGGCGGCAGTGGTGAAGATCCGCTTCTTGCTCGTTGGGATGGCGGTGTTGCGTTCGATCAAGGTTGTCATCACGCCGCCTAGAGTCTCAATCCCCAGCGACAAGGGAATGACGTCCACGAGGACGATGTCCTTGACCTCGCCGGCCAGCACCCCTGCCTGGATGGCGGCGCCGATGGCCACACACTCGTCGGGGTTGATCCCCTTGTTGGGCTCCTTCCCAAGGATGCTGCGAATAGCCTCCTGGACCGCGGGAATCCTGGTGGATCCGCCAACTAAAATGATCTCGTCGATATCCTTCGGCTCAAGTCCCGCATCGGCCAAGGCCCTGTGGGTCGGTCCCATGGTGGCCTCAACCAGGTCCTTGGTCAACTCGTTGAACTTGGCCCTGGTAATCAGCATGTCGAGATGGAGCGGTCCACTGGGGCCGGCGCTGATAAAGGGGAGATTGATGTTGGTGGCCTGCAGCCCCGAAAGCTCAATCTTGGCCTTTTCCGCGGCTTCTTTCAACCGCTGGGTGGCCATGCGGTCCTGGAGCAAATCGATCCCGTGCTCCTTCTTGAATTCCGCCGCCACATACTCCATCAGCCGCCGGTCGAAGTCGTCTCCTCCCAAGCGGTTGTTGCCGCTGGTGGCCTTGACTTCGAAAACGCCCTCGCCAACTTCTAGGATCGATACGTCAAAAGTGCCGCCCCCCAGGTCGAAGACCAGGATGGTTTGGTCCGACTTCTTATCGAGGCCATAGGCCAACGCGGCCGCGGTGGGCTCGTTTATGATCCTGAGGACCTCCAAGCCCGCGATGGTTCCCGCATCTTTCGTCGCCTGCCTTTGGGCGTCGGTGAAGTAGGCGGGGACGGTAATTACCGCTTTGGTCACCTTCTCGCCTAGATAAGCTTCGGCTTGATCCCGGAGCTTCCCCAGGATCAAGGCGGAAATCTGCTGCGGAGTATATTCTTTGCCACCGATGGTTACACGGTAGTCTGTCCCCATCCTCCGCTTGATGGACAGGACAGTGCCGTCGGGATTGGTGACGGCCTGGCGCTTGGCCACCTGGCCCACCATGAGCTCTCCCGTCTTCGAGAAGGCCACCACCGATGGGATGGTACGGTCTCCTTCCGCACTGGGAATGACCACCGGTTCGCCGCCTTCAACAACCGCGACGACGGAGTTGGTCGTCCCCAGATCGATGCCGATCACCTTGCTCATTAGTCATCATCTCCTTCGTCAGCCTGGAGCTCTTCCACAGGCCTCTTGGCAGTCTTGACCATGCTCGACCTTACCAGGCGATCTTTGAACAAATAGCCTCGACGCAGTTCGTCAACGACAACGTCAACTCCCTCTGCATCGGCATTCTCGCAAGCAATAGCTTCATGGACATTAGGATCAAAAGGAGAACCTACCCCGGGTACAGGTTGTAGGCCCTCTTGGCAGAGAATATCGGTGAGCTTCCGTTGGACTAGCTCAACGCCGCTGTAGAGCCCCCGATCGGGGCTGTCGGCGCCGGCAAGGAGAGCCCTGTCGAGATCGTCGAGGACCGGCAGCAGCTTTTCGATCAGCTTGGCGTTGGCCTCATCCCCGATGGTCTCCATCTCTTGCCGGGTCCGCCGCCGATAATTGTCGAAGTCGGCCCGCAGCCGCAGATAGGCATCGGTCAGCTCGGCCACTTTCGCTCTGAGCGTCTCTACCTCCTGGATAAGGGACTCTTGCGTATCCTCCGTCTCATCGACCTTCACATCCGGATCTTTCTGCATCTCTTCATTTGCCACTGCGCTACCTCCACTCCCTCACATACACACAAAATTCCCTTGGAGATCGGATCTTCCCCCCGGGAATTGGTGCAACACTTTCGACTGTCTAGCGACTTCGGGACCATCGGCGGGACATCTTGGTCAACATTTCACTCAAATTGTCGGCCACGAACTCCACCACCGAGACGGCCCGCGCATACTCCATCCTGGTGGGCCCCAAGACTCCTACCAGACCGATCGTCTGGCCGCCAATGCCGTATGTTGCGGTGACCACGCTGCAGTCCCTCATCTCCGCATAGACGTTCTCCTCTCCAATGGTGATGGCCACCTCCTGATCATCGGCCACCTCACTGAGCATTGACAGGATCCGGCTCCGCTCCTCGAGGGCCTCCATCAGCAGTTTGGCCCGTTCCACATCTCGAAATTCCGGCTGGTTCAGAATACGTACGGCCCCGTCAAGATAGACCGTCTCGTCCGTCTGTTCCCGCAGGGCCCTGTGCAAAAGCTCCACCGCCTGCTCAAACAGACGCACATCGTTCAGGTCTTCGCCAAGCTGGGACAAGAGGAGTCGATCGAGATCGCCCAAAGCCCGACCCTTTAGGTGGTCATTCAGGACGGCCGATAAATGCTCGGTCTTGGAGGGAGTAAGGGGATTGCTCACCTCCACGATGCAGTGCTGGACAAAGCCTGGCTCCGTCACCAGGAGAACAAGGACATGGGTTTCATCCATAGGCAGGATCTGAATGTGCCGCACGGCTCCCTGGTGGACGCCCGGCATGACAGCGAGGGAGGTATAGTTGGTCAGCATCGCCAATAGGCGGATGGCTCGCTGGACGACATCGCCCAACTCCCGTTGGGGTTGATAGACCTCCCGTCGGATCTGCTCCTTCTCTTCCGGGGAAACCTCAGGCACATCCATCAAGGAGTCGACATAATAGCGATAACCCTTGTCAGACGGAATCCTTCCAGCGGAAGTGTGGGGTTGGCGCAAATAGCCGCCCTCTTCCAAATCGGCCATCTCGTTGCGAATGGTGGCCGGGCTTACCCCTAGGTTATATTTGCGGGCTATAGTACGGGACCCGACAGGTTCCGCGGTCTGGATGTAATCATCGGTGACGGCCCGTAAAATCTTTCTCTTGCGCTCTTGCATGTGCCGCTCACCTCATTTAGCACTCACACATGCGGAGTGCTAATCGAATCTACATTCAAGATATCACCTGACCCTTGGTTTGTCAAGGGGATGGCCGCCCCTCAATCCCTGATGAACTGGGCAAAAACCACGTTTGCGACGGGCAATCCCCGGGTGGTAAGCCGCAGTTGCCCATCGGCCTGTTCCAAAAGACCCCGGGCCGTCAGTTGGGCGATGGGGTCCGCGTAGACCGCCCCCAAGTCCCGGCCAAACCGCCGCCGATACTCCCCCAGGTCCACCCCCCCAAGCAGGCGCAGTCCCAGGAAGGCCGTCTCATCCATCTCCTCTCCTTCCGTCAAGGAGCGCTCATCCTCCACCGCCGGCATCCCCGCGGCAACAAGGTCCGCGTAGGTGCCGGGGTCTTTGACGTTGGCCCACCGTCTCCTCTCCCAATGGGAATGGGCCCCCGCCCCGACTCCCAGGTACCATCTGTTTTTCCAGTAGAGGAGGTTGTGGCGGCACTGCCGGCCGGGCCTGGCAAAATTAGCTATCTCGTAGTGCTCATAGCCGCCCTTGCCGAGGATCTCCACTGTCATCTGGAACATCTCCAGCCAATCATCCTCCGGCGGCAAGGCCAGCTCCCCTCTCATGATGGCGGCGGCCATGGGGGTGTGATCTTCAACTTGCAGCGAGTAACAGGAGATATGCTCGACTTCCAGCTCTAAGGCCCCCTCCAAAGTCTCTCGCCAGTCCTGCGGGCTTTGGCCGGGAATGCCATAGATGAGATCGACTCCGATGTTGGTGAAGCCCGCCAGGCGGGCATCCTGGAGGGCCCGGTGCACGGTCTGGACATCATAGGAGCGGCCGAGGATGGCCAGATCCCGATCCCGCAGGGACTGAACGCCCAAGCTCAACCGATTGAACCCAGCGTTCCTTAGCTCTTGCAGGACTTCTCCGTCAACGGTGTCGGGATTGGCTTCGATGCTGATTTCGACCTCCTCCCCCAAGTTCCACTTATCTTTGGCCAGGCCGAGGAGCCAAGCCAGATCCTGTGGAGGAAGGGTCGTTGGGGTGCCCCCGCCAAAATAGAGGCTGACCGGGGCGCAGGAGACGCCAATTCCTCCCAGTTCCCGGGCGACGGCCCCTACGTAGCGGCGGCGGTCTTCCCGGGACCACCGGCTGCGGGGATAGGAATTGAAGTCGCAATAGGGGCACTTGCGCAGACAGAAGGGAATGTGCACGTAGAGCCCCCAATGGTCCTCAGTCATCGACTTGCAGAATAGCCATGAAGGCCTCCTGGGGCACCTCCACATCGCCAAATTGCTTCATCCGCCGTTTGCCTTCCCGCTGTTTCTCCAGGAGCTTTCGCTTCCGGGTCACGTCTCCTCCGTAACACTTGGCCAGCACATCCTTGCGCAGGGCCCGCACCGTTTCCCGGGCGATAATCTTGCCGCCGATGGCCGCCTGGATAGGGACCTCGAAGAGCTGGCGGGGAATGACCTCTTTCAACTTCTCCGCAAGCTGCCGCCCCCGCTTCTGGGCCCGGCTGCGGTGAACGATGCAGGAGAGGGCATCCACCGGCTTGCCGTTGAGGAGCACGTCCAGTTTAACCAGGTCCGATTCCTGGTAGCCCCGAAACTCATAATCCAATGAAGCATAGCCCCGGGTGCGGGACTTGAGGCGGTCAAAGAAATCAAGCAGGATCTCCGATAGGGGCAGGGAATACCTGATGACCATCCTTTCGGGAGTAATATACTCCATCGTCTGGAACGTCCCCCGTCGATCCTGGCAAAGCTCCATCACCGGGCCGGCAAAGTCGCTGGGGACGATGATGGTGGCGTCCACATAGGGCTCCTCAATGGCGGTGATGGAGCCTTGGGATGGAAAGGCGGCGGGGTTGTCCACGACTAGAGTCTCCCCATCCGTCGTGGTCACCCGGTAGACAACGTTCGGGGCCGTTGTAATTAGGTTCAGATCGAACTGACGCTCCAGCCTTTCCTGAACGATTTCCATATGGAGCAGCCCGAGGAAGCCGCAGCGAAAACCAAAGCCGAGGGCGGCGGAAGTCTCCGGCTCGAAGGACAGGGCCGCATCATTGAGCTGGAGCTTTTCCAAAGCTGTCCGCAGAGCTTCGAAGTCTTCGTTGTTCACCGGATAGAGGCCCGCGTAAACCATGGGCCGCGCCGCCCGGTAGCCCGGCAGGGGCTCGGCTGCCGGCCGCCGGGTATGGGTGATGGTATCCCCCACCCGGGTGTCCTTGACATCCTTGAGGCTCGCCAGCAAACAGCCCACTTCGCCCGCCCCGAGCTCTTCGACGCTGACCATGTGGGGACGGAAGACTCCAAGCTGGGTCACCTCAAACTCCCGCCCCGATGACATCATGGTGATCCCATCCCCCACCTTGACCACGCCGTCCACCACCCTGATGTAGGCGACGGCCCCCCGATAAACATCGTAATGGGAGTCAAAGATCAAGGCTTTGAGGGGCTCCTCCAGATTGCCCCGGGGAGGGGGAATCCGTTCGACCACCGCCTCCAGGATCTCCTCAACTCCTTGGCCCGTCTTGGCGCTGGCGAGAATAACCTGGTCGCGGGTAAAGCCGATGGTATCCTCCAGTTCACCCAGAACCCGCTCAACTTCGGCATTGGGCAAATCGATCTTGTTGATGACGGGGATAATCTCCAGGTCATTGTCCAAGGCCATGTACAAATTGGCCAAGGTCTGGGCTTCAATGCCCTGGGAGGCGTCGATGACCAACAGTGCCCCTTCACAAGCCGCCAGGCTCCGGGAGACTTCGTAGGAGAAGTCCACATGGCCGGGGGTGTCGATCAAGTTCAGGGTGTAGGTCTTGCCGTCCTTGGCCGCATATTCCAAGCGCACGGCCTGCAGCTTGATAGTTATCCCCCGCTCCCGCTCCAGGTCCATTTGGTCGAGGATCTGGTCCACCATCTCCCGCTCGCTCACCGTGTGTGTCTGCTGCAAAAGACGGTCAGCCAAGGTGGACTTGCCGTGGTCAATATGGGCGATGATGCAGAAGTTCCGGATGCGCTCTTGATCCAACGAATTGCTCCCTCTCTCATCTAATTCTCCTCCGTTATTATACTACACCCGCGGGCCAAGGCCAAAGGATGCCTAATCATCTGCCTGATGGCGGAAGAGCCAGCAGCGGAGGCCCTCGAGGCTCTCACCGTCAGGGTAGCTCGGGCGGCTTTGGATTTCCCGCAGCTCCTGCAAACGCTGGGGGCCGTCTCGAAAATAAGCTAGGAGGCTCCTGATGAGGCTCATGGTGGGCGGGGTGATGTAATGCTCGATCCCCTCCACTTGTTCATCGACCCCGACGGGGGAATTCAAAATGCTCAGGAACTCCTTCAGAACTTGATCCCGCCAGACGAGAAAGCGCCCCACCCGCCGGCCCGCTTCATTCAACGCGATGTTGCGGTACTTCTCATAGGTCAAGAATCCGGCTTCATCGAGCTTCTTGATCATCCTGGTGACCGACGACGGCTTGACCTTGAGGCAGTGGGCCAGGTCCACCACTTTAATATAACCTTTCTCCATCTCCAAGCGGTACATCATCTCCAGGTAATGTTCGCGTCAAGATACTGTAGGATAGGAGTGACCAGAGGACCCCTCTGCCCTT
>ERZ773359.1677-NODE-1677-length-29988-cov-34.858618_pt1 | contig 29988 bp, 25 predicted proteins | sample MGYA00374955_ERZ773359 | MGnify/ENA primary metagenome ERZ773359 (study PRJEB29098, sample SAMN04486028) | biogas fermenter metagenome | study: EMG produced TPA metagenomics assembly of the Biogas fermentation microbial communities from Germany - Plant 4 DNA1...
ATAGAGGTTTTAATACCATAGTGGCAACGCCTTTTAATCAAGGATTAGAAAAATCCAAATGTGTTTCTTGTGGAAACTGTGTATCAGTATGCCCTGTTGGAGCCTTGCAGCCAAAGACTAAGGTTAAGTTTAGATATTGGGAAACAAAGAAAGTTAGAACTACTTGCTCCTATTGTGGAGTAGGTTGCCAAATGGACCTACTTGTAAAGGGTAATCAAGTAGTTGGGGTGGAACCAGCCTTTGATGGCTTTAACAATGGACTTTTATGTGTAAAGGGTAAGTTTGGCTATAAATTTATCAACCATCCAGACAGGTTGAAAAAACCTTTAATCAAGAAGGATGGTGAATTTGTAGAAGCCACTTGGGAAGAGGCTTATAGATTAATAGTATCTAAAATAAAGGAAACTAAGGAGAATTATGGGGCAGAAGCCTTTGGAGGCCTTACATCAGCCCGTTGTACAAACGAGGAAAACTACCTGTTCCAAAAACTATTTAGGGCAGTAATAGGAACTAATAATGTAGACCACTGTGCCCGCCTCTGACATGCTTCAACAGTTGCAGGTCTTGCAACAACTTTAGGCAGTGGAGCTATGACCAATAGCATTGAAGAAATATTAAATACTGATGCTATGTTTGTAATTGGTTCCAATACTACAGAAAACCATCCAATAATTGGTGCTACTATGAAACGTGCCAAGAAAAAAGGGGCAAAACTAATAGTAGCAGACCCAAGAAGGATTGAGCTGGCAGAATATGCCGATGTGTATTTACAATTAAAGCCAGGAACTAATATAGCCCTATTAAATGGTATGATGCATGTAATCATTGAAAAAGGCTTACAAGATAAAGAATTTATAGAAAAGAATACTGAGAACTATGAAGAGTTAGCTAAACTGGTTAAGGAATATACTCCTGAAAGGGTAGCTGAAATCTGTGGTGTCAATGCAGAGGATATAGTTAAGGCTGCCACCATATATGGGGAAGCAAAAAAAGCTGGCATATACTATACTATGGGAGTAACTCAACACACTACAGGTACCAATGGAGTAATGTCAGTATCCAACCTTGCCCTATTATGTGGCAATGTTGGTAAAGAATCAGCAGGAGTAAATCCTCTAAGAGGTCAAAATAATGTACAGGGAGCCTGTGACATGGGTGGGCTTCCAGCAGACTATCCAGGCTATCAAAAGGTGTTTAACGAAGAAGCTGCAGAAAAGTTTGAAAAGGCTTGGAATGCTAAGCTATCAAGAAAACCAGGTCTTACTGTTTCAGAGATGTTAAATGAAGCAGAAAATGGAAATATTAGGTTCATGTATATTATGGGTGAAAACCCCATGGTATCTGACCCAGATATAAACCATGTTAGAAAGGCTTTAAATAATTTAGATTTCCTAGTTGTTCAAGATATATTCTTTACTGAAACTTGTGAGTTGGCAGATGTAGTCCTTCCTGCAGCTTCCTTTGCAGAAAAGGATGGTACCTTCACTAATACAGAAAGAAGGGTTCAAAGAGTGAGAAAGGCCATAGAGCCTGCAGGAGAGGCCAAGGCTGACTGGAAGATATTAGTAGATTTAATGAATCTACTTGGCTACAAAGCAAGATACTCTGATCCATCGAAGATCATGGATGAAATAGCATCCCTTACTCCTTCCTATGGAGGTATTGATTATAAGAGGTTAGAGGATAGGATGGGTATCCAATGGCCATGTCCAAGTAAAGACCATCCTGGTACAAAATACCTTCACAAAAATGGTATTACTAGGGGTAAAGGCTTGTTTATGCCAGCAGAACAAGTAGATAGTGCTGAAATGCCAGATAAGAAATATCCATATGCCTTAACAACTGGAAGAATACTATATCATTACCATACAAGGACTATGACCGGAAGAGTAGAAGGTTTGAATAAAAAAGCATCTAATAACTATGTAGAAATCAATGAAGTTACTGCAAAGAAACTAGGTATAAAAGATGGAGATATAGTTAGACTAACTTCCAGAAGAGGGGTAGTAGAAGTTGCAGCAAGGATTACCGATATAATAGGAGAAGAAGTATTGTTTATGCCATTCCACTTTGCTGAAGGTGCAGCAAACTATCTAACAAATACTGCCCTTGACCCAATAGCCAAAATACCTGAATTGAAAGTAGCAGCAGTAAAGTTGGAGAAAATCAGTTAATATGGAGGTATTTTCATGTTTAAAGTTGGCATAATCACGTCATCAGACAAGGGCTTTGCTGGAGAAAGACAAGATAAATCTGGCCAAATCATAGCTGAAATACTTGAAGCCAGAGCTTATAAGGTGGAAAGAAAAGTTATAGTACCTGATGAAGAAGATGCTATATTCAAGGAAATAATATATATGGCTGATGACCTGAAGGTGGACTTAATATTGACCACTGGTGGAACTGGCTTTTCTTCCCGTGACGTAACGCCAGAGGCTACAATGAAAGCCTGTGATAGAATGGCAAATGGTATAGCTGAGGCTATAAGATCTTATAGCCTTAGCATTACACCTAGGGCCATGTTATCTAGGGCGGTATCTGGAATAAGAAACAAAACCCTAATTATTAATTTACCTGGCAGTCCAAAGGCAGTAAAGGAAGCTCTAGATTATATACTAGATAGCGTTCACCATGGCTTGGAAATATTAACAGACAAGGCCCATGACTGTGCAAGGAAGTAGGAAATGTGGTGATTTCATGAAGAAATTTGGTACAGCTATCATATTGGCAGGTGGCAAAAGCTCTAGGATGGGCTTTGATAAGCAATTTCTTAAAATAAATGAAAGAAGGCTAATGGATTCCCTTACCTTAAAGTTAAGGGAAGAGTTTGATGAAATAATTATTGTAACCAATAAACCACAATACTATATTGGCCTTGGTCACAAGATAACTTCCGATATAATTGAAAATGTAGGCCCCTTAGGTGGTATTCATGCAGGCCTTATCCTTTCATCCTCCCAATATGCCTTTGTTGTGGCTTGTGATATGCCAAACATTAATTTAGAATATATAAGATTTATGAAATCCACCATTGCAGATAAAAATATAGATGGATGTGTAACTAAGTTTGGAGAATGGATTGAGCCTTTTAGTAGCTTCTATTCTAGGTCTATGGTGAAAGATATAGAAAGCCATTTGAAGTTCAATAATAGGTCCATAAATTCCTTACTCAAAAAACTAAATATCCACTATATTGAGGAAAGTACAGCCAGAGAATTTAGTCCAAATTGGGATATGTTTCTAAACCTAAATACAAGGGAGGATTTAGATAAATATCTAGAGAATCTAGTGAATACAAGGTGATATAGTTGAAACCTATTAAGGAAGTAAATATACTCAGGATTAAGGGAGAAAACATCAATGAGGAAGAGGATATTCTAGTTATAGAATATCCCTTTACTATCTTTTTAAATGATAAGGAAATTATAACCCTCCTATGTTCTCCAAAGTCCCTTAAGGAGCTTACTGTTGGCTTTTTATACTCTGAAGGCTTCATAGACAAGCTAGACAATATAGAAAAAATATTTATAGATGAGGAAAAAGGCTTGGCCTATGTAAATGTAAAAGAAGAAAAGCCTTTGGTTGAAAAGCTACAGGGAAAAAGGACCATAACATCAGGATGTGGAAAGGGTACTCTTTTTTACAATGTATTAGATTCCTTTAAATCTAAGAAAATTGAAAAGCCATTAGATATTAAAATTGAAGAAATAAAGGACTTAATGAGGGAATTTAATCGGAAATCAGAATTGTTTTTAAGTACTGGTGGAGTACATAGTTGTGCTCTATGTACTAAATCTGGTATACTAATCTTTGAAGAAGATATTGGAAGGCATAATGCCTTAGATAAAATTTTAGGTAGGGCCTTTTTAGAGGGTATGGACCTATCAGACAAGCTTGTTTTAACTTCTGGAAGAATATCCTCTGAAATGCTAATAAAGATAGCTAAAAGAGGGGTTCCAGCAATCATATCCAGGTCTGCGGCTACTAGCCTAACTGTAGAATTGGCTAGGCAGCTTAATATAACAGTAGTAGGATTTGCAAGAGGAGAAAAAATGAATATCTACTCAAGTTTTCCGAGCTTAAACTTCTAAAACCAAAGGGTTGCAATGGTCATGAAGGATAAGCCAATGGGTGAAGGAAGAAATTTCTTTGCCTCCCGTTTTTGGAAAGGAAGATGTACTAGCAGCCTTCCTTTAGGCTGCCTTTTTTATCAAAAAATTTTAAGGAGAGTGGTAACTATGAAAAAAATTAGTCTCTTATTACTTGCATTCTTGCTGATCATTACTACTGTTGCATGTTCACCCAAAACAGAAACTCCAGATAGCCCAGATCTAGTACAAGAAGAAAGTCCTGATGTAGAACCACAAGAGGAACCAGTAGAACCAAAGGGCACTATTATCTTGTCAACTACAACATCTACACAAGATTCAGGCCTATTAGACTTTTTACTTCCAATTTTCACAGAGGAAACTGGCATAGAAGTTAAGACTATTGCAGTAGGTACAGGTAAGGCCTTACAAATGGGTAGAGATGGAGAAGCTGACGTATTATTGGTTCATGCTAAGGCAGACGAATTAACATTTGTGGAAGAAGGCCATGGTACTGAGAGAAGAGATGTAATGTACAATGACTTTATTCTAGTAGGGCCAGTTGATGACCCATTAAACTTAAAAGCAGACCATCCCAATAACATATTAGAAGGCCTAAAGGTAATAGCTAATGAAGAAGTAACCTTTGTATCTAGGGGAGATGACTCAGGTACCCATAAAAAGGAATTAAGCATATGGAAAGCAGCTAGTATTGAACCTGCAGGTGATTGGTACCTAGAAGCAGGAGCAGGAATGGGAGATGTACTTAAAATTGCCAGTGAAAAACAAGGCTATACTATTACAGATAGGGCTACTTACTTAAGTATGAGAGATACCTTAGATTTAGATATAATAATTGAAGGAGACGAAAACCTGTTTAATCAATACGGAGTAATTCCAGTTAATCCAAACAAGAACTCTAATATCAATGGTGAAGGTGCCATAGAATTTATGAACTGGATAACTTCACAAAGAGGACAAGACCTAATCAAGGAATATGGTGTAGAGGAGTATGGACAACCTCTGTTTATACCAAATGCTGAATAAGTAAGTCAATAGTGAATAAATACGAGTAGTGGATAGCCTTATGAGGCTATTCACTACTTATTAATTAAGTATTCACTGATTTGAGGAGTGAATTTATGGATTACATATTACAAGGTTTTAAAGAAGCTATAAAACTTATATTTTCCCTAGATAAGGAAGTAATAAATATAGTGTCCTTATCCATTATAGTATCCACATCAGCTACAATATTAGCATCTTTAATCTCAATTCCCCTAGCAGTGTATTTTGGAATTAAGAAGTTTAAAGGTAAAAGACTTTTTAGTAGGATTACATATACTTTAATGAGTATACCTTCAGTAATCGTTGGATTAGTTGTAGCCATACTCCTTTCTAGAAGGGGGCCTTTAGGCTATTTAGACCTACTCTATACGAAAAAAGCAATGATAATTGCCCAAACGCTATTGGTAATCCCATTAGTTTTTGGACTTACCTATGGACTTACTAAGAGTAGGGGAGACCTTATTGAAAAAGTAGCCTTTACCCTAGGAGCCAATAGATGGGATACCATAATTCTAATCATTAGGGAATTAAAAATTGATATCTTAGTAAACATAGCCACAGCTTTTTCAAGGGCCATATCTGAAGTTGGAGCTGTAATGATAGTGGGAGGAAATATTAAGGGCTATACAAGGGTTATAACTACAACAATATCCATGATGAACTCCATGGGGGACTATCCCATGGCCATAGCCTTAGGAATTATACTACTAATAATATCCTTTGTAATCCATAGTCTTATATATTCCTATAGTCAGGAGGATTAGGATGGAGATTAAGATAAATAATTTGGAAAAATATTATGATAGTAGAAAGGTCTTGGATATAGATAGTCTAACCATAGAAAAAGGAAAGATTACAGGTATAACAGGGCCAAATGGCTGCGGTAAAACCACTCTCTTAAATATCATAGCAGGCTTAGATAAGGACTATAAAGGAAGTATTACATATGATGGGCTTGCCTTAAATAGACAAGTAGCTGATAAAATGACCTTGGTTTTTCAAAAACCCTATTTGTTTAAGAGAACAGTATATGAAAATATTGAGTATCCCCTAAAATTAAGGGGGATGAATAAATCAGAAATCAGGCCTAGAATATTAGATATACTAAAAAGGCTAGAAATAGAAAACTTAATGGAAAAAAAGGCCCATCTACTGTCAGGAGGAGAATCTCAAAAAGTGGCTCTGGCCAGGGCCTTGGTATTTAATCCTGAATTACTACTTTTAGATGAACCAACGTCTAACATAGATCCAGAGGCCATTGAAATTTTAGAAAGGGAAATACTTAGGTTTAACCAAGAAACAGGTGGAACTGTGATTATTGTGACCCACAATCTAGAGCAAAGTAGAAGACTGGGACATAGGATAATTGAAATGTAAAGGCTAGGTATATTTTTATACCTAGCCCATATTTTTATAGTTATCTCTAAAAAACAAGACCAAGTATAAAAATCATAATAAATTTTTATTTTTTACCCTATAGGGGTAAATTATCATATATGTAAGAAATTAGAAAATATATATTTGTTAATAATCTAATCACTCTGTTATAATTATTATAACAAGAGGTTAGGGGGAAAATAATATGGATAGGTATGCAAGAAACTATTCATCTATTACCAATGAAGAGCAAGAAATCCTCATGAATACTAGAGTTGCCATAGTAGGCCTGGGAGGCTTAGGAGGTTATGTTTTAGAAAACTTAGTTAGGCTAGGGGTTAAGTCTTTTAACCTAATAGACAGGGATGTATTCGAAGAATCTAATTTAAACAGGCAAATATTATCTACTGAGATGACCCTAGGCATGAGGAAGGCAGAGGAAGGTTTTAGGCGGGCTAAGACCATAGATAGGAGTGTAGAGGCCAGGGTATTTAATGCTGAACTGGATGAAAATAGTTTTGAGATGCTAGAAGGAGCAGACATAGTAGTAGACTGTTTAGACTCTATAGATAGTAGATTGAAGCTAGAAAGCCTTTGTGAAAAGATGGGCCTAACCTTAATACATGGAGCCATAAGAGGATACTATGGACAAGTGGCCATTTCTAGTCCAGGCCATAGGATATTAAAAAAGATATACAGGGACCTAAAGAGGGATAGGGAATCCTTAGGGAATTTACCTATGACCTGTATGGTAACTGCATCTTTGCAGGTAAACCTCCTGCTTAAAGTAGTATTAAATGAAAACTTAGTTAAGGATTTAATATTAATAGATGTAAAGAATATGGAGATAGAAAGGTTAAAGTTACAGTAATTGGATAGTGTAACTTTTTTACAAGAAAGGTGGTAAGCTTATGGAGTTTTTTAAGGTGGTATCGGTGGAAGAGGGGAAAAGGCTATTGAAGGAAAACTTAAGGGATTATGTGTTTGAAATTGAAGAAGTAGATATAGTTAATTCATTAGATAGACTTTTAGGAGAAAACATATATTCCAATATTGATGTGCCAGACTTTAATCGGTCTACTGTAGATGGCTATGCCATTAAGGCATCAGACAGTTATGGTGCCAGTGATTCTATTCCCAGTATATTAAATATTATTGGGGAAGTTAAGATGGGAGAAGTGGCAAATAAGACCATAAAATCTGGAGAGGCCATGTACGTTCCCACAGGTGGCATGATACCAGATGGGGCTGACGGAATGATAATGATAGAGAATACTGAAAAAATGGATGAAAGTACTCTACTTATATATAAGCCCATATCCCAAGGAGAAAACATAGTTTACAAGGGAGACGACATTAAAAAGGATGCATTGGCATTGGAAAAGGGCAGAAAGATTACTCCAGAGGTAATAGGGGTTTTGGCAGCCTTAGGCATAGGCAAGGTAAAAGTGTATAAAAAGCCTAGGTTCTACATAATATCTACTGGAGATGAGATAATTGATATAGATGAAGAACTTACTATGGGCAAGATAAGGGATATAAACTCTTATGCCCTATATGGACTTATTCACAAGCTTGGCGGAGAAGTTGTAGACAAGTCTATTATAAAGGACGATTATAATTTACTTAGAAATGAAGTGGAAAAGGCCTTAGGTCTAGCAGACATAGTCTTGATTTCAGGAGGCAGCTCTGTAGGTACAAAGGATTATACCCATAAGGTTATTAACTCCTTTGGAGGAAGGGGAGTCTTTGTCCATGGAGTATCTATAAAGCCAGGCAAGCCTACTATAATGGGAGAAGGAAATGGCAAACTAATTTTTGGCCTGCCAGGCCATCCAGTATCATCTATTATAGTATTTAAAACATTTATAGAAGATTTCATCAAGGATAAGCTGGGAGTTAAGGAGATAGGTCCAAGAGTCAAGGCTATAATGGATTTTAACTTTCCTTCAGCACCAGGTAGGGTAACTTATCAAATGGTAAAGTTAAAAGAAGTAGACGGGGTATTTTACGCAACTCCTACCTTTGGCAAGTCAGGCATGATCAGCCTATTGTCAGAATCTCAGGGATATATAGTTATAGAGTCCCATGAGGAAGGTATATACAAGGGAGAGGAAAGGGAAGTTTACTTACTTTAGTGAATAGTGAAAAGTGAAGAGTGAATAGGGGAGAGTGATAAATTAATAGTCAAATTGTCATCCTGAGCGAAGGGAAGGGATCTTGACCCTAAAGCTTGACCCAACAACTATTCACTATTAACTATTAGTTATTAACTAAATTCTGGGAGATGATTAGATGGATAGAAGTACTTATATAGATAACATAGATGTTGATCTAGCTAAAAAAACGTATTTTGATAAGTTGAATATAGAATTGGAGATAGAAGAAGTTAGTGTAATTCAGTCCCTAGATAGGGTTACAGTTGAGGCTGTTATTGCTAAGATTTCTTCTCCAAACTACAATGCTGCTGCCATGGACGGCATAGCAGTAAAGGCAGCTGATACTTTAGGCGCTACAGAAACCAATCCTTTGATTCTGGAAGAAAAGAAGGACTTCATATATATAAATACAGGGAATCCAATTAAGGACCCCTATGATGCAGTAATCATGATAGAGGATGTAATAGATTTGGGACAAGGGAAGATACAAATCCTTAAATCTGCCCACCCCTGGCAACATGTTAGGCAAATCGGAGAAGATATAGTAGCCACAGAGATGATTGTTCCTTCTAAGCATAAAATAAGGCCCATAGATATAGGAGCTTTAATTTCCGGTGGCATAGAAAAGGTTAAAGTATATAAAAAGCCTAGAATAGGGATCTTGCCAACAGGTACAGAGATAATTGAAGAGGTAAAGGACCTAGAAGAAGGCAAGATAATCGATTCAAACTCTAGGGTTTTTGAAGCATCTGTAATAAAGCTTGGTGGTATACCTAACAGGTATTCTCCACATGCAGATGATTATGAACTACTAAAAAATATAATTTTAAAGGGAGTAGAAGAAAATGATATGCTCCTAATAAATGCAGGATCTTCAGCAGGGACTACAGACTATACAGTAAAGCTAATAAGGGAATTGGGGGAAGTTGTAATCCATGGAGTGGCTATGAAGCCGGGCAAACCCACTATTTTAGGTATAATAAAGGGTAAGCCAGTTATAGGAATACCTGGCTATCCAGTTTCAGCCTATTTAGTATTTGACAATTTTGTAAGGCCATTAATAGAAAAATATTTAGGCCTTAAGGAAAAGGAAGAAGAACTAATCCAGGCTACCATATCTAAGCGAATAGTATCATCATTAAAAAACAGGGACTTGGTTAGGGTTAACTTGGGCTATGTAAATGACAGACTTATAGCTACACCCTTATCCAGTGGTGCAGGGGTTACAATGTCCTTAGTAAAGGCTGATGGAATAGCCATAATTCCTCAAAATGTAGAAGGTGTAGAAGCAGGAGATCAAATCCAAGTTGAATTATTAAAACCCTTATCAGAAATAAAAAAATCAATAGTTTCCATAGGTAGCCACGACCTTATTATGGACATATTAGGAGATATCCTGCCCTTAAGTTCAGGCCATGTAGGCAGTATGGGAGGAATCTTGGCTATGAAAAGGGGAGAATGTCACATAGCACCAATCCACTTATTAGATGAGGAGACAGGAGAATATAATATAAGCTATGTAAAAAGATATTTCCCCAATGAAAAAATGGCCTTAATTAAAGGGGTAAAAAGACAACAGGGCTTCATAGTCCAAAAAGGCAACCCAAAGAACATTAAGAATTTTAAGGATTTAGCACGAGAAGATATTCAATATATCAATAGGCAAAGAGGGGCTGGAACTAGGATACTACTTGATTATCACTTAAAGCTAGAGGGCATAAATCCTGAGGATGTTAAAGGTTATGAGAGGGAAATGACAACCCATATGGCTGTAGCTTCAGGCGTGAAAACAGGTACTGCAGATTGTGGCCTAGGCATATACTCAGCTGCAAAGGCTTTGGGACTAGACTTTATAGATGTTACCTATGAAGACTATGATTTTCTTATAGCAGAGAAACTACTAGATAGCCCTATGATTATTGAACTTGTGCAGACTCTTAGGTCAAAGGAATTCCAAGACAGGGTTAAATCCTTAGGCGGATACAAATTTGAAAATACAGGGGAAATAATAATTATTTAGAAAATAGGTGAAGAAATGATAGATTCATTTGGAAGGAAAATAAATTATCTAAGAATTTCATTAACAGATAGGTGTAACCTAAGGTGTAAGTATTGTATGCCAGAGGAGGGGGTTTATAAGTTTTCCCATGCTGACATGCTTACCTTAGAAGAAGTCTTCGAAGTGGCTAAGGTCTTTGTTGAACTAGGCATAGATAAGATTAGGCTAACCGGTGGAGAGCCCCTAGTTAGGAAGGGCATACTAGAACTAATAAGAAACATATCCAGCTTAAAAGGTGTTAAAGAGCTTGCCATGACTACCAATGGTACCTTGCTAAAGGATTATGCACAAGCTTTAAAGGAGGCTGGCCTTAATAGGGTTAATATCAGCTTAGACACATTAAATGAAGAAAAATATAAGGCCATAACTAGAGGTGGAGACTTAAAGTCTACTTTACAAGGCATAGAAGCAGCCAAAAAGGCCGGATTATTACCCATTAAAATCAATACAGTTTTAATAGGCGGACTTAATGATGATGAGATTGAATCCTTAGTAGGGATAACTGAGGAGGAAGAAATAGATATTAGGTTTATAGAGTTAATGCCCATAGGACAAGCTGCCACTTGGGCTAAGGAAAAGTTTATTCCTACCACTGTAGTACTGGAGAAGGTAAAGGAGTTACTTCCCATTCCTAAAGAAGACAAGTCTTCTCCAGCCACTTACTACAAACTACCCAATGGGAAAGGTAGGGTTGGACTAATCAATCCCATATCTTGTAAATTTTGTGCCCATTGCAATCGTGTAAGGTTAACGTCTCAAGGCAAGTTAAAACTCTGTCTACATTCCAATGCGGAAGTGGATATTAAGGAAGCCTTGAGAAGTGGACAAGACTTGAAAAAGTTAATCTTAGACTCCATTGAAAAGAAGGAAGAGTCCCATAGTCTAGATGAAGGAAAATACATTAGTAGAAACATGAATCAAATAGGAGGTTAGAAATGAACTTAACTCATTTCAACGAAGATGGAAGGGCCCATATGGTAGAAGTTAGCCACAAGGAGGATACTAGGAGAACTGCCACAGCTAGGGGCAGAATCAAGATGAATAGTGAAACCATAAAGAGGATCAAAGAAGGTCTTATAGAAAAGGGAGATGTATTAGCTGTAGCCCAAATAGGAGGCATTATGGGGGCTAAAAAGACCAGTGATTTAATTCCCATGTGCCACAATATATTCTTAACAGGAGCAGATATTAGATTTAGTATATTAGCTGAAGCTATAGAAGTAGAAGCTGAAGTAAAGACTGTTGGGAAAACTGGAGTTGAAATGGAAGCCTTAACAGCAGTATCTCTGGCATGTTTGACCATATATGATATGTGTAAGGCCATAGACAAGGATATGGTAATCGATAATATAAGGTTGATTAAAAAAACAGGAGGAAAGTCAGGTGATTATATGAGGAAAGAAGGTAAAGTATTATCCATAAACAGATCAGATAAGAAGGGGGTCATTAAAGAACCTATCGGTTCTGGTCTATTCATAGAAGATTATGGATTAGAGAATGATGCCCATTCTGGCAATTGGCACAGGCAGGTTAGCCTCTTGGCCATAGAAAGCTTTGACAAAATGGAAAACCAGGGAATTGAAGGTTTAGTCCCAGGGGTGTTTGCAGAAAACATAACTACTGAAGGCATAGTCCTATATGAATTACCTGTAGGGACTAGGCTTAGAATAGGAGAAACAATTCAAGAAGTAACTCAAATTGGTAAGGAATGCCACACAGGATGTGCCATATCTCAAAAAGTAGGCAAGTGTGTAATGCCTAAGGAAGGCATTTTTACAAAAGTAATTAAGGGTGGAGTAATAAAAGAGGGAGATACCATAGAGGTGATATAGTTGATTAATGGGGATTATATAAATAGTTTAATTGAGAATATTCCCCTTGGTATAGCCATATCAGATGGAGATGGCCTAATTAAAGATGTAAATTTACAGTTTTTAGACATGTTTGGATACTTGCCTGAAGAACTGCAAGGAAAACATATTTCCAACTTATTTGATGGTTTTAAGTTAGTCAAGAAGGCTTTGCTAGATAATATAAATATTGTTAGGGAAGAAGTGTTTATATATGGTAGAAAAAACAAATTGAGATATTCATTATCTGCTTTTCCCCTTCCAGCTGCCAATGAAGCGTCTATGGACATACTTTTCATTTTTGAAGATATAAAAAAGGAAAGAAAATTAGCCAACGACATACTCCACAATCGAGCCATATATACCTTTGATAAGATCATTTCCAAAAACCAAGAATTTCTAAGACTTATAGACTTTGCTAAGAAGGTGGCTGATTCAAAATCCACCATACTTATAATGGGAGAATCAGGCACTGGTAAAGAAGTATTTGCCCAGTCAATTCACAATTATAGCAATAGAAAAGACAATCCCTTTATTGCTATTAATTCTGCAGCCATTCCTAAAACCTTAATTGAGTCGGAACTCTTTGGCTATGAAGAAGGAGCCTTTACTGGAGCAAAAAAAACAGGCCAAATAGGCAAGTTTGAACTAGCCCATGGAGGGACAATATTTTTAGATGAAATTGGAGAGATGCCCTTAGACTTACAGACTAGGCTCCTTAGGGTCTTAGAGGAAGGAATCGTTTCTAGAATTGGTGGAACTGAACGGATAATAGTAGATGTTAGGATTATTGCAGCTAGCAACAAGAATCTTAGGGAAGAAGTGGCCAAGGGCAGGTTTAGAGAAGACTTGTTTTACAGATTAAATGTCCTTCCTATGACCATAATGCCCTTAAGGGAAAGGCCTGAAGATATCCCCTTGTTAGTAGATTACTTTATAAAAAAGATATCAAGAAGACTAAACAAAAGGGAAATCAAAGTTAGTAAAGAGGAAATGGACATACTTATGGCTTACTCCTGGCCAGGCAATGTAAGGGAGTTGGAAAACTTTATAGAACTGGCAATAAACTTGGAGTATGTACCTCTTAATTTTTTCAATCACGAGATAAATGAGAAAGCTCCCATCCATTATAGTGTTAATAAGGATTTGTCCATGGACGCTATGGAGAAAAACCACATAATTAATGTACTTAAGATCTATGATGGAAATATAACTAAAACTGCAGCAGCCTTAGGCATAGGCAGAAATACCCTATATAGAAAGATTCAAAAATACAAAATCAATAGTACTAATATAGAACAAAGCTCCATAATAGAACAGTAAATTCGTTCAAATATGGAACAATTCGATTTAAGTAAACCTTGGAATGCTGATAAATCCAAGGTTTTTCTTTTGGCATAGGGTTTGCAATAGAATTCATATGACACTAATATAAGGAGGGAGTTTTTATGTACGGTTATATGGGCAAGATTTTAAGAGTTAATCTAACTAACAGGACCATTACTAAAGAAGATTTAGACTTTGAATTAGCTAAAAAATACTTAGGAGCTAGGGGACTAGGTGTTAAAATCATGATGGATGAAGTACCAGCCAATGTTGATCCTCTTAGTCCAGAAAACAAGCTAATAATAGCCTCTGGTGGCCTAACTGGAGCACCTGTACCAACATCAGGTAGATACATGGTAATTACTAAATCTCCATTGACGGGTACTATTGGTATTTCCAACTCCGGAGGATACTGGGGTCCACAATTTAAAGCAACAGGCCATGATTTAGTAATATTTGAAGGAAAAGCAGATAAGCCAGTATACTTATATATTAATGATGACCAAGTTGAGATTAGGGATGCAGGCCACCTATGGGGTAAGACAGTATCAGAAACTACAAAGACTTTACAAGAAGAATTTGAAGGTTGCAAAGTCCTAGCCATAGGTCCGGGAGGAGAAAACCTATCCCTATTATCTTCAATAATCAATGATGTAGACAGGGCTGCTGGCCGTGGTGGAGTAGGTGCTGTAATGGGTTCCAAGAATTTAAAGGCCATTGCTGTTAAGGGAAGTAAGAAGGTTCCTCTATATGATGAAGAAAAGACTAAAGAAGTATCTCGAGCTAAAGTACAGGTTTTAAGGGAAGACCCAGTAGCAAGTGGAGGTCTACCATCCTATGGTAGTGCTGTCCTAGTAAATATTATAAATGAAAGTGGTATACTGCCTGTTAAGAACTTCCAAGAATCCTATACAGATGAGGCAGACAAGATTTCAGGTGAAAGCTTAGCAGAAAAACATTTAGTGAAAAATTCAGCTTGCTATAGGTGTCCTATAGCCTGTGGTAGGGTTGTAAAAATGGCAGATGGTAGTGTAGTGGGAGGACCTGAGTATGAGACTATCTGGGCCTTCGGTGCAGACTGTGCTGTATATGATTTAGAAGCCATTAACGAAGCCAACTTGCTTTGCAACGAATATGGCTTAGATACCATATCTACTGGAGCTACCATAGCTGCAGCCATGGAGCTATATGAAAAGGGATATATTAAGGATGAAGATATAGCAGCCGATGGCTTAAGTCTAAAATGGGGAGATCCTAAGGCTATAGTAGGATGGACTAAGAAAATGGCATTGAGAGAAGGATTTGGAGATAAATTAGCAGATGGTTCTTACAGGTTAGCTGAGTCCTATGGAGTTCCAGACTTATCCATGACTGTAAAGAAACAAGAGCTTCCAGCCTATGATCCAAGGGGAGTTCAAGGCCATGGCCTAACCTATGCTGTTAACAATAGGGGAGGTTGTCATATCAAGGGATATATGATTAGTCCTGAGATCTTAGGCTATCCAGAAAAACTAGATAGGTTTTCCTTAGAAGGCAAGGCTGCATATACTAAGGTATTTTTAGACTTAACTGCTGCCATAGACTCCATAGGCCTATGTGTATTCTCTACCTTTGGCCTAGGCTTATCAGATTATGTAGATATGTACAATGCAGTAGTAGGAGATATATATACAGATGAGTCACTTCTTGAAGCTGGAGAGAGAATCTGGAACTTAGAAAAGCTATTTAACCTAAGGGAAGGTATCGATAGCAAGGCAGATAAACTGCCAAAGAGACTATTAGAAGATCCAATACAAAATGGACCATCTAAGGGACATGTTCATAAATTAGATGAACTTCTTCCTGAATACTATGCTGTTAGAGGTTGGGATGAAAATGGAATACCAACAGAAGAAACTTTAGAAAGATTGGGATTAGAAGAATATAAAGGGTATATAATTAAAGAAATGGCATAGAAGTAGTCAGGCTCCCTAGGGAGCCTGAAATACTTAGGGTGAGGTGATAGTTTGATTACAGTGGAAGTTAGGCTCTTTGCCACCTTTAGAGAAGGAAGAGAGAAGAAATACATGATGGAATTGCCAAAAGGAAGCACCATCTTAGATGTATTAAATAAGCTACAGATCCATGAAGAAGAGGCCAGTATTATCTTATTAAACGGAGTAGACGGAGACTCTAGAAGGGAATTATCCCATGGAGATGTCCTATCCCTATTCCCACCAGTAGGTGGAGGCTAGAAACAACCCACAGTTTTCACCCCATAGGTGAAAATTGTGGGTTGTTTTTTCTAGGAGGAATAGTTGTCAAAAAAGAGTATGCTTTATGGGGAATGAATAAGTTAGAAATAAGGGCTATAGTTTGATATACTAGAAATGTTAGGAGGGAAGGAAAATGAAAAGAATAATTCTCTTGATCCTAGTATTATCCTTAATAGCTACTGTGGCCTGTAAGGCTGCAGACAAGGATTTACAAGTATCAGAAGATTATATAATGGAAGAATACAACCTAGATGTAGATGGAGGAAAAATCTACGGTACCCTAACTTTACCTAAGGGGGAAAGTCCTTTTACCGTAGCAATTATAATCCAGGGTTCTGGACCTACTGATAGGGATGGAAATAGTGGCATAGCAGGGAAAAACAACAGTTTAAAGATGATCTCTGAGGCCTTAGCCAAGGAAAATATAGCCAGCGTAAGATTTGATAAAAGGGGCATAGGAGAAAGTGCCGACTTGGTTAGCAAGGAGGAAGACCTGGTCTTTGAAGACTACATCAAGGATGTTGTTCTTTGGGTGGAAAAGGTTAAGGCCGATAATAGGTTTGATAAAGTAGTAATAGTAGGTCATAGTGAAGGGGCTTTAATAGGTGGAGCAGCAGCACTAAAGGCCCAAGTTGATGGATATGTATCAGTTGCAGGTGCTGGAGAAAATATTTATGATGTCCTGTCTAGGCAACTTAAGGCCCAATCTGAAGAAGTTTTTGAAATCTGCCTACCTATTATGGAGGAGTTGAAAAAAGGTAATTTGGTAGATGATGTGCCAGAAGGTTTATATTCCTTATTTAGGCCATCAGTCCAGCCCTATATGATTTCATGGTTCAAATATGAGCCAAGGGAGATCATCTCTAGAATAGATGTACCAATACTTATCATACAAGGAGATACTGATTTACAGATTACTGTAGAAGATGCAAAAGCCCTCCATGAAGCCAATCCAAATAGCGAACTAATCATCATAGAGGGAATGAACCATGTATTAAAAGACGCGCCTATGGACCAACAAGAAAATATGGCAACCTATAGTAATCCTAATTTAGAATTAAATGCTGAATTTAAAGAGGAGTTAATAAGGTTTATTAAGGAACTATAGACAAAGGTAATCAAGGTGATGAAATGCAAGTCAAAGCTTTATATATAAAAGAAGAAAAGAAAGGTAAAGTGAAGAAAATCCCTAAAGGCTTTTTTCAAAAAGACAAGGGTTTAATGGGAGATGTAAAGTCTCAAGGAGGAGAAAAACAAGTTTCTATTATTACATCTGAAGGCATGGAGCAGATTAAGAGTATACAAGGTCTTTGCACTAATAGATTTTATGCCAATATTGAAATCCATGGTTTAGATATGGATAAATTATATAGGGGACAGAGACTAAAAATAGGCAATACTCTACAAGAGATTACGATTTTAGGGAAAGAATGTTTTCGGGAATGTAACTTATACAAATCAGGACCAATATGCCCATTACCCTCAAATGTATTCTTTACCAAGGTCATAGAAGAAGGAATTATTGAAGTAGGCCATAGAGTAGATATACAAAAATAAAACTTCCCAAAGGGGAAGTTTTATTTTTGCAAGGCTTCTACTACATCTTCCATTTCTAAAGGCCTTGAAGCCTTTACCAAGACTAAAGCATCAGGTTTTATTAACTCCTTAGCATTTTTAACTAATTCATCTTTACTGTCAAAATGGAAGACCCTATCTTCACCAAAATTGATCTTAGCAGCTTCAGAAATATATTTGCCAAACTCTCCATAGGTTAGGCAATAGTCTATTTCATTAGGATTTATCTTTATGCCTATATCCTTGTGCATGGATATTACTTCATCTCCAATGCCAAGCATATCACCTAGTATAACAATCTTTTGGCTATAGCCCAGCATGGAATACATAGTATTTAGTGCTGCCAAAACAGATGAAGGGTTAGATTTATAGGCATCGTTTAATATGGTAAAATCCTTACATTTTACCAACTCATTTCTCATGCCTGTTTTATCCACATTTAATAGGCCCTTCTTAATATTCTCATAGGATATGCCAAAATATCTGGCTATGGCTATGGCAGCAGTGGCATTTAATACCTGGTGCTCACCTAACATAGGCAGGAAGAATTCTGGAGAACTAGGTTCCTTCAAATAAAAGGAATCCCCCTTTTCATTTACGAATATTACTTCAGGCTGATAATCATTGGAAGAGCCAGTACCAAAGGTTTTTACATCAAAGTCTACAGCAACACTTTCTACTTCCCTTTTCAGCATGGAATCATCGCCATAGTAGAGAAATAGGTTCTGTGGCTTTAATCCCTTTAAGATTTCCAGCTTGGCCTTAGCTATGTTTTCCCTAGTCTTTAAATCATCTAAATGGGCTTCACCTATATTTGTGATTACAGCAGCATCAGGCTTAGCTATATTGGTCAGCCTTTCAATTTGTCCAAAATTATCCATGCCCATCTCTATAACTGCCATTTCCGTATCTTCATCCATGGCAAGTATGGTCAAGGGAACTCCTATTTGATTATTATAATTTCCTGTTGTTTTGTGGGTTTTATACTGGGTACTTAAAAGGCTTGCCAAGATATCCTTAGTTGAGGTTTTTCCATTACTACCTGTAATGCCAATTACTTTCACGTTTAATTCTTCCCTATAGGCTTTAGCCAAGTCTTGTAGGCCCTTAAGGGTATCGTCTACTAGGATCAATGGAAAGTCTAAATCTTCAATGGGCTCATCCTTATTCCATAAGGCAGCCCTAGCCCCACTTTTTATAGCATTTTCTAAAAACTTATGGCCATTAAAATTCTCACCGATTAAGGGAATAAATAATTGGCTTTCCTTTATGGTCCTAGTATCCGTAGATACCCCTTCGATTATAAGGTCTTCATATTCCTTTTTTAATCCAAAGCCATTACACATTTTTTGGATTTCTTTTAAGCTTCTTCTTATCAAAATCTTCACCTCGAATTTACAATTGCTTTCTTTTCTTCATATCTCTCTAAGGCTAATTGAATTAAGATTTCAATTAATTCCTCATAAGTAGTTCCATCGGTTTTTTCCCAAAGGGCTGGAGTCATACTTAGTTTTGTAAAACCAGGCATGGTATTGACTTCGTTTACATAGAATTTGTTATCATCGGTTACAAAATAATCTACCCTTACAAGGCCATAGCAGTTAAGTAGTTTAAAGACTCTAACTGCAGTTTCTCTCATTTCATTGCTCAATTCCTCAGTCAATCTTGCAGGTATAACAGGTATTAACTTGCCATCTATATATTTAGCATTATAGTCGAAAAACCTTCTCTCCATAATAAACTCTCCTGCTACAGAGGCCTGAGGATAGTTATTGCCTACTACAGAGATCTGCATTTCTCTACCTATTATTTCCTCTTCAACTACTGCCTTAACATCATACATAAAGGCTATATCTAGGGCCTTTATTAATTCATCCCTATTTTCTGCCCTGTTGATTCCTACACTGGAACCACCCTTAGAAGGCTTAACAAAACATGGGTAGCCAATAGACCTTTCTATTTCTCCAATGAACTTATCCCTGTCATCCTTCCAATTATGTAGCCATAGGTAAGTGTATTTAGCTTGAGGAATATCATATCTTGCAAATATATCCTTCATCATTACTTTGTCCATGCCAACTGCCGAAGATAGTACTTCATTACCTATATAAGGTATATCCAGTATTTCTAATAAGCCTTGAACTGTGCCATCTTCCCCATTTGGTCCGTGTAGGGCTGGGAAGACTACATTTCTCTCATCTTTTTTCAAGTAATTGGTTAAGAAGTCTACCAAAGACTCAGCCACTGTAGAATCAGTCTCTAGTATTAAGTCCTGTGGTGACTCAATTTCCTTTTCTAAAATCCCATGGCTGCACCAAACTCCATCCTTTGTAATAAACACAGGATAAACATTATACTTGTCTCTATCTATAGCATTGATTATTGCCGAAGCACTAGTTAAAGATACCTCGTGTTCAACAGATTTTCCACCACATAATACAAATATATTTGTTTTCATATTTTCCTCCCCAAATCTTAGATTTATTAACAGCATTATACCATAAAATATAGAAAAACATTCTAATATTATTCTTTACAATTTTATTACAAATAAAAAAATCTATTGACAATTTGGTCTACAGGACATAGACTATAATTGATAAGTCTACAAATTATAGACCGAAGGGAGTTGACTTTATGGCTGAATATAGACTTACTGAAGCAGAAGAGAATTTGGCAAATATAATATGGGAAAAGGAGCCCATCAAATCATCGGAATTGGTAAAGATTTGTGAAGATAGGTTTAATTGGAAAAAGTCTACCACCTATACCATGTTAAAGAGACTAGAAGAAAAGAAGATAGTTGAGAATAACAATAGCATTGTAGAGGCAATAACTAAGAAAGAAGATTATCATGCTGAACAGACCAAAATCTTTGTTGAAGAAAACTTTAATGGGTCTTTACCTAAGTTTTTAGCTGCCTTTACCAGAAGAAGAAAGCTTAGCAAAAGAGAAATTCAGGAAATAGAGAGGTTAATTAATGAATACAGGGGTGAATAAAAATGGAGAAGATTTTTCTACAAATTATCAATATGAGTATTATCTCCACTTATGTAATTCTTTTTATTATTTTGGCTCGACTTTTATTGAAAAGAGCACCTAAGATTTTTTCCTATGGACTTTGGGCTATAGCCTTTTTAAGACTAGTTTTTCCTTTTTCCTTTGAGAGCATATTTAGCCTAATATCTATAAATACAAATACTATACCAGAAAATATTGCCTATACACCAGCACCACAGATTCAAAGTGGTATTAGGGTGGTTGATGGAGCTGTAAATAGGGTCTTATCTACACCTACCCCTATTGAATCCAGTGTTAACCCAATACAAATCTGGATTTCGGCGGCAAGTTTAATATGGGTAGTAGGTTTGGTCTTATTATTAGCTTATAGCCTATTGTCTACACTAAGACTAGCAAGGAAATTAAAATCGGCATCCCATTACTATGACAATATATATGTGATGGATTCAATAGGTACACCCTTTGTTTTTGGATTAGTAAAGCCTAAGATCTACCTGCCCAACAACCTTGCCAAATCTGAAGAGCCATATATTATTAAACATGAGGAAACCCATATCAAAAGGAAAGACCATATTATAAAGTTCATAGCCTTTATAATCCTATCTATCCACTGGTTTAATCCAATGGTATGGTTGGCCTTTCATCTAATGGTTGAAGATATGGAAAAATCCTGTGACGAATCAGTTATCAAGGAACTAGGCTATGGTATCAAGAAAGACTATTCAAATTCTTTATTATCCCTGTCCCTTGGTAGAAGAACAATAGGAGGCTCACCTATTGCCTTTGGAGAAAACAACACCAAGAGCAGGATCAAGAATGTGTTAAACTATAAAAAGCCAAAGTTTTGGGTTACAATACTTGCCATGGTTGTTATAATAGTCTTAGCAGTAGGCTTATTAAGCAATCCCCCTGATAATAGTATTCATACAGGAGATGAAACAAATATAGGTGAGACAGCAGAGGACTTTGCCTTGGAATATATAGATAAGCAAATTGAAATCCTTGAAAAGGCAGAATGGGGAGATTTCAAAATTGTAAATAAGGAGATAACTAAGTTAGAAAAGTTATTCACCCTTGATGATATACTCCCAACATCAGTTGAACTTTGGAAATTAGAATATAGATTAAAGCCTGAAAGTGTGGAAGGAGTAGTATTAGCAGGAGGCATGTATGTAGAAGACGGATGGCTTTATGATCAAGGTCCTGCAGGCAACCCAATTTTAGCCTTTACCTATGAAAATGATAATTTAGTATATTTGGGAAATGTTAATACTTTAGAATCTGATGTAGATACTCTTGAGTCAGCAGCTTTAGCTGTTCGAAGACTACTAGAAAATGAGGGTATTTTGCCTAATGAGTCCTATGAAGGTGACCATGTGGTGATTAAATTCCCCTTATCTACAGGAGAAACCAGCCAGCTCCTCTTATCCCAACCAGTAGTACAAGGGGATAGTGGTATCTGGGCAGTTGAAAGGTGGATGGACGGCAACGGAAACGTTTATCTAGGCCATCAAGATTTAGAAGCAGACATGAGTATAGAAGAATATTATAGGAAGCTGCAAATAGAAAGTGATCAGAATGCTAAGCCATGGTTAACAGACCCAGTAGAGGTGGCTTATGATTATATAATAAATGTTTTAGGCCAGGTACTGGTAAAGAAGAATGACCTAGTAGTTATAAATCCAGCCACAATAGATGACTTTTATGAAACGCCAGTAAGCCACTATATTGGCTATATAACTATGATGACTGTGGAGGATAGGATATTCCATCTAGATAGGGTAGAATTCATAACCAGGGAAGATGAAGACCGGATAGCAGAGCTAGGCCTAAATATAGACTATGATATGCCTAATGGATTTTATATTCATAACAGTAACACCTATCCCACATCCTTAGATGTATCAGATGAAACCATATATTTAATCCTAGATTGGACCGACTTATCTAAGCATAAAAGCCTTACTAAGGAGGAGTTTGTGGAATATAATAATAGCATAGAATATACTCCCCTTTATCATGTGTATACCAAGGATGGCTTTGTAACCAGGATTGAAGAACAATATATCCCATAAAAAATGGGGAGGTTAACCTCCCCGTTTTTATTTGCTAGTCAGTTCTAAGAACCTTTCTATATCCTTTTCAATTAATCTTAAGGAAGACCTGAAGAACTCAGGGTCCGTAACATCTATATTCATTCTCATGGCCACATCTTTAATATTGTTCTTACCTGTGGCTTTTAGAAGCTCATCATATTCCTCAACGAATTCTTGTCCCCTCTTTAAGTATTCTGCATATAAGCCCTTGGAGAACAAGAGGCCAAAGGCATATGGGAAGTTGTAGAAGTTTCTACTTGCAGTATAATAATGAGGTTTATTTAGCCACATATATGGATGTAGGAAGTTTGAGTCTAAGCCATCACCATAGGCCTGTTTTTGTGCCTCTAACATTATTTCCTTAAGTTCATTTACTGATAAATTATGACCCTTTCTTCTTTCAAACAGTTCAGACTCAAATAAGAACCTACTATAGATATCGACTATAACTTGGCCTGCATCGGATATGGAAGCTTCTAATATTCCTATAGCTTCTTCATCACTGGCTTCATTTAAGGCTGCATTTACTACTATGGTTTCACAGAATATGGAAGCCGTTTCAGCAATAGGCATTGGATATCGGCTATTTAATATACTTTCATCCTTTAAGCAGGCTCCATGATAACCATGGCCCAGTTCATGGGCTAGGGTGGTCATATTGGAGAAGCTGCCACTGAAATTGGCCATAATCCTGCTCTCACCTATTGGGTGTAGGTTGGAACAAAAAGCTCCGCCCCTTTTACCTTCCCTAGGTTCCACATCTAACCAGTTATTTTCATAAGCATGTTTTGCAAAATCAGCAAGCTTATCTGAGAAGGTCCTAAAATTCTTTATTATATATTCCATAGCCTCATCATAGGTAAAAGTCCTATTTACTTCACCAATTGGGGCAAACAATTCATAGAAGGGCAAGCCGTTTTCATATCCAAGTAACTCTGCCTTCCTTTTATAATATTTGTGGAATACTGGTAGAAACTCTTTCATGGCCGTAAGCATTGCATTTAGAGTTTCCTCATCCATTCGTGAGTTTAAGACAGTTTCTTCTAAGGGTGACTTGTATCCCCTTAATTCAGCCAGGGTAATAACCTCTCCCTTTATACCATTTAAGGCTGCAGCAGAGGATTCTTCAATCTTCTTGTAGGCCTTAAGCTCTGCTTCGTATCCAGCCTTCCTCTTAGCAGGATCCTTATCATAGGCTAGATTTCTAGCTGCAGGCAATGGTAAGGATTTTTCCTCTCCATCTATATTGACTTCCACCATTAGTGTTGAAGTAATCTTATTTTGCAGATTAGACCAAGCAGTAGAGCCTGTATTAGTCAATTTTGAAATAAGGACTTCTTCTTTTTCGCTAAGCATATATTTACTTCGTCTTTTGATCTCACTTAAGTAAAACTCATGCTCAGTTAGTAATTCTGAAGAAGAAATCAAGTCATCTAAATTCTCTAATCCCTTTATGAAACTTTGAAACTGTACATTTGGCTTAGTTAAATCTGAGCTTTTTACAACTAATTTATCAAAGTATTTAAGGGCTGTTTCATTAGTAGCCTCCACTGCTGTAGTTAGGGAAGCAAAGGAAACTAATTTTGAAAACAAGGATGATACTTCTTGGGAATAACTTATAAACTTCTCCATTTTCTCCACAGGCTTATCTATGGATACCAGGTTTTCATCTGCCCAAGAGCAAAATTCAACTATTAACTTATCTAATTTTTCCAAATCACTTAAAAACTCCTGAGATTCAAAGGACGGATATAACTCCTTTAAACTCCAACGCATAATACCCCACCTTTTCAAATTTTTAGATAATTCTATTATAGCATAGAAAATAAATTTCCAAAGAATTATTTTGAGTCTCTAAATTATTTTTCCTCTTCCATTAAGGAATCCAGTATTTCTGCTGCCTTCAATATTACATGGTAGCAACCTATATCTTCCCGCCTGTAAGTCCTTTTAAGATAGGAACATTGAATACTATTCATATCTTCCATAAACTTTCTAAATAATTTTTGATTAATCAATTTTATTTTATTTCCTTCATGGGCTATATTTTCTACATATTTATGGGATAATACCATTACAGAAGCTGTAAGGGCACCACATACAGACTGAATCCCCATACCTCCACCGAAACCAGCAGATAGCTTTAAGGCTTCCTTACTTAATCCAAGTTTATAGACCTTGTTGGCACCATAGAGAATTTTTTCTGCACAATTAAAATTTTCTACATTACCAAAACCACTTTCTATTAGGTCTTTTAACATGGTTTACCTCCTTAGATAATGTTATAAATTAGTATAACATAGGGGAATCTAAATTAAAATATAATGGGAAATATGCTAATATTTTCCTTGCAATTAGTAAACATTATGTATATACTTATATGGCTAAGATTAAGGAGGAAGATATATTTAATGGAAAAATTAAGATTTGAAGATATTAATTTATCTGAAGAACTACAAAGAGGTATTCAGGATATGGGTTTTGAGGAGATGTCTCCAATCCAATCCCAAGCAATACCTGTATTATTAGAGGGTAGAGATATTATAGGTCAAGCTCAAACTGGAACGGGAAAGACTGCTGCCTTTGGTATACCAATTTTAGAAAGATGTAAGCCTGAAGAAAAACATGTTCAGGCCTTAGTCCTATGTCCTACAAGGGAGTTGTCTATTCAGGTAGCAGAGGAAATCGGAAAATTAGGCAAGTACAAAAAGGGTTTAACAGTATTGCCTGTCTATGGTGGCCAACCAATAGAAAGGCAAATAAAAGCACTAAAAAAGGGAGTCAATATTGTAATCGGGACTCCTGGTAGGGTATTGGACCATATTAGGAGAAAAACCCTAAAGCTAGACAAGGTTACTATGATGGTATTAGACGAAGCGGATGAAATGTTTGATATGGGATTTAGGGAGGATATTGCCCTTGTAATGAACCAACTGAATGAAGAAAGGCAAACCATATTCTTCTCAGCAACCATGCCTGAAGAGATCATTAGATTTGCTAAAAGGTACCAGACCAACCCTGAAATAATCAAGGTGGTCCACAAGGAGTTAACGGTACCTAAGGTAGAGCAAGTTTATTTTGAATTAAAGGAACATATGAAGACGGAAATCCTATCTAGATTAATAGATATGTACAACCCAAAACTTACAGTAGTATTTTGCAATACTAAGAAAAAGGTAGATGAATTAACTGAAGAATTACAGGGTAGGGGATATTTTGCTGATGGACTCCACGGAGATTTAAAACAATCCCAAAGAGACACAGTAATGGGTAAATTTAGAAAGGGAACCATAGATATATTAGTAGCCACAGATGTGGCAGCTAGGGGAATAGACGTTGACGATGTAGATTTGGTTATAAACTATGACCTGCCCCAGGACGAAGAGTATTATGTCCACAGGATAGGCAGGACTGCCAGGGCAGGCAGAGAAGGAAAGGCCTTCAGCTTCGTAGCAGGTAGGGATATCTATAAGCTTAGGGACATACAAAGGTATACAAAAACAAAAATTGCAAGAAAGGATTTACCAACCTTAAAGGATATAGAAGCAAACTATATTACTATAATGTTAGAGAAGATTAAAAGAGAAATAGATAAAGAGGATTTAGGTAAATATGAAAAAATCCTAGAAAACCTTTTACAAGAAGACTACACATCCTTTGATATAGCAGCAGCCTTGCTTAAGTTTTATATGACTGAAAATAGGCTAGATGGCCATGAGGAGTTAGACACAGTAGATTTTCAAAGTAAAACTAAGGGAGGCTCATCTCCAGTAAGAATCCACTTAAATATTGGAAGGAAGAAGGGAGTAAGCCCTAGACATATACTTGCTGCCTTAAAGGATGTAACTGGTCTTTCAAAAAAACAGGTGGGCAATATAGACCTATACGATAAGTTTACTTTTATAGACCTTCCAGAAGAATATGCTGAAGATGTCCTTGATAGATTAAACGGTTCAAGGATAAAGGGTACAAGAGTAAAGGTAGAAATAGCAAATCCAAAGAGAAAATAAAGAAATGACCTTATTTAGGGTCATTTTTTTATGACAAAAATTAATGACGTAAATGCTATTAATTATGGAGGAAAATGGTAAAAACGTCATTGACATAACCATCTAAGTCTTATAAAATGTTGTAATAACTTTTAGTCAATTGTAAAGATATATGTAAAGATATATAAAAAGCTTACATAATAATTTACAATCCACCTTAACTCTTTTTAAGTATATGGCCTAAGTGGCTTAATGACTATAATACAGAGGAAAAAATCAATTGAAAGGAGATCAAGATGAAGTTAAATCTGTCTAAAAAAATTGCATTAATGGTAGCTACTATTATACTAGTGATTTCTTTAGGTCTAGGTATTACAGCATTAAGGATTAGTTCAAATACAGTAAAAAACCAAGTAGAAGCAGCACTTTTTCAGTTAGCTGAGGAAGGGGCTGAACATATTGAAGCTATTATGACTATCCATTTGAACAGTATAATAGAGCTAGCAAACCGTCAAGGGACCCAGACTATGAATTGGTATATACAATATGAATCCTTAAATGAGGATTTGGAAAGGCTAGGTTTTTTGGATATGGCAGTGGTAACCCCCAATAGGCTAGCCAGGTATATTAAAAGGGGAGAAACCCTTAATTTAACCCATAAAGATTATATAGAGAAGGCATTTCAGGGAGAGGCAAATGTCTCCGATGTAATGGTTAACTCAGCCAATAAGGATATTTTAGTATATGCAGCCCCAATTATGTCCAACAATAGGGTGGTGGGTGTACTTATAGGGGAGAGAGAGACTACAGCTTTAAATGAAACTATAAATAAAATGGGCTTTGGTGAAAATGGCTTTGCATATTTAATAGGAAGTGATGGCAGTTTTAATGCCCACCATGATACAAGCCATTTAACCAATAATAAGAATATATTTGAGGATATAGAGTATAAGGACTTAGTTGTAAAATTAAATGAACTAGGTATAGGAAACAAGGGGGTAATCGATTACGAGTTATCTGGTCTTAGGAGGTATATTGGTATAGCCCCTGTTAAGAATACAGGTTGGATATTAGGAGTGGGAGCCTTAGAAGAGGATGTATTAGGTCCCTTAAAGTTTTTAAGAAATAGCATAATTTTAGGGTCCACGGGATTTTTAGTCTTAGGAATAATAGCTGCAAGCCTCCTAGCAAGATCTATTTCTAAACCTATTGTAGATTTATCCCTAATTATTGAAGACTTTTCAAACTATGACTTATCCATTGAAGAAGATAATAGAATTTATGAGTATTCCAATAGGACAGATGAAATAGGTAATATATCCAAGGCCTTACTTATAATGGATAGGAATTTAGTAGATTTAGTTACGGAAATATCCAATGGAGCCCAATCAGTGGCATCATCTTCTGAGGAATTAACTGCAACCAGTCAACAATCAGCCATAGCTGCTGAGGAAGTGGCAAGGGCCATAGACGAAATAGCCAATGGTGCCAATGATCAATCCATGGATACTGAAAAGGGTGCAATGGAAGTTGAAAACCTAGGCAGAAAGATAGAGAAAAACCAAGAGGATTTAAGGGAATTAGATGAAGCTTCAGAAGAAATATTTAAATTAAAGGATGAAGGCTTAGAAATTGTAAAAGAACTGGTTGAAAATACAAAGGCCAGTGATAAAGGGGCTTTAGAAATATCCAATGTGATAAATAATGTAGATGAAAGTGCAAACAAAATAGAAGTGGTAAGTCAAATGATACAAAGCATTGCTGAACAAACTAATCTACTGGCTTTAAATGCAGCCATAGAAGCTGCCAGGGCTGGAGAGGCAGGACGGGGCTTTGCAGTAGTAGCAGAGGAAATAAGAAAACTAGCGGAACAGACTAATAGTTTCACTGGTGAGATTACCCAAATCATTGAAGACTTAAAGGCAAGAACTGAAAATGCTGTAAATACTATGGAAGAAATAAAAGTAACAGTAGCCTCCCAATCAGAAAGTGTAAAATTAACAAATATAAAATTTGAAGGGATAAATGAAGCTATTGAAAGGATAAGAGGCCTAATCCACAAGATATCTAGATCTGGTGAAGAAATGGAGAAAGAGAAGGACTTGATAATAGATATAATGCAAAACTTATCAGCTATTTCTCAGGAGAATGCTGCAAGTACAGAAGAAGCCTCTGCTTCTGTGGAGGAACAAACTGCAGCCATGGAAGAAATAGCAAATGCCAGTGAAGCACTGGCAGGTCTAGCAGATGATATGCAAGTATTGGTGAGTAAATTTAAGCTTTAGGTTGGACTTTTTTCCTAAGAGCTTCCCTAAGTCCCCTTTCCTCCTTGTTCTTAATAGCCTTTAGATTAGGTATATGGTGGTATAGACTCAATAAGGCAATAAATATGGCTATTATTATAGGAAGTGGACCAAAGTCAAGGTAAATTGTTCCTAGGATGAAAAATGTTACCAGGGATAAAGTACCTAAAGCTATATAATCAGTTAATACTGTAACTATTAATATAACTAAAAAACCTAGGGCACCCAGTCTGTAATCTATGGCAACTATCATGCCTAGAAGGGATGCGGTGCCTTTTCCTCCTTTAAAGCCCATAAAAAATGGATAGTCATGGCCAAGGATTACAAAGAGGCCATTTAAATATAGGTGAAGGATATTTCCTTCTATTATAGATAGCTTAATTAGATAACTTACTAATAATATAGAGGCTATGGCTTTTAATATATCTAAAATTGCAACTAATACTCCCCATTTCCAACCCAAGGAGACAACAGTATTAGAAGCGCCGGCATTTCCTCCTCCAAGTCTTCTTATGTCTGTCTTAAAAATTCCCTTGCTTATAAAATAAGACCATTGAAGACATCCTAATAAATATCCTATTATTACAACTATTAAAAATGATTTCATCATCTCACTCCCTAGAAATTTTATTAATAAATTATATCACAGAAATAATTAGAATAATACTTAATTATAGGAGCAAATATATATTATGACATTATGACTATTTAACAATGTCGTAAAATGTGATATTCTAAAGTATAATAGGATATTTACGGAGGGTTTTATATGAAAATGTTTATGAGCGACAACAACTCAGGAGTCCATCCCAAAATAATGGA